>ODAI013846659.1_pt1 | contig 11654 bp, 13 predicted proteins | sample 1539321 | NCBI WGS metagenome assembly ODAI01 (sample SAMN02144231, study PRJEB22623) | gut metagenome | biome: sheep rumen | host: Ovis aries | place: New Zealand
GGGTTTCTATGGCCGTCTCTATTTGCTCCTCGGGTATGCCCTTTTCTGCTGCTAATAGCTCGATTGTGGCCCGCCTCTCGCCTGGGAATGTCCCCCGGATCGTGTAGGCGCACAACTCCCGGCCGGTCTCCCGGTCTCTAAATACTAGCCATTGTTCCCTCATGCTGTAGCCTCCTCTCTCTTTGCCGGTAGGAAGTGGGCTCCCGGATCGGGGCGGGCCCGGGGCTCCTGTCGGCCGCCTGTCTCTTTAGTGGCCCGGACCTCTGCCCGCCTGGTCCTGTGATCCTGCCCGGACCTGTTAGCCTCTCCCGGCCTGTTTCATGCGGTCCCGCTGCCGGGGCTCCTCTCTCGGGGCTCCTGCTGCCGGGCCCTCTCGCTAGGTTGTCCCGCTGCCGCCGGGCCTCTTTCCTGGTGTCAGCTCTCCCGGATCGCTCCCGGCTCGGACCTCCTGGCCCTCTAGGAAGTAGGCTCCCGGACCTGTCGGGGCTCGGTCCTGCCCTCCTGGGGCCTTTTCCTGTGGTCCGTGGACAAATGCCCGGGCTCTCCTCTAATGGCCCCTCCTGGGGCTTTTTGGGCCCTGTCCTCTAGGAAGTGGGCTCCCCGGCGTTGCGGTCTCTCGTGTGGTTTCGGTATTCTGCCGGGCGTTGCAAAATTGCGCCGGCGCAACTCTCCCGGGCCCTCTGGTCTCCCGGGCTGATCTTTTTTATAACGCTTTTTGTTTTTGGGGTCCGTCCCCTGGGGGCGTGGGGTGGGTCTCCCTCTCCCCTTCCCTCATGGCTTCCCACTTTGCAAGGTCCGCCCGTGCCCTCTGCAAGTTTTCCGGGTCTCCGTCCTTTTCAAGTATTTTTATTAGTGCGGTGGCGTCTGCTATGTTCACTTCTATTACTCTGTTTATGGTCTCTTTCAAATTGTGGGCCCCTCCTGGACCTGGTTTTGCCTCTCTGAGCGTGTTTTGTGGGCCCGGTGAACGTTTCCCCGGCCTTTCCTCTAGTGGCCTCCCTGGCCCGTTTTCGGCCTCTCCTGCCTCTAGGAAATAGGCTCCCCGGCGTTGCATTTCCGGGCCCTTGGCGTGTTTCGGCAGCCTGGCCGGCGTTGCACTTTCCCGGACCTGTTACGGCTTTGTATTGCGGGAAAAAGTTTGTGCAAACGGCGGGGGCTGAATGTCGGCGGCCGCTCCTGGGCCTCCCCTCCCCCATGTCTGGGGGCTTGGTCAAATGTAGTTAGCTAATAGGGTTTTTGCTAGGTCCTCTATGTTTTCGTACTCGGTGCGCTCCTCGGCGGCCTGGTCTATTGCCTCCCGCAAAAATCCGCTGTAAACGGTATCAAATGCGCTATAGCCCATTAGTGCGGTTAGTAGGTCCTCCTCTGTCTCGATATTCCAGCCCCATTTGGTCGCCGGGTCTTTTAGTGTGATCTGCATGTCTTTTTTCCTCCTGTTCTCGGTGGGTGCGTCTGTTGGTGTGTTCTAGTTCTTATTCTATCGGCTGCTTTAGTAGGTTTCAAGTATTTTAAATATTTTACTTGATTTCTTTTATTCCTCTTGTGTAGCTTGTGCAAATAAAAAAGGGCCTCCCCGGTGTGGGGTTAGCCCTTGGGACTTTGGTTTTATACGCCTAAAAAATCATTGTTTTCCTGCTGCTGGGCTGTGACGTTCTCGGCAGCCTGTAGCCGGTCCGCTAGTTTCCCGGCGTTGTTTAGGATCGTTTGGGCGGCCTGTAGTCTCGTGGCCGGGTTGGCCTCCTGATCCTCCATTATCTCGGTTATGGTATTTATTGCCGCCTGTAGCTTTGAATTGAGCGAAACGACGGCGGCCCGGATCGTGTCAGCTTTTGCCGACTTGTAGAGCGCTTGGAAGTTTCCTCCCTTCATTCTCTCATATAGGGCCCGCTCTGATATGCCGGCAGCCTGGGCGGCCTCCCTGATCGTTCCGCTAGAAAGTAGGGCGGCTATAATTTCCTCGTCACTGATCGCCGCTTGTTTGGTCTTTGCCATGCTCGGCCCCCTTCCTGGCCTGGTAGCCTTTTAGTATCTCTAGTAGGGCGGCCCGGGTCTCTGCTAACTCGGCCTCCCTTCCCTCTAGCCGTCTACAGTAGGCCCTTAGCTCCTCCTCGTCGGCCGCTAGAAAATAGCCCGGGTTCTCGCTGTGACTGATAGCACAAATAGGGGCCCCGTCCCGGCGTTCCTTCTCGATCTGTAGAGTTATGGCCCGGATATTACAGCCAAAAAACTGTGCTAGCTCCCGGCCTGTCTTGGCGTTCTCGGCGCCTGTCTCTAGTGCGTCTGCTATGGTCATTTGGTGCTTGCTGCTGCCTCCTCTGTCTCGTGCGTCTGTTGGGTCTGTTCTGCTGCTTTTCGGTTCCAGTAACGTTCCTGGGCGGCCTTTACCTTCTCGGGGTTCTTGTGGTTCCATTCTCTTTTATAGGCTCTCCGGGCCTCCCTGGCCTGTTCTGTCATTGACATATTGCGCTTGCCTCCTCTCGTTTTTCTTGTGCTTTTTGTGTTTCTTTTGCCGGTGCTATTCCTTATTCACATTATACATTAGAGCGTGTATAAATACAAATATTTACATTATTTCCCTTGTGTTCTGGCCGGTAGGAAAAAGGGGCTCGGCCTGTCCAGCTCTGCCCCTGGTTCTTATAGTCTCTTTGTAGGTTTCGGGGCCTCGGCGCTGGGCTCCTCTCCTCCTGGATCGTCGAAAGGGCTATTGTCTGCCGGTGTCAGTCTGACAAAACCTGTATAGTCTATGGCCGTGTCGATCCCGGCCGGGTCCTGCTGCTGGCCGTCGATTGTACAGCCTCCATATTCTCTGATCCATGATTTGATAGTGCTTGTGGTAACGTCGGCAGCCTCGGCCATGGCGTGCAACGTGGGTTTTCCCCATGTGTTTATATATGCGTCGTCAAATGCTCTTAATAGTTTCTGCTGCTGCCGCTCCCGCTTTGTGGGCTTGTGGGGTCTGCCGCTTGCGTCTGCTGCCGGTGATCCTGGCCCGGCGTCGGTCGCCTCGGTGTATGTCTGGGTCTTTTTCCAGTAGTTTAGAATAAACTCCCCGGCCTCCCCGTTTCGGTTCTTGGTTAGTATGAGCTTCTTTTTCCGATCCGCTGGGTCATACCATAAAAAAACAATGTGCGTTGCGTCGTTTTCCCATGAGCCCGATTCCTTTAGACTGCTATTCCTGGGCCGTTCGTCGTCGGCAGCTTTGCCGGCTCGGTTCTGCTGCAATAGCACAAACAAAATGATGTTGTAGTTTAGTGATATATGTCTGAGTGTTTCGCTTATTTGGGTAAAACGATCGTACCGGCTATTATTGGCCGCCTTGGTGTTAACTAATAGGCTGTGATCTATAAAAACAATAGTGGGCTCGGTTCGGCCCTTGGTGGATCGCTTTATTATTTCCTCGATCTGTTCAACCGTCGGGGCGTCCTTGGACTGTAGAACCTGTAGGGGCTGCCGATCGGTTAGGGCTTTTAGTGCAACGTTCACGGCCTCGGCCGTCTTGGGGTCGTTTTTGTAGCCCTCGATCCTGTCTAGCTCTATTCCTGAGTATATGGCCGTCAAACGTCTTAAAACCTGTAATAGCCCCATTTCAAGGTTAAAATATATAACCGGGTATTCCTTGTTCACGTCGTTTAGAAAATTGATCGCTAGAGACGACTTCCCGGCCCCGGTGTCGGCAGCTATAACAACACTGTCATGCAACTGGATTTTTGCCGTTTTTGAAAAGTTGGGAAACGACTTTAGCTCTAAAATCCTGTCGTCTGCCGTTTCAAATACGTTCACGGCCTCGCTATAGGTCAAAAGTCCCGGCAGCTCCCCGGCTGGGGCCTTCTCGGCTGCCTCGGTGGCCTTCTTTATATCGGCCTCGAATTGTCCCCGGTTGGCTATTAGAGCCTCGTTTGGGTCCTTCTGGCCTCCGCAAATGTCGGCAGCTATAACCGGCAGCCCCCGGGCGTGTAGGCCCTCCTCTAGCTCTTTTTGGGCCCTCTGGCCGGCGTCGTCACTGTCTAGGCATAGAATAAACGGGCCGGGGGTCTCGGCTCTGTCTATGATGTAGAGCAAAAGCCCCGTGTTGCTTGTGCTATTGATCGCAACGGCCCGGGCCCCTGTCTCTAGGATCGCTAGGGCGTCAAAAGCTCCCTCTGTCACAAATACGGGGCCGGGCTGATCCTCCAGCGCTCGGCCGTTAAATATGCCGATCTGGGCCCCGCTGTTATTTAACTTGCGGTAGCTCTTTTCCGTGGCCGGGTCTATGCTCCTGCCGATATAGTGGGCGGCCGTCACTGGTATTATGATTCTCGGGGCCGGGTGGGCTCTGTAGCCGTCTCCGATCGCTCCCGGGGCCTTTGCCGGGTCCGCCTGGGGGTCGAATCCTAAATTGTAGCGCCTGGCCGTTTCTATGCTGATCCCCCGGCCGGTTATGTATGCCGCTGCCCTCGGGTCCTCTAGTCGCTTCTCGCACTCTGCATAGTATCCCTCATAATTCGGCGCCTGGGCCGCCTGGGGGCTCGTTTTTGCCTCCTGGGGGCCGTTTTGGTCCTTGGTGGGGGTTTCCATGCCTTTAGAAATAGGGGCCCCTTCCTGAGCCATTTTGGCGGCCTCTCGCCGGTTGTCTGCAAAATCCTCCTGAGCGCTGGCCCTCGTGGGCTCTATCTCTATGCCGATCTCGCCGGCGGCCATTGTTAGGGCCGTGTTATAGTCGGCCCCGGTGTGCTGACTGATTAGGTCGATAATATCCCCGGACCAACTACAGCCAAAACATTTCAAATTGCCGGGCTTGCCCTTGGGGTTGTGGGTTAGTCCGTCCCCGTTTGTACCATGTCCGCAAAATGGGCAAATGTAGCTCGTTTTCCCGTTCACCTTTTCCCGGGCCGGGTCCGTGTACTCTGCTATAATCTCCCGCCACCTGGCCCGGACCTCTTGGCGGGCGGCCTCTCTGTCAAGTTTCATCATTTGGGGGTATCTCCGTTTCTGCCCGGTGTGTTACAATCCCCTTAGCCGGGCGCCTTCTCGGGGTTCCTGGTGCGTCTGTTGGGCCGCTTCCTTCTCTGCTGTAGGTTGCGGCCCGTTTTTTGTGCCTCTGGCCGTGATCCTGGCCGGGCTCTCGGTTCTGAGCTCCAACTATTCGCAAAATACGTGTTTGACGAATAGTTGAAAAGACTTATTAAACATACAATTAGAGCAATTTATTGTTTACGGTGCAAATTGTCAGAAAATGATAGAATCTGTTGGCTGATTGCATAAAAACTGCATATTTACTGCATAAATGGCCCGTTTTTGAATAAATATTCATTTGGATCACATTCTGTTTTGCATAAAATTTGCGGGTCCCGTCTCGGTCTCGGGGCTCCTGGGGCCTGTAGGAAGCGGGCTCCCGCCTGGGTTTTCGCCTGGGGGTCCTCCTGGATCGCTCCCGGATCGCTCCCCGGATACTACACGGGCTATAGCTGGGCCCGGTCGGTTCTTCCCCTGAGCCCTCGCCGGTGATCCTGGGGGGCCTTCTCTCTACAGGGGTCCGGGGGCTCTGATCGGGGCGGCCTCTCCCCTCCTGCCGGTTTCCGTCGGCTCTTTTTTGTGCGGTGTCGTTTAATACGTTTATGACACTTTCCCGGCGGCCTGGGCCGTTTTTGCCGGCTCTTTTTTATAGTGGGTGCATTTACTGCATTTATTTTACTTTTCGGGCCTCGTGATGGACCCAGCCCCGCTGCCGGCGGCCTTTCCTGGGGCTCTGTCGCCGCTATTTCCGCCCTGTGGCGGCTTTTTGGCGCCTGGCCCTATATTTCCCCGGTGGGGCCGGTTGCCCGTCCCTGGGGCCCCTTTTCCTCGGGAAAAATGAAAATTTGATTTTGCCGTGAAAATAGGTCCCCCTAACAGTCCCCGGGGTAGCCTCGCAACGCTGCCCCCGGGGGGTCCCCCTTCTCGGGAAATTTCCCCGGGGTTGGAAGTGTGGACCCTTGCCGGCAGCTCTGGCCGGTACTAGGACCCGAAAACAGGGGCGGGGCCCTCTTGGGTGGATAGGGGCCGGCTGGCCGTCGGTCCGTCTCTGCCTGTAGGAATAGGGCCCCCTCCCCCTCTGTTATATCCTCGTTTTGATTTTGCGAAAATTTACACGGTGGTCCCCGGCGGTTCCCTATAGCGATTAGCTCTAGGGATTTTATAGCCCCCTCCCCGTCTCCAGCTGCTGATCCGCTCCCGGGTTGACCCTTGCCCGGTGTGGAAGTCAGCTCCCGGACCCGGCAGCCCTCGGGGCTCGGTGTCCTGGATCGGGGCCCGGATCGGTGGGCCGTGTGTTTTTCTGCGCACTGAGGGCGGCGGACTGCCGGCAGCCCCGGCCCTGGGGTCTCTCCCCGGCTATGCCCTGGCCGCTGCCTCTGCTAGCTCTATGATGTTCAAAAGGTCGGGCCGGTCCGCAAAATGGTCCTTCAATTCCTCCAACTGTTCGGGGGTTCTGGTCCTGATCCCGTCCATGAGCTCGGCCGCCTGGGCGTGTAGCCTCTCCTCCCTGGCCGCCTTCCTGGCCTTCCTGGCCTTTGCTTTGGTGGCCCGCTGCCCTAACACAAAACCATAAATAAAAGCTGTCTCTATGGCGCTGTATGCCTGGTTCGGGCCCTCCTCGGCCTGCTGCTTTAAGTCGGTGATCTCGGCCGCCGTCAATTCGTACTGGGTCGGAATGGTCCCCGCTGCCTTTGCTGCTGCTGCCGTCTGTCTCATGTCTCTTTTTGCCATTGTTTGGCCTCCTCTCGTTTTGGGTGCGTCTGTTTATATTGTTTCGGCCCTGGGCCTTGGCTGGGTCGGTTCCTTGGCCCTGGGTGGTTTGCTCTGTGATCCCGGACCCGTCGGCCGGTGGCCGGTCGGATCGGGCGGGCGTCTGCTGCTGCCGGCGTCCCGGACCTGTGCGAACGTCGGCCGGCTGGGGCGCTCGGTATTCTCTCCCGCTGCCGTTCGGGTTCGCCTGTAGGAAGTAAGCTCCCTCTGTCGCCGGTGGGGCTTGGTGTCCAGTCTGCCGGGGTCTCCCGTCTCGGGCGGGTCCCCCTGGGTCTGGGCTGCTGTTTTCTGCCGGTTTCTGCTGCCGGTAGGAAGTAAGCTCCCTCTGTCTCTGCCCCTGGTTTTGTTGGTCCCATTTTATGAGCAAACGGCCCGGCGTCAAGCGGGGGGCCGGTTGCTAGTTAAAGTCTTTAAAGTCTTATAAAGACTTTGGGCTTTTTGAGACTTTGAGTTTTGCTTGTATTTATGCCGAAAACTCGGATACCCTCGGGGACAAAATCTCGCTAGTGGAGGGACAAAATCTCGCTAGTGGAGGGACAAAATCTCGCTAGTGGAGGGACAAAATCTCGCTAGTGGGGCCGGCCTGGTTCTGTCCCTATAGGCCCCTCAAAAGTATATTGTTACGCTGTCGGCCCCCATGAGATAGGACTTTATAAAGCCCTGGCTCTGGTAGTATTTCAAGTAGGTTTCGATCTTCCCAGGGGCCCGCTGCCGCTGCTTTTTATCTCCCATGTTTGTTTGTTTGAATAGCGTGGAAAACAAAATTTTTTCTTCCTTCTGGCTCTTTTTGGCCCTGGCTATTCGGGTTAGTAGGTAGTCCTCAATTAGTAGGTTGCCCTCTGTCTTACTGATCGGGCTTTGTAGTAGTTTCCTGTCAAAACCTGTTATTTGTTTCCTGAGCTTGGCAAACGTGTACAGGGGCGGCTCTCTGAGCAAATGCAAGGCCCCGTCTACTAATTGCCCTTTTACAAAAGCCTGGCCTCTCTCTAGTGGTAGTAGTGATCCGTCATACCTGCCGCCCGTCCAGCCTCTTTTATCGGGCCGGTGTTCGTCTATGTCATAACTATAGGCTTTGTGCTCGGCGGCGTCGTCTATCGTGATCCATGCCCGGGCCATTTTATAGACAGAATCGTTAATACGTTGTATCTGGTCGTCTGACGGCCGGCGGGTGTTTCCCATTTCCCGGTGAATCTGTGATAGCGTGATAACATTGTTTCCCGCCTCAAACAAATTTGAAATTGCTATATAAACTCGTTTATCTGTCTGGGTTAGCCGCTTTGATACCTTGGCCCCCTCCTCCTCTGCTGCGCTAAAATCAATGGAATAAATAAGGTCTAGGGGCTTTTTGCTCCTGCCTCTTTTCGCCTCCATGGCAAAAGTTAGCTGTCCGCTGGTGTCCTGTTCTAGAAAACTCCATATTGCCCCGTTCACTTTGTCTAGCATATAGCCGATTTTTGCGGGCGGGCGGGCCGTCACTCTTGGAAGTTTCCCCCGGCGCTCCTCCCTGATCCGCTGGGCCCTGTAGAGAATAGCCTCTAGCAAAACGCTCCCGCCTGGGTCGCCTGGGCTCGGATCGTCCGGGGCGGGCTTCTCTAATAGCTCCTCGAATGTTAGGGGCCGGCCCTCCTCGGCCTCGTACTCCTCCAAAATCTCGGTTATTTCGGGGCCATACTCTATTAAGTCCTCGGCCATAAATGCAATAAAAATGCCCTGGTATTCGTTTATATCGGGAAATATCGCCTGTAGTTTCGGCCATTCCTCGGACTTTATAAACTCCTCCCGGGCCTCCCTGACTGCTTCTATCGCCTTGCTGATCCGCTGGGCCGCTCTCGTTAGTGCGTCGCTGATCGGGTTAGTTTCGCCGGCTATGGCCGCAAAAATCCCCTTGGTGGCCTTCGTGATCCCGTCTAGGGCTTCCCGGTTGGCCTCTGCAAAACTCGCTAGCATTTCGGCGGTTTGGGCTGTTATTTGGTCCTTTTCTTCCGGGGTCATGTCCTTTAAACTGTCCATTAACTCGCCGGCCGTCATGTCCTCCAGTCTCTTTCCCTGGGGCTCTAATAGTTCCTGGTTTAATATGTCCATGTAGCCCTCTATTAGCTGCCGGGCCGGCGTCTGCTGTTGTGGTTCCCTCTCGGGCGTCGGCTCCTGTAGAATCTTTCCGGGGGCCTCCTGGGGTTCCTTGTTTGCGTCTGTCATGCTGCTGGGTCCTCTTTTCTATAGGCTGTTTCTAAACTCTATGGCCTTTTCGTATATTGCCCGGTTTTCCTCCATGTTTAGCCGCAAAACGTGATTTATAAATTGCGTCGTGGTCTGTCCCCGGACCTGGGCCATGATGGTGATATAGTTGTAAACGTCGGGCGCAAATGCAACGTTAATGCGTGGAAGTTTTACGCCTTTGTGTCCTACTGTTTTCATGGTCATTAGTAGCTCTTGGGTTTCTTCCTCGGTGTAGGTCTGTTTCCTGGCCCTCTTTGGCTTTTCCTGTGGTTCGCCGGCCGTGGCCTCGGCTATCTTCTCATATACTCGGCCGGTGCTGATATGTGAAAAGTCTTTTGTTTTTGCCATTTCCTCTACTCCTCCTATTTTCCATGTGTTTCTAGTTTCTCTAGGATTGCTAAATAATCTTGTGCGGGCTTGCTCCTGGGGGCGTGCTCGTATAGTGATGTTTGCAAGTCTGCTGCCTCTGTAATTGCTATGGCCCGGCTGATTGTCCCTAAATACGGGATACCGGCGGCCGCTGCCCTTTCCTTAATGGTTTCTGCTAATTGCCGGTCGTGTTTGGTCCTGGGGCTGTGGTTTGTAAAAAGGATCCCCGCTATTCTGAGCCCCTTATTGCTGCCCCTGATCTGCTGGGCCGTGTCTGCCGTCTGGTATAGGCTTTGTAGGTTGTAGCCGTCTGCCTCTAGGGGTATGACTAACTCTGTCGCCGCTTGTAGAGCGTTAAATTGTAGCTCCCCGGCCTGGGTGGGCGTGTCTATAACGATTATGTCATAGTCCTTTTTTATCGGCTCTAGGGCCCTCTCTAGCCTCCTGGCGCTCCCGGTGTAGCTCGTGGCGGTCGCTAGGCTCCACTCTGCCGCTATAACGTCAAGCCCCTGGGGGCTCCGCTGTATGAGCTCCCGGGCCGGCCTTCCTTCTAGTAGGGCCATGGCCCCGGCTCCTCGGGTATTCGCTGCTAGAGCAAATGATAGGTTGGCCTGTGGGTCTAGGTCGATCGCTAGGACCCGGCGGCCCTTGTGGGCTGCTGCTTGCGCTAGGGCGGCCGCTGTCGTGGTCTTGCCGGTCCCTCCCTTTTGAATCGAAACGGCTATAATTTGGGCGGTCATGCTGCTGGCCTCCCTTCTAACATACTAACCGGGTCAGCTTTTCGGCCTCGATCCGCTCCCCGGCTTTGTACTGGTATCTGTAAAGCTCTGCCTCATAGTCGGCCGCTAGCCTCTTTAGCTCGGCCTCTGTCAGCTCCCGGGCCTCTCCATATAGTCGGCGGCTGATCTCCTGGGCCGTCATTGGTTCGCCTCCGATCTCCCCGTCTAAACAGTCAAAAACATAATATGTCCCGTCCAGCTCTGCCGGCTCCTCCTCCTGGATCGGGGCGGGCGCTGGCTCCTCCTGGGCCTGTAGGAATAAAAGGGCCTCGGCCTCTGTCTTAAAATACCGGCTTTCCCCTGCATAGTAGAATGTTTGGCCCCCGTTTATGCTTGCTAGGGTTTTAACTATGTGGGTGTAGCCGTCTACAGGTAGAAACAACTCCTGTATCACGTGTTTATATACTGTTTTCATTTCCTCTTGTTTCCCCTGTTCTTTTAGTCCTGATCCTGGGGGTCATATACTAGGACCCGGCCCCCGTCCTCGGTGATCCTGTAGCATGTGGCCTCATAGTCGGCAGCTATGGCCCGGGCCTCCTGATCGTCTTTTATGTCGGTTATGATCCGCCCGTCTAGTAGTGCGTTCATACACTGGAAATAGTATTTCATTGGTTCCTCCTGTTTCTCATGTGCGAAAAATGAAATTTGAAAATCAAAAAATCTCCGGAGCTTGGGCCACCTACTCCGCTCCCCGGTTTGGGTTTTTTGCTAGAGAATTAACCGGGGCGCTTCTTTTCTAGCGGCCTGCCCTGGCTTTTGGGAGCTCCTGGCCCTTGCCGGCCTGGCCCGTGATCGTTTTTATCTGTTTTATTTTCTCCCCCTTCCCTGTCTATATTGCTGCCGGTTCCGTCCCTATATAGCCCCGTCGGCTGCCCTCGGTGTGGTCCCCTTTCCGGGGTCCCTGGCCTGGCTGCTGCCGGTCCGCCTCCTCCTGGAAGCCGTCTCCCTTGCCGCTGCCGTCCGTTGGCTCTATGTACTTTTGGGGCGGTCCTGGTCGTGATCCTGACCAAAAACAATGTAAAAATGTTTCACTTGCTCGGTTTGTAGTCCCTGGGGTATAGTTTCGGCTCGATCCGCTCTAGCTCTGCTGCTAGCTCCCCGCTGCCGATTTCCCGGGCGGCTGCTGCTAGCCCGGCCATTATTCCCCATTGTTGGGCCGCTGCTATTAGGTCCTCGACGTTTCGGCCCTTCTCATATTCCTTTTGCCAAAATAGTAAGCGCTCCCGGGCCTGGGTGAATCTCTCCCGGATCGCCTGGGCCTTCCCTTCTATCGGTCTGTCCTGGCCGTGTCCTGGGCGGTCCTGGGCCGTTTTGGGGCCCTCCTGGATAAATCCCCCGGCCCTCATGCCTTGGCCCCTTCCCGGGGCTTTTCCGGGGCTTCCCGGCGGGTTTCTATGGCCGTCTCTATTTGCTCCTCGGGTATGCCCTTTTCTGCTGCTAATAGCTCGATTGTGGCCCGCCTCTCGCCTGGGAATGTCCCCCGGATCGTGTAGGCGCACAACTCCCGGCCGGTCTCCCGGTCTCTAA
>ODAI014209625.1_pt1 | contig 11654 bp, 10 predicted proteins | sample 1539321 | NCBI WGS metagenome assembly ODAI01 (sample SAMN02144231, study PRJEB22623) | gut metagenome | biome: sheep rumen | host: Ovis aries | place: New Zealand
ACAAAACAATCTATGGAAAGAACTACAAGATGGGCAAAACGTTGTAAAGATGCTCATACTAACATAGATGAGCAATCATTATTTGGAATTATTCAAGGTGGATTTTATAAAGATTTAAGAGATAAGAGTTTGGAAGATTTAGTTGCATTAGATTTACCAGGTTATGCAATTGGTGGTATAAGTGTTGGAGAAACTAAGGAGGAGTTTTTAGACATTTTAAGATATACTGCTCCTAAAATGCCAGAAAATAAACCAAGATATTTAATGGGAGTTGGAACTCCAGATTATCTAATTGAGTCAGCTTTAGCTGGAATTGATATGTGTGATTGTGTTCTACCAACAAGAATTGCAAGAAATGGTACTGCAATGACATGGAATGGAAAAGTTGTTGTTAGAAATGCGACATATGAAAGAGATTTTACTCCACTAGATTCTGAATGTGATTGCTATACTTGTAAAAATTATACAAGAGCGTACATACGTCATCTTATAAAATGCAATGAAATTCTAGGTGTAAGGCTATTAACAATTCATAATTTAAAGTTCTTGACTAAATTAATGGAAAAGGTTAGAATAGAAATAGAGAATGACAACCTTTTGAATTTTAGAGATGAATTTTATAAAAAATATGGTTACACAAAAGAATAAAGGAGGAGAAATTTATATGAGTTTATTACAGGAAAACCGTAAAATTGAAAGCAGTAGCAAAAAAATATATATGATGTGTGGCATTGGCATAATAGTTTTATTATTTATAATTGTTGCATTACTTGCAATGGTAAGCTCAATTAATAAGAATAAAGTTAAACTTTATATTGATGGACAAAACCGTAATGTAAAAGAGTTTTTAATTAGTAAAGATGATACTATATATATTGGCTTGGAAAGCTTAACAAAAGCTATTGCAAATGATGGATATACATATAGAAGAGGAAATAGAGATATTGAAGATGAAAATCAGTGTTATATAACAGATTCAGCACTTCAAGAAAGTGTATTTTTTAAGGTTGGATCAAATGAAATATATAAAGCTAATGAGAATTCAAATGAGGTAGTACATTATACTATTTCTAAACCTGTTATAAAGGAAAATGAAAAAATATATATTCCAATCGAAGATTGTAAAAATGCTTTAAATATGAAATTTTCAAAAAACAATAATGAATATACTATTTCAACAATAGAATATTTAGAAAAGTACTATAATAAACAAGCATCAAACAATTTCGTGCCTGACACATCTATTGTTTGGGATACATTGGCAGCTAATAAAAAATTACTAAGAGAAGGTATGGTTGTAATAAAGGATGGTTCAGGAAATTTAGGAATTGCTTTTGTTTCAAGCTCTACTGATAGCAAGAAAAAGATTACAAAGGTGTCTACATCACAACTTATAACACCTAAATATAAGTATATAAAATATGTTGAAAAATATAATCAACTAATTGTTGAAACACAAAGTGGTAGAGGAATTGTTGAGTTAAATAAAGCAGAAGATGGATCTTTTAGTATTAAAACAATTGTAACACCTCAATATGACGATATTTTACAATTAGATGAAGATAGATTTATTATAAGCAAGGTTGAAGGTGAAGGAAACAGTAAGGCTACTAAATATGGTATAATTAATAAGGATGGCGAAGAATTGCTACCAGTTGAATACCAAAAGATAGGTGTTAATGCTTCTCAATTTACTAACAATAATCTTGAAAACGAATACATAGTTTTTGATTATTTGATTCCAGTTAAAAAGAATAATTTATGGGGATTTGTAAATTTAAAAGGCCAAACAATTATTGACATGATATATACAGATTTAGGTTGTACAGAATCAAATCCAAGTTCAAATGTTTTAATAATACCAAATGAGGAATTAATTGTAGTGAAAAGTGATACAAACTATGGAATAATTAATAAAACTGGAAAGATATTCATTAAACCTGTTTTAACAAAGGTATATAAAGAAAACGAAGATGGAACAGATAGATATTATATGATTTATAATGAAAAGAAAGTTGATATAGAGAAGTATTATCAAAATAATAATTTAAAAACAACAGTTAGTGATAATAACTCAAGTAATGAAAATGATAAAGAGTCTGAAGAAAAGATAGACAACAGTGAAAAAACAACAGAAGATGTAGAAGTAGAAGAAAAAAGTGAAAATACATCTGAAGAAAAGCAAGATTAATTTATAGCTTAATGAAAAACATAAGTATGTTCCCATACTTATGTTTTTTTGTGTCATAAAAATTATTAAAAGTAATATTATTAATTATAAATACTATTAAGAAAGGTTAATAAGGTATTTTTATGAAAGCTATAAATAAAACAAACAGAAATATTTATTCAATATTAAAAGGATTTGGAATATCCTTAATTTTGAGTGTGATTTTTATATGGATATATGCATTAATTTTGGTAAAAACTAATATACAAGAGAATACAATAGTGCCAGTAATAATGGTCATAAGTAGTGTTAGTATTTTAATTGGAAGTTCAGCTTCGTGTTTGAAAGTTAAGAAAAATGGAATATTAAATGGAGCTTGTGTAGGAGGATTGTATTTTATTACGTTGTATTTGCTTTCAAGCATAGCTTTATGCGGTTTTGGATTTAATGTTAAATCACTGCTTATAATTGCACTAGGAATAGCTTTTGGTGGAATAGGAGGAATTATTGGTGTAAATATTAGAAAATGATGAGTTTATGTTATAAATTTTTGAACAGTAAAAATTTATAAATAATTTAAAAAAACAGTTGATATTTTTATTATTTTAATATAAAATTTAAAAGTAATTGGAGGAATGATATGGTAACATTAGAAGACGTTAAGAATAATCCAGAGGTACAGCAATTAATTTTAGGTTCGCAAGAAGAATTAAATGCTTTGGGATATACAGAGCACTCTTTTAGACATATAGGAATTGTTTCAAAAAGAGCAGGAGATGTTCTTGAAATATTGGGATATGATGAAAGAAGAGTTGAACTTGCGCGAATAGCAGGGTATTTACATGATATTGGAAATTGTGTGAATAGAACAGATCATGCTCATTCGGGAGCTATATTAGCTTATCAAATTTTAAAAGATATGGGAATGGATGCAAAAGAAAGAGCTGAGATAATTACAGCAATTGGAAATCATGACGAAAAAACAGGAACAGCTGTTAGTGACATTTCTGCTGCGTTGATACTTGCAGATAAGTCAGATGTTCACAGAGATAGAGTTGTAAATACTAACATGTCTACATTTGATAAACACGATAAAGTTAATTATGCTGTTACAAATTCAAATTTTATTATTTCAAAAGAAAACAGAAAAGTAATATTGGACTTGACAATTGATACTAATATTTCACCAGTATTAGACTATTTTGAAATTTTTATGGACAGAACCATGATGAGCAAACATGCAGCAAAATTTTTAGATATTTGGTTTGAATTAATTATCAATGATACAAAATTACTTTAAAATGGGAGGAATAGAAGTGAAAAAAGAGGGTTCTTTAAAATCAATTTTAGCAATATTAGTTATAATATTAATTTGTGTAGTTTCTTTAGGTGGAATATATGTAAAGGATAAAAACTTTATGAAAAATATTTTGCCTGATTATGTTTTAGGACAAGATTTAAATGGTAGTATAATTATGAAATTAGACGTAAATAAACCAGAAGAGTCTTCAGAAGCAACAGAAGAAAATGCTGAAAATGTGGAAGAAGATGCAGAACAAGCTGAAAGTGAAGAGGCATCTGAAAATAATAATTCAGAAAATAAAGAAAATAAAGATAATAAAGAAAATGGACAAGCAGAAGATATTTATAATGCAAAAAATTATAAAAAATCAAAATCTATAATAGAAAAAAGATTTAAAGTGGCAGGTATTGAACAATATGAGGTGCGTCTTGACGAACAATCTGGAAGTATTGTGGTTGAAGTGCCAAAAAATATAGATTCTTCAGTATTGCAAAGTATATATCAAACTGGTAAAACTGAAATAAAAATTACAGAAACAAATGAAGTTATTGCTGATAAAAACAATATAAAAGAATTTGCTACATCTATTGATGATACTTATGCAAGTGTTGGTGTAGGGTCTAATGTAAAAATAGATATTAAATTTAATCAAGATGCAGTAAAAAAATTCAAAGAATTAAAAAATAATTACACACCAGGAACAAATGAAAGTGGAATTGTTACAGAAAATAATGTTTCAATTCTTGTTGATGGAAATTCAATTGTTTCATTAACAGAGACAGAGTTCTTACAATCAGCAGTAAATGGTAGTGTTCAATTATATGGTAACTACACAACTGATTTCAAAACACTAACAAGTTCTTTAAATGGAATTAACAGTATTAAGATGTTAGTTGAAACAGATGATTTACCAGTTACTTATACAAGAAGTTATCAAAGTGATGTTATTAATTCAAATGTAAATAAATATGGAATAATTAGCGTTTTCGCAATTGTTTTAATCGCAATGTTAGTATATTTATTATATAAATTCAAATTAAAAGGATTATTAGCAGAAATTAATATCATAGGTTTTGCTTCATTACTTTTATTGATAATAAGATTTACAAAAGTTGAAATATCAATAGCTTCATTAGTTGCAATTGGAGGAATGTTAGCATTACAATTTATTTATTTGATTAAATTATTAGGTAATGAAAAAGTTATATCTAAAGTATTTAATAGTGAAACATTAGAATTTTCAAAAACACTAATACCATTGTTAATTTTAAGTGTGTTTACTGCACTTATACCAGCGTTAGAAAGTTCAAAAATTATACCTTTTGGAAATATTCAAGGAATGGCAAACTTTGGAATGGTTGGCTTCTGGGGATTAATCGTATTTGAAATATTCAATAATGTTATTACAAGAGCAATGTTTACAAATGCAAAAAAATAAATAAGTTGAAAGAGGGAAAAAATATGAAAAACAAATTTTTAGCAGTAGTAGCTGCTATAATCCTTATAGGAATAATAGTTATGGCTGCTGTTGGTTTTAATTTAGATGCAAATTATAAAGAATATAAATTAATAGAAGTTAAAATTGGAAAAGAATTTAAAGTAGGAGATATTGAGTCAATTACTAATGAAGTTTTTTCAGGTAAAAAAGTTCAAATACAAAAGGTTGGAGACTTTGCAGATTCTGTTGCAATAAAACTAATTGATTCAGATGTGTCTGATGAACAAAAAAATACATTAAATACAAAAATTAATGAGAAATTTGGAATTGAAAATACAGTAGATAGCATTAATGTTAATACAATACCAAAAATTAAAGTATTTGATTTAATTAAACCTTATATAGTTCCTTTAGCTATCATTACATTTATTGTTTTAATATATATGGTTGTTAGATTTAGAAAAATTGGTGTTGCTAAAGTTGCAGCGCAAACTATAGGAATGACAGCAATGGCAGAATTATTGTTTTTTGCAATCATTGCTATTACAAGACATCCAATTAATTCATTAGTAATACCTGTAGCATTAATCATTTATGTTACAATTCTTACAATGTTAACAGGAATGTATGAAAAGCAAAGATCAATAGAAGAGTAATTATTTAAATAAGTTAATAAACAAAAAAAGACGTTATGAATATAATATATTATAATGTCTTTTTTTGTTGCAATTATATGTCGAAATTGCTGCTGAAGAATGTGTTAATAAGGAGGAGTTAATTTTGAAAAAATGGTTATACAAATTCCAAAAAAAGTTTGCACGTAGTTTGGAAAATGATATAAGTTATAACATGATGCAAAGAATGATTAAGGAAAATTCAGAGGTTGTAGTTATTGATGTTAGAACGAGGGATGAGTTTGGATACAATCATTTGAGAGGAGCTATAAATATTCCATTGCAAGATATTTGCGAAGAGAAGGTAAGAAGATATGTGAGAAATAAATTATGTGTAATAATTGTATATTGTGAGTATGGTGGTAGAAGTAAAAAGGCTATGAATAAATTAAAGAAAATGGGATATGAAAATGTATATAATTTAGATGGTGGAATTGAAAATATATAAAATTAGACGAAAAGTATCAAGAAGAAATGATATTTTTCGTCTAATTTAAAATTATTTTCTGTTTAAATTTGTTTCTTTTTCGCCATTATATGTATCTATAAAATATATTGGTCTATGTTTAGTTTCATAAAATGCTCTTCCCAGATATTCACCAATTACTCCAAGGAATATTAATTGAATTCCGCCTAGGAATAGTATTACTACCATTGTTGAAGCATAACCTGGCATATCAATTCCATAAATTAAAGTTTTTATAATTATAAATAACATATATATAAAACCAATAAGTGAAACCAAAACACCTATTACAGCAGACCATCTAAGTGGGGCTGTTGTAAATGAAGTTATTCCATCAATTGATAAATCTATTAGTTTTTTATAATTCCATTTAGTTTTACCTGCAGCTCTAGGATCTCTATCATATAAAATTTCTTTTTTATTATAGCCAATCCAACTAAATAATCCTTTTGTATATCTTTGAGATTCTCTAATTTGTTTTAAAGCTTCAACACAACGTCTGTCTAACAATCTGAAATCTCCAGTATCTTTTTGAATTTCGATTTTTGTAACACTTTGCAATGTTTTATAATACATTTTTGATGTGAATTTTTTTAGCCATGTTTCGCCTTTTCTAGACTTTCTTTTTGCATAAACATCATCATAACCTTGTTCCCAGTATTCAATCATTTCAGGAATTAATTCTGGTGGATCTTGTAAATCTGCATCTATTATGATAACTGCATCTCCTTTTGCATAGTCTAGTCCTGCTATCATTGCAGTTTCTTTACCAAAGTTTCTAGATAAGTTTAAATAGCAAACTCTGTTATCATGTCTTCTTAATTCTTTCATTATATTTAAAGTATTATCTTTGCTACCATCATTAATAAGTAAAATTTCAAAATCATAGTTTGGAATGCTATTCATTAATTTTGATAGTCTTTCATATAGCATATATAGTACGTCTTCTTCATTATATGCTGGTACAAGTATTGTTATTAATTTTTTCTTTTCCATTTATTTTCCTCCTTAGAGATACTACGTATATTATAACATAATTTTTTGTTTTGTCCATAGGTCGTGGAAGTTCACAAAAATCTTGAACAACAGAGGGGATAGACATTAATTAAGAATTAGTATATAATAGTAGCATGAAAAGTTTAATAGTTAATGAAAAATATAATGGTAAAAAATTAAGTCAATTTTTATTTGATAATTTTAATGGACTTACAAATAATACTTTTAATAAGACTTTAAGAAAAAAAGATATTAGAATTAATGATGTTAGGGTATCTGAAAATAAAACTGTATATGAAGGAGATGAAATAAAAGTATATATAGTTGATGATTTATTGTATAAGAAAGATACTAACAGTCAAATTGAAATTGTATATGAAGATTCTAATATTGTTGTTTTTAACAAGCCAGAGAATATTGAAGTTACAGGCGAGAACTCTTTGGAGACATATGCTGAAAAGATATATGAAAATCAATTTATTAAACCATGTCATAGGTTGGATAGAAATACAACTGGGCTTGTTTTATTTGCAAAAGATGAAGAAAGTTTGAACATTTTGCTAAATATGTTTAAAAATCGTAGTATTGAAAAACATTATAGATGCGTTGTAGTGGGAATTCCAAGACAAGATTCAAAAATTCTTGAAGCATATTTATTCAAAGATAATAAAAAATCTATTGTATATATTTCTGATACACCAAAAACAGGTTATAGAAAAATTGTAACATCATATAAAATTATAAAAAAAGATTATGAAAACAATTTAGCTACTTTAGATGTGGAACTTCATACTGGAAGAACACATCAAATTAGAGCACATTTAGCCCATATTGGTTTTCCAATTTTGGGTGATGGAAAATATGGAATTAATAATGTTAATAAGAAATTCAAAGCAAAAACTCAAAAATTATGTAGTTATAGTTTGAAATTTAATTTTAATGGGGAAAAAAATAAATTAGATTATTTAGATAATCAATTGATTAAGTTAAAAAAATCATATTAAAGACATTATGATAATTAAATATAAGTAAAGTGAACTTGACATAGCACAAATTATATAGTATAATTTGTGCTATGTTGTATTATATCAACAAATTCAAAAGAAAGGAAAAAGAGATAAAGTGAAAATAATATTAAAACACGTATTAAAAAACATTAAAGAAAAGAAAATTAGAAGTTTAATTATAGTGTTGTCATTAATAGCAATATCTATAATTACAATGATTTGTGTTTCAATGGGAGACGAACTTAAAGAAAAATATGTTCAAACATTGAGAGGAGTAGTAGGAGATACTGATTTAACTGTAACAGTAAAAACAACAGCAGCAGATGAGGAAGAAGATGGAGTAAAAGGTGATATGTCTTCTACTGAAAATATTAGTAAAATTGATTTATCAAAATTAAATTTACCAAAAGATAAAATCAATTATGCTTCAATGGTTAGCAATCCAATAAAAATAGAGTATAAAGATGATTATAAATATGCTTTAATTAATGGATTTGACCTAAAAAAAGCAATGGATTTAAGATTATTTAAAAACAATGATGTAGGAAATTTAAAAGAAAATGAAATTGCAATAACAGAAAACACAGCAAAAGACTTAAATGTAAAAGTTGGAGATTATGTTACTGTTATTAAAGAAGATGAATCAAAGGTTTCTTTAAAAGTAGCATTAATTGCCGAGAAAAAAGGGTACTTTTGCCAAGAAGCAAATAACATTAATATGTTAGTGTGTAGCACACAAACAGCTCAAAGCTTATTAGGATTCAATGAAAATGAAGTTTCAGGCTTATTAATAAAATGTAACGATACAAGTAAAGCTAAAGAAATTAAAGATGAAATATTAAATAATAATAAAGAAGTTGATTTACAAGTACAAGAAATTTTAGATGAAGAAATGATTAAAGAAGCAACAGAGTCTATAATGCAAGTTTTCATATTGTTACTTGCTATTATACTTGTAATGGTATTTTTCGTAATTAGTTCATTATCAAAAATCATAATTAATGAAAGAATTCCAGTAATAGGAACATTTAGAAGTGTTGGTGCAACAAAAACAAAAATGAACTTAATATTAATACTTGAAAATGCTATATATGGTATAATTGGTGGAGCAATTGGAGCAGTTATAGGAGCAAACATTAAAAGCTCAGTTTCTGGAGTATTCTTTTCAGCAGGAGATGGAATTGAAATTGCAAAAACAAATGGAACAGTTCCATTTACATACATAATAGCAGTAATTGCATTGTCAGTTATACTTCAAATTTTTATGTCAATAACAGCAATTATAAAAAATAATAGAAGACCTATTAAGGAAATTATATTTAATACAAAAACTGCTAAATACAAAAAATCATATGTAAAAACAATATTAGGAATTGTATTAGCAATTTTAACAGTTGTATTATATAAAATTAATGTAAAAGGAGATGCTGCAATAGCATTAGCAGCATTAATGACTGCAACAATAGCAGTAGCATTCGAAGTACCAGTTGTTTTAGCTATTTTCTCAAAAATATTTAAATTTATAGCTGAGAAATTAAAAATGCCAGTTTTAAGTTTAGCAAGCAGCAATATTAGAAATAACAAATCTATAATTAATAGTTCAGAATTAATAGCTGTAACATTAACTTTATTGCTTTCATTATATATGATTATAAATTCAACAACAGCTATATTTACAGCATTTGAAAAAATGCTTAAATCGGATCTTTTAATTGAATATCCATCATATAGAATTGAAGAATATGAATATATTAAAGATATAGAAAATGTTGATGATATTTATCCAGAATATTATGCTTCAAATACTAAGATAAATGATAATGAAAAAAGTGACTTATTAGTTATAGCACAGTATGGACCAGAAAAAAGATTAAAATTTGAAGATGCATTTGTAGTTGATGAAGAAAAATATAATAATTTAAAATATGATGAAGTTATTTTAGATGAACTAGTTCTAAAAAAATATGATTTAAAAGTTGGAGATACTTGTAAACTTACATTAAATTCTAAGAGTGAAGATAAAGAGCATATTATAGAACAAAATGTTAAAATTATTGCATCTTGTGATAGTACACAATTCTCAACTTCAAGACAAACTGCTATTATAAGTTTTGAATTATACAAAAAAGCATATGGAGCAGTACCATCACAGATTTTAATTAATGTAAAAGATAAAGCGAAAATTGATGATACACTTAATGAACTTAAAAATAAAGTAGATGATTTTGGAGTAACAATTGAAACTAAAACTGCATATATCGATAATCAAAAAACACAAGTAATGTCATTAATTTCAGCATTTACAGCCTTAATGGGAATGGGAGTTTTACTATCATTTATAGGTATAATTAATAATCAAATTATAAGCTTTATGCAAAGAAAACGTGAATATGCAATGTTATATTCAACAAGTATGAGCAAAAAACAATTAAAAAGATTAATAACATTAGAAACAGCACTTTCATTTGGAGCAATGAGTATATTTGCTTTAGCTGTAAGTTATGGAATGAGCTTTATTACAGATGCTGGAATGAAAGCTATGACTATATGTGTACCTATTATATATGATTTTAAAGGCTTATTATTACTTACAGTTGGTGTATATGTTGTAATGATTTTGACAAGTATTGCACCTAAATTCAAATTAAGAAAAATGAAAGTAATTGATGAAATCAAATATGAATAAAAAAGTAGAGGAGGATTATTAATGGAAGATATTATATGTGTAAAAAATGTTAGTAAAAGCTTTGGAACTAAAAAGAATCCAGTTGAAGTTTTAAAAGATATTAATATAAATATAAAAAAGGGTGAATTTGTATCACTAATGGGTCAATCTGGTAGTGGAAAATCAACTTTATTATACTTGATTGGTGGTTTAGATAACCCAACTAATGGATCAATTGAAATTGCTGGAAAAGATATTAGTAAAATGAAAGATAAAGCAAAATCAAAAATGAGAAGACAAGATATTGGGTTTGTATTCCAATTTTATAACTTAGTACCAAACTTAACAGTTGAAGAAAATATATTATTACCAGTTGTTATGGATGGCAAAAGCAAAGGTAAATACAAAAAAGAACTTGATGAAATTCTAAAAATCGTAGGATTAGAAAATAAAAGAAAATGTTTACCAAGAGAATTATCAGGTGGTCAACAACAAAGAGTTTCAATAGCAAGAGCTGTAATTATGAATCCATCAATCATCTTAGCAGACGAAGCTACTGGAAACTTAGACAGTAAATCTGGAAAAGATGTTATGGAATTATTCAGCAGAATTAATAAAGAGAAAAATATTACAATTTTACAAGTTACTCACTCAAAAGAAATTGCTGATTATGGTAATAGAACAATTCATTTAAAAGATGGATGTATTGTATAGTTAATAAACAATAGGTCCGAAGTTACAAGGACACAAGTCGATTTTTTTGAGTGAATTAATTTTTAAATTTTTATATTTTTTTTTTTTTTTTATTTTGTTGATAATTTCCTTACCTTTTTTTCAGATTTTCCTGTTTAAGTTTCAGTAGCTTCGTCTGCTAAGATGATTGATGGATTCATAATTACAGCTCTTGCTATTGAAACTCTTTGTTGTTGACCACC
>ODAI011755731.1_pt1 | contig 11653 bp, 7 predicted proteins | sample 1539321 | NCBI WGS metagenome assembly ODAI01 (sample SAMN02144231, study PRJEB22623) | gut metagenome | biome: sheep rumen | host: Ovis aries | place: New Zealand
CGCAACGACGGGGGATGAACCGCAGCCGTAGGGGCGATGACATTGTTCGGCGTTTGGTGATGATGGCAAGTCTCTGTCGGGCTTAGCCAGCAGCGACATCGCGGCAGGGCATGGAAAATTCGCAACCACAGTACTGCTGATTGTAGAAGCCGTAAGCCTTCAACAGCTCGTTGCGACGCTCCTGAAGACCACCCTTGCGCCAGTTCTGCGCCCAGAAGGTAACACCGCCGACGGCCTGTTCTGCCGCGAGGCCTGCACGCTCTATCTGGTCTAAACGCTTCCATCGGCTCGATGCCAGCGTGGTGGCAAAATAGCGGAAGCCCAGCTCCTTGGCCTTCCTGGCTGTAGCCATGAGCCGGAGGGTGAAGCACAGCTGGCAACGGCCTCCCCGTTCGGGCTCTGCCTCCAGGCCGCACACATCGCTCAGCCACCGGTCGTGACGATAGTCGCCGTCAATCCACCGGATGCCTAACGCGGCAGCATGCCGCTGGCTCTCCTGCTTGCGGGTCTCGTATTCCGCTAAGGGATAGATATTGGGGTTGTAATAGAAGATGGTGGGGGTGATGGCGTGCTGTACGAGCCACTCTACAATAGCCGACGAACAGGGGGCACAGCAGGCATGCAACAGCACCTCGGAACAGTCGGCGGGAACAAGGATGGGCGGTTGTTTCATGGTTTACACGGATCTGTTTACTGACAACGGATGAAACGGATGACACGGATCTGGTTATTGACTACGGGGCAACACAGCATTCAGAGGCCGCGAGCCTTCCAGATGCGGTCTTTGGCAGCATTGATTTCCTGGAACTTCTTTTCGGCAGCACGGCGGACATCCTCGCCCAGGGCAGAGACCTTGTCGGGGTGATGCTCAAGGGCCAGACGGCGATAGGCCCGCTTCAGCTCGTCGTCGGTGGCATCGGGCGACACACCCAAGACACGGTAGGCCGACTCAAGGTCGTCCTTGCCCAGCCCTAACATCGAGTCCACCTCGTCGGGCGACATCTGCATCCACTGGGCACACTCCTTCATGGCCGTCACCTCGGCAGGAGCCACATGGCCGTCGGCCTGGGCTATGAGCACCAGGAAATGGAGAAGCTGCAGCCGCTGTGAATAGTCGATGTTGTCGGCTATCTGCGCACAGCACTGCATGACGGTCTGGCGGAACTGATAGGCCCCGAGGCGTTTCTGCTCGTCGAACAGGCGGCGCAGGATGTCATCGCCCTGACGGCGCGCCACATCGCCGAAATTCTGTAGCAGCACGTTGCGCACCAGTTCCATTTCCGAGTGCATCACCCGCCCGTCGGCCTTGATGATGTAGGATGCCAGCACGAGCATGGCGAACAGAAAGCTGTTGCGCTGGCCTTGGTAAGCCTGCTGCTTCGTAAAATCCTGCCGACTGCCGTGGGCCTTCGACTCGAAGCCGCTCTGGCCGTCGAAGGTGCCCTGTGTCTCAGGGGTGTTGACGGCATCGAGCACATTGTCAAACAGTCCGCCGAGCACGATGCCGGCTAACATTCCTATCGGTCCGGCAGTCATCCAGCCGAGGACACCGCCAATCCATTTTCCTAAAGCCATTTTTCTTTTCTACTATACTTTTTTTGATGGGTTTTACAACAGTCAGTGATGGTCATTCCTGCCGCGCGGCACACGCTAATAGTCTATCCACCAGCGGCAGCCGTTCTTCTCTTCGCGCTCCAGGTCTTCGATGATGCACTCGGCAAGGCGCAGCACGACATCCTGCGGAACCAGGAAGCGCGGGTCGGTGCTGTGCGGATTGATAGCCGAGAGGAAGTGAGGCATCTCGGCCTTATACACCTCCTTCATGCGGCGGTTGTCGGCGTCGGTATTCGAGCAGCTGTAGGTGATGTTGGCCAGGCGGTCGCACAGCTTGACGAACGGTGCGAAGGGCGTCTCGCGGATGCCACGGTAGTAACGCTCCCCGGCCCGCTCGGCACGGGGGCGCCCCTTATCGTTGGTCAGCGCATAGACTATCTCGGTAGCCGCCAGGGCCTGCTCTTCCGTTAAGAAGCCGCGCGCCACCTTCAGCACGTCGTTATACGTCAGACGGGCGTCCTCGATGCTGTCGTGATAGTAGCCGCCGAAGAACAGCGGCAGCACGTCGCTCTCGGCGACACACACGTGATAGCCGAAATCTACAATGCCGCTCACCACCATGTCCAGATGGTAGCCGTAGGGCAACTGGTCGCCGTAGGTCTGGTTGACGCTACGGTGCAAGTCGTGGGCCGACTGACGGATGCGCTCTATCACCGACGCGTATTTTTTGAGGTAGCTGTTATACAATTCTTGTGTCATAGCCCTGCAAAGGTACAAATAAAAATGAAAACAGAAAGAAAAATAAGAAAATATTTTGTAACTTTGCACACTGAATATGGAAAAAGTGATATTAGGAATAGACCCCGGAACGAACATCATGGGCTACGGCGTGATTCGCGTGACGGACAACAAGGCTGAAATGGTGACGATGGGCGTGATAGACCTGCGGAAATTCAGCGACGGCTACTTGAAGCTGGGGCACATCTTCGAGCGCGTGACAGGCATCATAGACGGATACCTGCCCGACGAGATGGCCATCGAGGCTCCCTTCTTCGGAAAGAACGTGCAGACGACGCTGAAGCTGGGCCGCGCACAGGGCACCGCCATTGCCGCCGCCATCCACCACGGGGTGCCCATCCACGAGTATGCACCGATGAAAATCAAGATGGCCATCACCGGCAACGGTGCGGCATCGAAGGAACAGGTGGCAGGCATGCTGCAGCGGCTGCTGAAGTTCGACAAGGACGACATGTCGAAATTCATGGATGCCACCGATGCCCTGGGAGCCGCCTACTGCCACTACATGCAGATGAACCGCCCGGCATCGCAGGCCAGCTACAAGGGGTGGAAAGACTTTGTAATGAAAAACCAGTCAAGAGTAAAGAGATGAAGATAACAGCCGTATTAGGAGATAACGGTAGCGGGAAGACCCGCTATATAGACCGTCTGCGCAAGCAGCTGGCTACGGACAAGGTGAGGTACATCGCCTTCACCGATTCGTATGGTGTGAACGTCGATGGGCAATACTACCTGCAGTTGCGATGGAACCAGCACGACATCGACCACGAGACACCCACCGTGGGCGAGCTGCTGCAGCGCGCCTACCTGTTGGCAGGCAGCGACACCGCAGAGCGGCAGCAGATGCGCAGGAAGCTCTACGGGATGTTCCATCTGGACAGCATGCTGGACAAATACATCATCACGCTGTCGAGCGGCGAATTGCGAAAATTCCAGCTCACCAAGACGTTGTTTGCCGCCCCCAAGCTGCTCATCATGGACAATCCGTTCATAGGCCTGGACGCCGAGACCCGCGACCAGCTGAAAGAGCTGATGCTCACGATGGCTATGGAACAGGACATCGAGCTGATGCTGGTGCTGTCGAAGACCGACGACACCCCCGACTTCGTGACCGACGTGGTGCGCTTCGCTGAAAAAGACGTGCCCCCGCACGCCCTGTCGGAAGACAAGCGAAGGGCCATCCTGCAGTTGCCTTACCACGACAACGACTACGACTGCCAGCGGGTCATCGACATGAAAAAAGTCACAATAAAATATGGTACGCGTACTATATTAAATAATATCGACTGGACGGTGATGAACGGAGAGCGATGGGCATTGACAGGACAAAATGGCAGCGGGAAATCGACCCTGCTGTCGCTGGTGTGTGCCGACAACCCGCAAAGCTATGCCTGCGACATCACCCTCTTCGACAGGCCGAGAGGGTCGGGCGAGAGCATTTGGGATATCAAGAAGCACATAGGCTATGTGTCGCCGGAGATGCACCGCTCGTACAAGCACAACCTGCCTGCCATACGCATTGTTGCCAGCGGACTGATGGACTCCATCGGCCTGTATGCCGTGCCCAACGGCGACGACTACGCACGCTGCCGCTGGTGGCTCGACATCTTCGGCATTGGCCAGCTGGCCGACCGCCCCTTCCTCCAGCTGTCGAGCGGCGAACAGCGGCTGGTGCTGCTGGCCCGCGCCTTCGTGAAAGACCCGCAGCTGCTCATTCTCGACGAGCCGCTGCACGGTTTAGACCTCTATAACCGGCGGCTGGTGAAAGACGTTATTGAGACATTTTGTCAGCGCAGGAACAAAACCATGATCATGGTGACACACTACGAGACGGAACTGCCCGACGTCATCACGCATCAAAAGGTGTTGGCACGGAATTTGTAAAAAGTAAATTGGAAACAAATAGTATATCGAGAATCGAAAATAAACAGTAAATCGAAAATCGAGAATAAATCGAAAATCGAAAACAAATATTAATCGTAAATAAAACTGTGGCTAGTCAATTTTCACCCAAAGTATCGGAAATTCTTGCATTCTCTCGTGAAGAGGCTACAAGGCTTGCCAGCAGGAGCGTAGGACCGGAGCATCTGCTCTTAGGACTGCTGCGCACCAGGACAGGGCCTGTGATTGACGTGTTCAACAGGCTCGACATCAATCTTAGCACCGTCAAGACAGCTCTGGAGAATCGCGTCAGAGAAGACGAGCTGGGCATGCCCATCACCACCAGCGAGCTGGTGCTCAACGAGAAAGCCAGTAACATCTTGAAACTGGCTGTGCTCGAAGCCCGCATCCAGCGCACCACGCGCGTCGATGAACAGCACCTGCTGCTGGCCATCCTGCACGACCAGGTGGAGAACGGTGCCAAACAAGTATTAGAAATGAACAATATGAACTATGAAGACGTGTTGACGCTGCTGAGTGTCAAGAACGGCATCGGTTTGCCCGAGGAAGACTACGAGGAGGAAGAGGAAGCCGGCAACGCACAGGCCAACAGCAGCCGCCAGAGTAGCACGCAGACCGCCACAAAGCAGAAATCGAAGACCCCCGTGCTCGATAGCTTCGGCACCGACCTGACCAGTCAGGCCCTGGAGGGAATACTCGACCCCTGCGTGGGCCGCGAGCGCGAGATACAGCGCATCATCGAAATCTTGGGGCGGCGCAAGAAGAACAACCCCATACTCATCGGTGAGCCGGGCGTAGGCAAGAGTGCCATTGTGGAAGGCATGGCCCAGATGATAGCCCAGCACCACTGCTCGCCCACCCTGTTCAACAAGCGGCTGGTGACCCTCGACATGACGGGGGTGGTAGCCGGCACGAAATATCGCGGACAGTTTGAGGAGCGCATGAAGATGCTGGTGAAGGAGCTGGAGCAGAACCCGGACATCATCGTATTCATCGACGAGATACACACGCTGATAGGTGCCGGTTCGACACCCGGCTCGATGGATGCCGCCAACATCCTGAAACCGGCTTTGGCACGAGGCACCATACAATGTATCGGGGCTACGACGCTGGACGAATACCGCAACTCGATAGAGAAAGACGGAGCCTTGGAGCGACGGTTCCAGAAGGTGCAGGTGGAACCCACCAGCGACGAAGAGACGCTGCAGATTCTGCATAACATTCGCGACCGATACGAGCACCACCACCATGTGACCTATACGGACGACGCCCTGGAGGCCTGCGTGAAGCTGACTGCCCGCTACGTGACCGACCGCTTCATGCCCGACAAGGCTATCGACGCCCTGGACGAGGTGGGCTCGCGGGTACACCTGAAGAACGCCAAGATTCCGCCTGAAATCACAGAGAAGGAAAAGGAAATCAAGCACGTGACGGAGAAGAAGCAGCAGGCCGTAAGCAACCAGAACTTCGAGCTGGCTGCCAGCTACCGGGACCGCCAGACCGTGCTGGAGCGCGAACTGGCAGAGCTGAACCAGAAATGGATGAAGGGCGAGGTGGACGTGCGCCAGACGGTGACTGCCGAAGAAGTGGCCAACGTGGTGTCGATGATGACGGGAATACCCGTGCAGCGCATGGCGCAGGAAGAAGGCATCCGCCTGAAGGGCATGGCCCGCGAGCTGAAAGCACAGGTGATAGCCCAGGACAAGGCCATCGACAAGATGGTGCGGGCCATCCAGCGCAACCGTGTCGGACTGAAGGATCCCAACCACCCCATCGGAGCCTTTATGTTCCTCGGCCCCACGGGTGTCGGCAAGACTTATCTTGCCAAGAAGCTGGCGGAGTTCATGTTTGGTGCTGCCGATGCGCTGATACGCATAGACATGTCGGAATATACGGAGTCGTTCAATGTGTCGAGGCTGATAGGGGCACCGCCGGGATATGTAGGCTATGAAGAGGGCGGACAGCTGACGGAGCGCGTGCGCCGCCACCCCTACTCTATCGTCTTGCTGGACGAGGTGGAAAAGGCCCACGGCAATGTGTTCAACTTGCTGCTGCAGGTGCTGGACGAAGGCAGGCTGACCGACGGCAACGGAAGGCTGGTGGATTTCCGCAACACCGTCATCATCATGACATCGAATGCCGGAACACGACAGCTGAAGGAGTTCGGGCGCGGCGTAGGATTCAATGCCGGCAGCGCAACGGCACTCGCCTTGAACGAGCAGGACAAGGAGCACGCACGGCAGATAGTACAGAAAGCATTGTCGAAGCAGTTCTCGCCGGAGTTCCTGAACAGGCTGGACGAAATCATCACCTTCGACCAGCTGGACCTGGAAGCCATCAAGCTGATTATCGACGTGGAGCTGAAGGCACTCTACCGGCGCATAGGCGACTTAGGATACCAGATAGACCTGAGCGACGAAGCCAAGGAGTTTGTGGCCACGAAGGGATATGACGTGCAGTTTGGGGCACGTCCGCTGAAAAGAGCCATACAGACCTATATCGAAGACGGCATATCAGAACTGCTCGTCAACGGAGAGGTGCCGCCGGGGTGTACCATACATATCAAGAAAGAAGAAGGTAAAGAGGAGTTGTCGTTCGCGTATTGAGCGGCAACCCTTTTTGTTTTCGCACAGGTGGAGCGGCAATCCCCTTTTTGTTTTCGCACACATATTTATTGCATATAATTAATATTTTCTATTGATATATATCAATTAAATGGCAAAACGTAAGCGTTTCCGTGATTTTTCTTTCAATTTGTTTTGATTTTATCGGTTTTTGCTGTAATTTTGCAACCCGAAAGAACGAAGTATTTCGTTGTATGCCGAAAGGTAAAAGAAACAAGAAGCAAGAATTCATTCAATAGTATAACACTTAAAGAAAAAAGGAAAAAGATTATGAATGCAGCACAAGTTGTAGAGAATCTGAAGCAGCGCTTCCCCAACGAGCCGGAGTACATCCAGGCTGTGAGCCAAGTTCTTCCCACCATCGAAGAAGAGTACAACAAACACCCCGAGTTTGAGAAGGCCAACCTGATAGAGCGCCTCTGCATACCCGACCGTGTCTGTGAGTTCCGCATTACGTGGGTGGACGACAAGGGTAATGTTCAGACCAACATGGGCTATCGCATCCAGCACAACAATGCTATCGGCCCGTACAAAGGCGGTCTGCGCTATCACAAGAGTGTAAACCTGGGTATCCTGAAGTTCCTCGCCTTCGAGCAGACTTTCAAGAACTCGCTGACCACGCTGCCCATGGGCGGTGCCAAGGGTGGTTCAGACTTCTCGCCCCGTGGCAAGAGCGACGCCGAGGTGATGCGTTTCTGCCAGGCATTCATGAACGAGCTGTATCGCGTCATTGGTCCCGACGAGGACGTTCCCGCAGGTGACATCGGCGTGGGCGGACGCGAGGTAGGCTATCTGTACGGACAGTACAAGAAGCTGACCCACCAGTTCCAGGGCGTGCTGACGGGTAAGGGCATCCCCTTCGGCGGCTCACTCATCCGCCCCGAGGCCACCGGCTACGGCTGTGTTTACTTCCTGAACTCGATGCTGAAGACCCGCAATATCGACATCAAGGGCAAGAAGGTGCTCATCTCTGGTTCGGGCAACGTGGCACAGTATGCCACCGAGAAGTGCATCCAGCTGGGTGCCATCCCCATGACGCTCTCCGACTCGGATGGCTACATCTACGACCCGGACGGCATCACGCAGGAGAAGCTGGAGTATGTGAAGGAGCTGAAGAACATTGAGCGCGGACGCATCAAAGAGTATGCCGAGGAATATCCCAACGCTGTATATCATGCCGGCGAGCGTCCCTGGCACGAGAAGGCCGACATCGCCCTGCCCTGCGCTACACAGAACGAGATCAACGGCGAGCAGGCTCAGGCACTGATAGACAATGGTGTCATCGCCGTGGCAGAGGGTGCCAACATGCCATCGCTGCCCGAGGCTATCAAGATATTCCAGGATGCCAAGATTCTGTATGCTCCCGGTAAGGCTTCGAACGCCGGCGGCGTGTCGGTATCAGGTCTGGAAATGTCGCAGAACTCAGAGCGTCTCAGCTGGACGGCCGAAGAGGTGGACAACTACCTGAAGCGCATCATGAACGACATCCACGAGAACTGCGTGAAGTACGGCACACAGCCCGACGGCTACATCAACTACGTGAAGGGTGCCAACGTGGCAGGCTTCATGAAGGTGGCCAGCGCCATGATGAGCCAAGGTATCGTGTAAAAGCGAGACAAGATGCCGCAAAGGTTTCTGAGAAACGGCACAACAGCACAATAACAAGCGCTTAACTGAGCAAAGGGTGCGATTTTCTTCAGAAAGTCGCACCTTTTTTATATTTTTTTACTACCTTTGCAGGCAAAATACTAAAAAACAGATAATATGCTTACACTAAAACTCATTACAGAGGAAACAGACCGCGTGATTCGCGGGCTGGAAAAGAAACACTTCAAGGGTGCCCAAGAGGCAGTCGATGAGGTGCTGGCAGTTGACAAACAGCGTCGTGAGGCCCAGCAGCAGTTGGACAAGAACCTGGCCGAAGCCAAGAAGATGGCAGCACAGATTGGCGGTCTGATGAAGGAAGGCAAGCGCGACGAGGCAGAGGCTATCAAAGCCCGCGTTACCGAGATGAAGGATACGAATAAACAACTGGAGCAGCAGATGAACGATGCACAAGAGGCGATGACCCGTCTGCTGTGCCAGATTCCAAATATCCCCTACGACGAAGTGCCAGAGGGCAGCACCGCCGAAGACAACCATGTCGTGAAGTCGAACCTGAAGGAATGCGACGGCACGGACACCGTTGGCAACTGGAGCGTCAACCCATCGCTGGGCATTGCCAACCCGCTGCCCCACTGGGAGCTGGCCAAGAAATACAACCTCATCGACTTCGACTTGGGCGTGAAGATAACGGGGGCAGGATTCCCGGTCTATATCGGCAAGGGTGCCCGTCTGCAGCGTGCCCTCATCAACTTCTTCCTCGACGAGGCACGCAAGAGCGGATATACCGAAATCATGCCGCCCACGGTAGTGAATGCTGCTTCGGGCTACGGCACAGGCCAGTTGCCCGACAAGGAAGGGCAGATGTACCATTGCGAGGTGGACGATTTCTATCTTATTCCAACAGCAGAAGTTCCTGTAACGAACATCTACCGTGACGTCATACTGGACGAAGCGCAGCTGCCCATCAAGAACTGTGCCTACACCGAATGCTTCCGCCGCGAGGCCGGTTCGTACGGAAAGGATGTTCGCGGACTGAACCGTCTGCACGAATTTTCTAAGATAGAGATAGTGCGCATCGACAAGCCCGAGCACTCGAAGGAGAGCCACAAAGAGATGCTGGAGCATGTCGAGGGACTGCTGAAGAAGTTAGAGCTTCCCTATAGGATTCTGCTGTTATGCGGTGGAGACCAGAGCTTTACAAGCTCCATCTGCTACGACTTCGAGGTCTATTCTGAGGCGCAGGGTCGCTGGCTTGAAGTGTCGTCGGTGAGCAATTTCGACACTTATCAGGCCAACCGCTTGAAGTGCCGCTATCGCCGTGCTGACAACAAGAAGACGGAGCTCTGCCACACGCTGAACGGCTCTGCCCTCGCCCTGCCGCGCATCGTGGCTGCCCTGCTGGAAAACAACCAGACGGAGAACGGCATCAAGATTCCTGCCGCCCTGGTGCCCTATACGGGTTTTGAAATGATAGACTAAACGAAAAACGCTAAACTAAACGGATATGAATAAGATTATTCGCAAGGAGCAGTTCTCTGAGAAGGTGTTCCTTTTCGAGATGGAAGCTCCCCTCATTGCCAAAAGCCGCAAGGCAGGCAACTTTGTCATTGTACGTGTTGACAAGAAGGGCGAGCGCATGCCGCTGACCATTGCCGGAGCCGACATCGACAAGGGCACCATCACACTGGTAGTACAGATGGTAGGCCTCTCGTCGAAGAAACTGTGCGCCCTGAACGAAGGCGACTATGTAGCTGACATCGTAGGGCCTTTGGGCAACCCCACGCATATCGAGAACTACGGCACGGTGGTATGTGCCGGCGGCGGACTGGGCGTAGCCCCCATGCTGCCCATTATCCAGGCGTTGAAGCAGGCCGGCAACCGTGTGCTCTCGGTGATGGCAGGCCGCTCGAAAGACCTGATTATACTGGAAGACAAGGTTCGTGAATCGAGCGACGAGGTCATCATCATGACAGACGATGGCTCGTATGGCGAGAAAGGTGTCGTCACCGTGGGTATCGAGAAGTTTGTCGAGCAGGAGCATGTGGACAAGATTTTTGCCATCGGACCTCCTATCATGATGAAGTTCTCGAACCTGACGGCTCAGAAGCACGGCATCCCCTGCGAAGTGAGCCTCAACACCATCATGGTTGATGGAACGGGCATGTGTGGTGCCTGCCGTCTGACCATTGGTGGTAAGACGAAATTTGTGTGTATCGACGGCCCGGAATTTGACGGTTCGCTGGTCGATTGGGACGAGATGTTCAAGCGCATGAACACCTTCAAGCGCGAAGAACAGGAAGAGCTGGCACATTACGAGGAGCATCAGCAAGCCTCCACAAGCCCTTCTCAAGAAGAGGGTGTTCAGATACATCATTCCAGCAATAATTCCGCGCCTTCATCTAACCAAACGCCCTCTCCTTCGGAGGAAATTGGGGAGCTCTGCAACCGTAACGCAGAGTGGCGCAAAGAGTTACGCGCTTCGATGAAACCAAAGGAGCGTACAGCTATCGAACGTGTTAAGATGCCGGAACTCGACCCCGTATATCGTGCTACCACCCGTACAGAAGAGGTGAACATCGGACTGACCAAAGAGATGGCCATGCAGGAAGCCAAGCGTTGTCTCGACTGTGCAAAGCCTACCTGCGTGGAGGGCTGTCCGGTGAATATCAATATCCCGTCGTTTGTCAAGAACATCGAGCGGGGCGACTTCCTCGCTGCCGCCAAGGTGCTGAAGCAGACCTCGGCCCTACCCGCCGTATGCGGGCGTGTGTGTCCGCAGGAGAAACAATGCGAGAGTCGTTGCATCCATTTGAAGATGAACGAACCCGCTGTGGCCATAGGCTATCTGGAGCGCTTTGCTGCCGACTACGAGCGGGAGAGCGGCAACATCAGCCTGCCGGAGATAGCACCCGCCAATGGCATCAAGATTGCCGTGGTAGGCTCTGGTCCTGCCGGTCTGTCGTTTGCCGGCGATATGGTCAAGAAAGGCTACGACGTCTATGTCTTCGAGGCTCTGCACGAGATTGGCGGTGTACTGAAATATGGCATTCCCGAGTTCCGTCTGCCCAACAAGATTGTCGATGTGGAGATAGAGAACCTGGCCAAGATGGGTGTCCACTTCCAGACGGACGTCATCGTGGGTAAGACCATCACCGTCGAACAGCTGGAAG
>ODAI013510413.1_pt1 | contig 11653 bp, 8 predicted proteins | sample 1539321 | NCBI WGS metagenome assembly ODAI01 (sample SAMN02144231, study PRJEB22623) | gut metagenome | biome: sheep rumen | host: Ovis aries | place: New Zealand
GCTTTATCTTGCGCTTTAAATAGCGCTTTATTTACTTGTTTTCTTTTTCTCAGTCTTGTAAAAGCCTCTTAAGTCGTCAACCTTACGAAGTATGCTGTCCTGGTTGTACATGCCCTTAACGGCATTTGTCCACTTCGTAACGTAATCTCCGAGCTTAGTCATATACTCTTCCGGAGGGATTTCCTTTGAAGCCACTCCCGTAAGTCCCTTCTCCCAGCTGGCCGTAAGGGAAGGATTTAAAAGGGATTTAATAGAGTTATCAACGACGTCATATATGGCCTCTCCGAGTAGTGTCGGGGTAAGAACCTGCGTCTTGGCGTTAAGGTTGATATACTCATTTGTCTGGAGCTTTTTAAGTATCTCGGCACGCGTTGCGCTGGTACCGATACCGCTTCCCTTTATCTGGCTTCTAAGCTCTTCGTCCTCGATAAACTGTCCGGCATTTTCCATAGTAAGGATAATGCTTCCTGATGTGTATCTCTTGGGAGGAGATGTCTCTCCCTCTTTAAGCTCGTAGCCTTTAACCTCAAGGGGCGTTCCGGGCTTTGCCTTTTTAAGCTCCTCTAAAAGACCGGTATCGTTAGTTTCCTGCTCTTCCTCGGAATCTTTATTCTCGGCTTTATCTGCGTCCGTACTTTCGGGATTATTTGAATTTCCGGCTCCGGCGGCCTGTTCTTTATCCTGATTTTCGGCCTTTTTAAAGGAAAACTCCGTAAGCTTTAAGTAACCTTCGGTTTCAAGGACTTTAAAGTTGGCAAAGAACTTTTCTCCCGCAATCTTGGTAACAACAGAAAACTTCCTGTATACGGCGGAAGGGTAAAAGATCGAAAGAAAACGCCTTACGATGATCTCATATACCTTTGCGCAGGTAGGATTTAAGGAGTTTAAAGCCCCAAGTCCCTGTCCTGTAGGGATTATAGCGTAGTGGTCCGTGATCTGCTTGTCGTTGACGTATCTGGTCTTAGCAAGACCTTCATACATCTTCTTTTCAAGAACTTCCGCCGCGTACTGTGCACAGATTCCGTACCCTCTAAGGCCGTTAAGGTTCTTTGTGATCTCCTTGGAAACCGCGGTAGAAAGAACTCTCGCGTCAGTTCTGGGATAGGTAGTAAGCTTTTTCTCGTAAAGTTCCTGAGCAATCTGCAGAGTCTGGTCCGGGCTTATCTTAAAGAGCTTTGAACAGTCGTTTTGTAGCTCGGCAAGGTTATAGAGTAAAGGAGGATTCTTGTTTTCCTTTTTGTTTTCTACCGAATCGATAACGCAGGGGCGCATCTGGCTCTCCCCGGTCTCCGGATTTACACAAGGCTTTGAAAGAGCGCTTATAAGCCCTAAAGCATCCTCTTTTCTCTTAAATCCGTTTTCCTTATAGAGCTTGGGGGATTCGAAAAAATGTGACCCCTCAGCAGCCTTCCATTCCCCGTTAAATTCATGTCCATTCAAGGAGAATTTGCCGATTATACGGTAGAAAGGCGTCTTTGTAAAGTTTCTTATCTCCCTCTCTCTTGTAACGATGATCCCGAGGACACAGGTCATAACTCTGCCCACGGCGATCACACTTTTATCTCTGCCTAAATGTTCTTTAAGCTTATATCCGTATTTAAGTGAAAGAGCTCTGGTGAAGTTTATACCCATCAGATAATCTTCCTTGGCACGAAGGTAGGCCGCCGCCGAAAGCGCATCGTACTCGGACCAGTCCTTGGCTTCCTTGATGCCTCTAAGGATCTCTTCCTCGGTCTGTGAATCGATCCAGACTCTTTTCCTGGACTTGTCATGAACTCCCGCCATCTTATCCACAAGTCTGTAGATGTATTCTCCCTCACGTCCCGAGTCGGTACAGATATAGATCGTATCCACATCTTCGCGGTTTAAAAGCTTCTTTACGATCTCAAACTGCTTAGAAGCACTCCCTATAACCTCGTACTTAAACTCCTCCGGTATAAAGGGGATCGTAGTAAGAGACCATTTACGAAGATTTTCGTCATAAACCTCCGGATAGCTCATAGTGACAAGATGTCCTACGCACCAGGTAACAACATAATTGTCACTCTCAAGGAATCCGTCGCCTTTTCTCATATTCTCTTTTAAAGCGCCCGCGAATTCTCTCGCAACACTGGGCTTTTCCGCGATAAAAAGTTTTTTCAAAGCTACCTCTGCAATAACAGAATAAAAAACGCAACGGCAAATATATAAATATACGCCCTTGCGTTTTTGATTTAGTTCTTAAGAAAGATCGGCTGCGGCCTTTTCAAGGACCTTTTCGATCTCCTGCGCCGGTAAAGGCTTACCGAGGAGAAATCCCTGAATAACATTACAGCCTTTGTCATTAAGATAATCATACTGATTCTCGCTCTCTACCCCCTCCGCTATGGACTCAAAGCCCATATTGTGGCTCATATTGAGGATGGAATCAAGTATGATACGCGTTGAATTGTCCGAAAGTACGGAGTCAACGAAGGTCTTGTCTATCTTTAAGGTATCGATAGGCATACGCATCAGGTATGAAAGAGATGAGTATCCGGTACCGAAATCATCGAGGGAAATCTTGATTCCGAAATCTCTAAGTACCTTAAGCTTATTTGAAACAAGCTCAAAATCGTCGATCAAGATACTTTCTGTTATCTCAAGCTCGATGTTTTGAGGATTTACGCCATATTTCTTGATAACATTTATAACATTATCAACAAAGTCCTCCCTCTTGTACTGAACTGCGGAGATATTGATAGACATCGTAAAGTCTACGCCGTACATATCTCTCCAGACAGCGTACTGTCTGATACTTCTGTCCAGCACATAATTTCCGATAGGGATGATGGCACCGTTCTTTTCCGCGATAGGGATGAACTCCGAAGGAGGTATAAATCCCTTTTCGTCATCCTTCCATCTGATAAGGGCCTCAAATCCTCGAAGAGACTGGTCGTCGGAATGATACTGAGGCTGGAAATAAACCTCGAAGCGGTTGTTTAAAACAGCGTCCGAAAGCTTATTTTCAAGATTGACATTGCTCATAAAGTCTTCGAGCATCTTGGCATCAAAATAAACTATCTGGTTGTTTCCGAGAGTCTTAGCCCTAAACATAGCGATATCGCCGCAGTTTATAAGGGTTAAGGCCGCATCTCCCGAATCCGGGAACTCGGAGATTGAAAAGCTGACGCTTACGTTTACTTCCTGGCCGCTGCTCATCTTGAAAGGCTCTAGGAGTCTCTTGCGAATACGGTTTATAAAGCTGTCAACCGCGTAATCTCCGTAAGGGTTATAGATGCCGAGAGCAAAAATATCATTTGAAAGGTGGCTGACAAGTACTCTGTCATCCTGAAATTCTTTAAGATATGATCCAAACTGCTGGAGATATTCATCTCCGATGATCATTCCCAATCCATCGTTTACTTTCTTGAAATCATCGATGTCGATGGTAATGAGCGCTACTTTATCGCCGTTATCTTTGGCATCGGCGATAAATCCGTCCAAAAGTGTAATAAAGTAGTTACGATTATAAATACCCGTAAGAGAATCGAAATAAGCCATGTAGAGAAGCTCTTCGTTTCTCGACATATCCCTTGTTATATCGATTATCTTGACTACTTTATCCGTAAGCTCATCCTCTGAATAAAGCTTGGTACAAATAACTCTGAACCATCGTTTACCGTATGAATCAAGAGTGTCAATGGATTCCTCGTTTCTGGAAAAATCCTCTGAGAAGAAAACCTCTCTTACTCTGCTTTCTTTACTGGGATCGAAGCTCGAAAAGAATCTCTCCAGGTCTCCGTGGTCTGTGATATCAAATCCGAAGACCTTTTTAAAGGAACCCATCGATACGTACTGGTCCTTTTCTTTTGAGTAATAAATAAAAGACAGCGAAGCGCGCTCAACAATGAGCTTGTACATGCGCTCGGATTCAGCCAGCTTGTTATTCATTGCCTTCAAAAGGTCCAGCTGATACTGCATATCGGTCATTAATTTTTCCCCCGGCCGAATTTATTTAATAAAAAAATCATTTCTTGCTAATATACCCCTGGGCTTTAAGTAATTCTGCGCAAAGAATCGCTCCGCCTGCTGCGCCGCGGATTGTGTTGTGGGAAAGTCCAACAAATTTCCAATCGTAGATGGAATCCTCACGAAGTCTTCCGATGCTGATTCCCATTCCCTTTTCGTAATCTACGTCAAGAGCAACCTGAGGTCTGTTGTCCTCTTCCATATAGCGGATAAACTGCTTGGGTGCGCTGGGAAGGTTAAGCTCCTGAGGTGCTCCCTTGAAGTTTACAAGCTTTTCGATAAGCTGCTGCTTGGTAGGCTTCTGCTTAAACTTAACAAATACAGCTGCGGTATGTCCGTTTAAAACGGGAACGCGAATGCACTGTGATGTGATCTTGGGCCAGGTAGCGGGCTCGATAACGCCATTTTTAATCTCGCCCCAGATTCTTAAAGGCTCCTTCTCACTCTTTTCTTCCTCGCCGCTGATAAATGGGATGATGTTTCCTTCCATCTCGGGCCAGTCCTTGAAGGTCTTTCCTGCACCGGAGATTGCCTGGTAGGTGGTAACAACAACCTCGGTAGGCTCGAACTCTCTCCAAGCGGTAAGAACGGGAGCGTAGCTCTGGATCGAGCAGTTAGGCTTAACGGCTACGAATCCTCTTGTAGTTCCGAGACGCTTTTTCTGGAACTCGATAACCTTCATATGCTCTGCATTGATCTCAGGCACAACCATAGGTACATCAGGAGTCCAGCGATGAGCGCTGTTGTTGGAAACAACGGGAGTCTCGGTTTTAGCGTAAGCTTCCTCAATAGCCTTGATCTCGTCCTTGGTCATATCAACCGCGCTAAATACGAAATCAACTTCTGAAGCTACCTTCTCTACTTCGGTAACATCCTTAACAATAAGCTTTTTAACGCCTTCAGGCATGGGTGTGGTCATCTTCCATCTTCCGCCTACAGCCTCTTCGTAGGTCTTTCCTGCGCTTCTGGGGCTGGCTGCAACGGTTACCACTTCAAACCAGGGGTGATTCTCAAGAAGAGAAATGAATCTCTGGCCTACCATACCGGTAGCTCCTAAAATTCCGACACGTAACTTTTCGCTCATTTTTACATCTCCTATCTAAGTAATATTTGTCTTAACCCGGTATCAAAGTCCGGGGTTAGATTTAAGGTAATCTTCGGAAAGCGCGATCTCTGTAAGGATAGCGTCCTTTCCGGGAGCTCCTACCGTAAGTCTCTTTCCTACGCAGGTCTCTAAGGATATGGCGTCATATACATCTTTATCGAAGACGGGGCTTATCTCCTTAAGCTCCTCAAGTGACATTTCTTCGATTGATTTGTTTTTATCGATGCAGGCAAGTACAAGCTCGCCGACGATCCTGTGTGCATCACGGAAGGCAACATTTTTGCCCACCAGATAATCCGCAGCGTCCGTAGCGTTGGTAAAGCCGTTCATAGCGCTCTTTGCCATACGCTCCTTGCGAAACTTCATAGTCTTTATCATACCGGTAAAGAGATGGATGCAATTGTCCGCATTGTCCATAGCGTCAAAAGCCACTTCTTTATCTTCCTGCATATCCTTATTGTAAGCAAGAGGAAGGCCCTTCATAGTAGTAAGAAGGCTCATAAGGCTTCCGTAGACTCTTCCCGTCTTGCCTCTTACAAGCTCCGCGATATCGGGATTCTTTTTTTGAGGCATGATAGAGCTTCCGGTAGAAAAAGCATCATCAATCTCAACAAACTGATATTCATTGCTGTTCCAGATGATGATCTCCTCACAAAATCTGGAAAGATGCATCATCGTCGTAGATAATGTAAATAAATACTCAAGAAGGTAATCTCTGTCCGCAACGGAATCGATGCTGTTTCTAGTAGGGCCGTCGAATCCAAGCTCGGAAGCTGTATAGTCTCTGTCCAATGGATATGTTGTACCGGCGAGGGCTCCCGCTCCAAGGGGACATTCATTCATACGCTTATAAAGATCCGCCAGTCTTCCTCTGTCTCTCCTAAACATCTCGAAGTAAGCGCCGTAGTGGTGAGCTAGAGTAATTGGCTGAGCTTTTTGAAGGTGCGTGAAACCGGGCATATAGGTTTCTGTATTTTCCTTCATAGTATCTAAGATGCTCTCTAAAAGAGTTCGGAGCAGATTGTCGGTTCCTGCTACGCGGGATCTTGTATAAAGACGCATATCAAGGGCAACCTGGTCGTTACGGCTGCGGCCTGTGTGAAGTCTTTTTCCGGGCTCTCCGATCCTTTCCGTAAGTACGGCTTCAACGAAGCTGTGTACATCCTCGTACTCGTCGGTTATAAGGATCTTTCCGCTTTTAACATCCTCTTCGATACCGTCAAGGCCTTTAAGGATCGCATCTTTATCGGACTCCGTAAGGATTCCCTGCTTTGAGAGCATTTTAACATGAGCTCTGCTTCCGCAAATATCAACATAAATAAGTCTCTTGTCGAAATTTATCGAAGCGTTAAAATCATAAACTTCTTTATCGGTTTTGTCTTTAAAACGTCCACCCCAAAGCTGAGCCATATTAAAACCTCCGAGCGCCTTACAGGCGATATATTCTGAAAATAAGCGATTATACGAACGATAATTTATCTAAATTTGCAAATATGCGGAAGCCTCTTGTTCGTAGAAAGTTTCAAGTTGGCTCCCGCATCTTAATTAATTAAAGCTGAAAAAGGGACTTGAACCCTCGACCCCTTCATTACGAGTGAAGTGCTCTACCAACTGAGCTATTTCAGCAATTAACCTTAGTAATTATAAATGCAGATGCCGAAAAAAGCAACCGATTTGGCAATCTTTTTGCATAAAAATAAAACTGATTTTAAAGGGAGTTTTATTTCTCTTGAATATGCACATCCAATTGAGGGAAGGGAATAGAGATATTCTCCTTATCAAGGGTCTTTTTGGTATTCTCTGTAATACGGTAATACGCGTCCCAATAGTCCCTGCTCATAACCCAAAATCTCACGGTAAGCTCTACGCTGCTGTCTTTAAGGCCGCTTACAACGACTCTGTGCTCTTTATCTTTAAGAACGCTTTCATCATTTTCAAGCATATCAAGTAAAACCGCTTTAGCCTTGTCGATATCGGCATTGTAGGAAATACCGCAGAGGATATCTATCCTTCTTGTCTTTTCTTTTGTGACATTAACGATAACGTTGTTCGCCAGATTACCGTTGGGCAAAACAACGATCTTGTTGTCGAAGGTACGAAGTCTTGTGTGGAAGATCTTTATCTCGATAACGGTTCCTTCCTTGCCTGAGCCGGAATCGGAAATATAATCTCCAACGGTGAAAGGCTTAAGGATAAGGATTAAAATTCCTCCGATAAGGTTTGAAAGAGAACCCTGCACCGCCAGGCCGATGGCAACCCCGGCAGATCCGATGATAGCAACTATACTGGCTGCATCAACACCGCACTGGATCGCTATCAAGAGGATCAGAAGAACAAACAAAGCCGCATTGACAAAAGAATCGACAAATCCTTTGACGCCGGCGTCGGCCTTCGCTTTTTCCATGCCCTTTGAAATAAGTTTTCTGACTAACTTTATAAGCTGGAGTCCTACTATAAAGAGAATTATTGCTATAACAATCCTGATACCAACATTAAGCGCTTTAGGACCAAGATCCTCAATATACTTCTTTAAAAGACCGGCTTTTACTATATCTACCGGATTTGCAGCGGCCGTAACTTCAGTAGCTGCTATGCTTTCTGTAACTACGTTTAGTAATGTACCTAAAAAGTTCATATATGCCTCTGTTACTTAGTAGTATTTTTCTTTGATTTCTTGATCGGTGTATTTCTCCGGATTCTTTCCTCGATAACCTTTGCAAGTTCCGTCTCAGTATAAGGGATAAACTTAAGTACGGAAACCGATAAGGGCGCAATTTTTACGGTAATTGACTGAGCCCTTCCGTCGGACTGGTTATCGATAGCCCGCTTTATCTGTGGATTAGCAATTCCGCTTCCGCCAAAGATCTTGTAGTCCGTGTTTAGTATCTCTTTGTATTTCCCTTCGTAGGGAACTCCGGTCTGGATTGTCTGCTCTATACCTGCAAAGTTTGCAACACAGACTATCATATCTTCGGGATCGTCTGTTTTTCTGACAAAGGAAACGTAGCAACCCTCTCTGTTTAAATTACTCAGCCACTCAAAGCTCTCCGGATTTTCGTTTTCCGAAGAAAGCGCAGGCTCAGAAATATAAAGCTTATTTAATGCAGCGCAAAGCCCCTCCGAAGCCTTGCTGAAGCTCTCGGATACAAGCTTATATCCCGGATGCAGATATGAATAGCAAAGAGAAAGCCTAAGTGAAGCATGCCTCTGCTCCTCGTTTCCCGGGAAAAGATCAAGAAGTCCTCCGCCCTTTACCAAAAGCTCATCCGTCATAGGAAGTATGAACTTTTCGGCGTATGAATATACAAGCTCGTCGGTCAGCTTATTTTGAAGTCCTCCGCGCTCAATAGGGTCATGGGAAATATAATCAAAGTATTCCCCGATAAAGCCCTCATTCCATTTATAGTCAAAGCCGTATCCGTTAAGGTCCTGGGAGACGGTCATTCCCTGGTGGGCCGAGGAGTCCTCCGCCATAACGAGGAGGCCTTTTCTTACGGCCTTGGCTTCTTTAATAAACTCCTTGATAAAGGTTATAGCTTCAAGGTTTTCATTGTTTCCGTAGATATTGGGGATCCACTCTCCCGGGCCTTTTCCGTAATCAAGATAGATCATCTGCGCAACACCGGAAACGCAGATTCCGTCGGCATGAAACTCCTTCAAAAAAAACAGTCCGTTTGACAGAAGGAAGCTGATAACTTCGCCCCTGCCGTACTGAAAGAGGCCTCTTTTGCCATCCTTTGAAAGGCCCTGCTTGGGGTCGGCATGCTCGTAAAGATAGGTTCCGTCAAAGCGCTTAAGGCCGGCTTCCTCTAAGCCAAAGCCCGAGGGCATCCACTTAAAGATAACGCTGATCCCCTCGCCGTGAAGAGCATCCACGATCATCTTGAGATTGTTTTTAAAGCCGATACCCGGGTTTATCTCATAAAAATTGCTGCAGATTTTATCTCGTTTGTCAAAATATGCCTGTACGCTTAAAAGAGCGCAGGTATAACCGGATCCTTTTATCTCGGCGATAAGATTTGCGATATCCTTTTTAAGCTGCTTTGCATTAGAGGAAAAGCGATCGTAGGAAACTTCATAGATCAGCATATCCTTAGGATCTTTTTTCCTTGACATAAAGGCTTTGTCGGTCCAGTTAAAGGCTCTTTCTTCGCCGATAACGGAAACCCCGTTTTCTACTCTGAGAGTGTAGGGATCGTTCTTTTTAAGGATGATATCGCCCTTTAATTTGATTTCGTATTGATATTTCTGGTTTTCAAAATTGCCGGGGATAAAAAGCTCAAATACTCCTCCGCTTCTTCTTTTCATCTGATAGACGCGTCCGTCCCAGCCGTTAAAATCTCCGATAACGCTTACGCGTAAAGCAGAAGGAGCCCAAAGAGTAAAGTTTACTCCCGCCTCTCCGTCAAGCTCCATAGGATGAGCTCCGAAGTAATCCTGTGCATTAAAAAGCTTACCTGTTTCAAATTTTTTAATATCAGCTTCCTTGATAACGGATCCGTGTCTGTAAGGGTCACCCACAAAGCAAACCTTATCCTCGATTCCTTCGCCTTCGTAGGTTACTTTATATGTATAATTATTAACGTTTTTTTCGGGTAAAAGGATAGCGAAATATCCGTCGTCATCTGCTATCTCCATAGGTGAAACGACTTTGTTACCGCTTTGGGAAACCCATTTTATACTGCATGTCTTGGCTCCGGGGAAATATGCCTGGATAAGAGTCTGGCTTCCGTGTTTATGTGGGCCGAGAAGGTCCTGCGGATGGTCGCATTCGGAGTAGATGATTTCCTCGATATCAGCCCAGTTCATAAGTTTATAAAGCTTTTTATTCATTAGAATTACCCCTTGAATCTAAATTATAAAAAATACCTAAAACCAGTATTTATTTTACCATAAAGTAACTATATATGGTAAAATAGTTTGGAAATTTGAGTAGAAAATTGTATGAATTTTTCGAACAATTTTACTAAGAATATCTTTAAGGAGCAATTTGAAATGACCGACGAACAAAAGAAAATGCTTGATAGAATTAATAAATATGCAGAGCAGGTTTTAGGCGATATCGACCCCCAAAAGACAAGGGTTTCGATACAGCTCGAAGCCTTAAAGCCTATTATGAACGTAATCGCCAAGGAACAAGGTAAAGATGTGACCAATATCTTTATCGAATATATGGATCTTGCAAGCGAAGCTTCCGTAGCCTCGGACAATAAGATGCGCGAAGCACTTAAAGACTTAAGCGAAGGCGACGGCTCCAATCCGCCTCTACTCTACAGATAACAAAAACCTCTTTGAGATTTTGGTTTGATATGTACCCAGTATCCTGGACACCTTCCCTGTCGGTATAAGTCAATACATTTGCGCTTGTATTCATGTGAATAGCGCATAAAAACCCCTTTCTTTGGTTGTCCAGAAAAAGGGGTACATATCATTTTGCGCAGGCTTAAAACTTTTCATTTTGTTATTTAATTGATGCTGTCGATGTATTCAGTAAAAACTGCCTGGTCGTGAACTCTTACACCGTGCATCTGTTCAGGCGTGAGATATTTCTGGAGGGCGACAAGAGAGCTGGGGTCTGATATGCCTTCAGCTACGACAACCATCGAATCATCGTCGTACGGGTCCTCATAATAATAAGCCATAATAATTTCAGGTTTCTTGTTGTAAGTATATTCGTACCACTTGTCTTTCCATTCAAAAAATTCCTCATCAGTCATAGAATCAAGAAATTCTTCTGTGAAAAATACGTAGAGTCTCAGCTGCTCTTCTTCATCAAGCTCTTCGCTGTCCAAGAACTCCTCTACTTCTGCAGCGGGATATTCCGATTCGCCGATTCCGCTTCTGTTTATGTAAGTAGCCAAATCGTATCCGAAAAGACTGTAAAACATAAGCTCTTTCAAATCTCTCCATCTGTCTTCGGTCATCTCGAGGTCCTGGCTCACTGCAAACTTGTCTCTCCAGTCGGGAAGCTGCTCCTGAATTGCCTCGGCGAATACATCGATGGGAAGGTTGTAGTACTCTTCCTCCGTGATTGTCCTGAAGTCAACATCGTATTCCTTAGCCTCGGGAGCTTCAACAGCCACCTCTTCTTCAGTGGCAGGTTCCTCGGCAGGCGCTTTACTTCCGCAGCCTGTAAATAGCGAAACCAAAGTAGCTCCCATTATAGCGATTGCAACAATTCTCTTTTTCATAACTTTTTCTCCTTATCGTGGCACTGTCTGCTTAGATATTGTACCACATCTTCTACTTACATATGAAAAATATTTTTTAACTTTTAATTAAAATAAGGAGAGATTCTTAAAAAAGAACCTCCCCTCTTTCTTTTCCTTTTGACGCAGCGAGGAAAGAAAGCTATTCCGCGTCTTTCGGCTTTGTGCTCATAATAGTGTAGAGCTTTGTATCGTTAGGGAAGTTGTCCTCAAAAGGAATAACTCGCCCGGTGGTTTTAATAAGACCATGTCCACTGTCAACATCGGAGATATACTCCATATCGTTGTCTGAAAGGTTTAAAAGCTCCTTGAGCATTGCTCTGTCCATCTGGGCCTGGTTCAAAAGGTA
>ODAI010149061.1_pt1 | contig 11652 bp, 11 predicted proteins | sample 1539321 | NCBI WGS metagenome assembly ODAI01 (sample SAMN02144231, study PRJEB22623) | gut metagenome | biome: sheep rumen | host: Ovis aries | place: New Zealand
TCAGCTTCATCATCTTCTCCATGGAAGGCTTCAGATTCTTGACCTTCAGCAGGACATATCCGCATCCGATCGTGAGGATCAGGCCGTAACCCGCATCGGAAAGCATCAGTCCGAACAGAATGTAATAGAAGCATGCTATGATCTTTGACGGGTCTATTTCAAATTTGCTCGGGAGTGAATAGCTCTCTACGACAGTTTCCATCGGCTCGGAGAAGAATCCGTTCTTCAGGGCCACCGGGATCTCTTCGTCCTCTCCGGGATCCGAGATCTCTACGACCGCATTGAGCTTTTCGAACTTTTCGGAAAGCGCATCGGCGTAAGCTGCCGGTGTATATCCGCTGACAAAAAAGGCATTTTCCGACTGTGGAAGCTTGCTGAGGACTGCATACTTATCAGCCTGCAGATTGTAATAATCCGCCGCGAGCCGGATATTGTCCCTTTCCGGCGCATAGGTCTTCACCTCTTCCACGAGCTTTTGAATCTCTTCTTCATGCTGCGTGATCTCTTTTTTGACAGTTTCTGCTTCTTCTGATGGTATCAGCGTGCTGGACGGCGCTTTGACAAAATTGATGCGCCTGAGTGCATTTTCCACCGTCTCCGCATCTTCCGCATGGCAGACTGCCATAAAGCTCGACAGCATCTTGTCCTTGCTGAAAGATGTAACATCCAGATCAACGGGTTCTTCCGTTTCCGTCTGTTCCTGGATCAGACTGTAGACGGCAGCTGCATCAGCTTCCTGGCCGATGGAGCCTATAAAGACCTTCGTCTTATCCGTGCCGGAAAAATCCAGCGGGATATCCAGGTCCTTCCAGGCACTCAGAGTCTCGAGCCGCGTCTGACACTTCGGAATGGCCGATCTGTGTTCGGCGATCTGCTTCTGAAGCCGGATCAGTTCCGCAGCCTTGGACATGTACTCGTCAATATGTCCTGACCGTTCGTCATATGAAGCAAGTCCGATTTCTTTGGTGCCTTCCAGAGATTCCAAAAGTCCGATCTCTTCCGGCGCAAACTCATCGAGTATGGAGAGCGCCTGTTCCGCCTGTGATGACTTCTGAACCGCTTCAGCCCGTTCTGCACCGGCATCGACTGTTTTCAGTCCGTCCTGATCCAGATCTCCGGATGTGATCTCCACGACTCCGGCACGCTGAAGAAGATCGAGGGCTTCCTGTCTCTCTGAGTTAAGACCGCAGATAAAAACCCGCTTCATCTGAACTTTCGACATGCTTTCCCCTCCCTTCCTGAATATTTTAAACTAAGTTTCATGGTTTCTCCTTTAAAGCAGCGAGTCAAGCACAGCTTTGACAGCGTCAGTCTGTTTGCCTGCAGCAGCAGCCTTCAGCGCGGCTTTGGCTTCCTCAGCCTTTGCCTCTGCTTCACTGATCTCCCTGCCGGCAGCAGCCTCCGCATCCGATACCTTCGCCGCCGCTGCGTCACGAGCCTTTTTCAGCTCGGCATCGTAATATGCCTTTGCCTCGCTTTTTGCATCGTCGACCAGCTTGTCAGCTTCCGCTTTGGCAGCGGCAAGTCCCTCTGCTGCAGCGGTCTCAGCTTTTCTGATTGCATCAATGATTTCTTTTGCCAAGACTACTATCCTCCTTACTCTAGATATCCAAGTAATTTTACCATTTTCATTGTTAATATTCCATAAAAAAACTTTGCTTACAAATTTTTTTTACCTAAAATTCCTGTCCCGATTGCTATTATAGAACAAAAAAATAAGATCACAATGCGTAAAAGCATTGTGATCCCATACAGATTTTGAATATCGTCATTATATTATTTAATCATCAGTCTTAAGCTTCCAGTTTTTTGATCCCGGCCCGGATCCTTCTGAGCGATTCCTCTTTTCCGAGAATATCGCAGATCTCGACAACGCCGCCCGGCGTCACAAGCCTGCCGGATACAGCGATACGGACCGGCCACATGACCGTCGCATTCTTGCATCCCATTTCCTCTGCCAGTCCTGTAAATGCAGATTTCAGTGTCTCCTCATCCCAGTTTTCAAGTCCTTCCAGGATCGGGAGCATGCGTTTCAGCACATCCAGAGAATTCTCAGCATTGGTCTTGGATTTCTTATTGGTGTAGAATTCGGTCTCATATTCCGGCAGTTCATCAAAGAAATCCAGTTTTTCCGGGATATCCGTCAGCTTCTCGGTCCGGTTCTGCAGCAGTGCGGCAATTTTCGAGACGGAATACGCTTCATTTTTTACCGCCTGGCGGATATAGGGCTCCGCAGCCTTGCTGAACGCTTCCGGCGTCATATTGCGAATGTAATGGGCATTGAAATACTTCAGTTTTTCAATGTCGAAAATCGCCGGCGACTTGGAGATGCCCGCAATATCAAAAGCTTCGGAAAGTTCCTTCATCGTAAAGAACTCTTTTTCCGCCAGCTCGCCCTTCGGTGACCAGCCGAGCAGCGCGACATAGTTGAGGATCGCATCCGTCAGGAAGCCGTCTCTGCGCAGATCCTCATAGGATGGATCTCCGTGGCGCTTTGACATCTTGTGCTGCTGATCGCGCATAACCGGAGAGCAGTGCACATATTCCGGAATCTCCCATCCGAAGCCCTCGTAAAGAAGGTTATATTTCGGAGCGGACGCAAGGTACTCGCTGCCGCGCACGACATGGGTGATGCCCATCAGATGGTCATCCACAACATTTGCAAAATTATAGGTAGGAAGCCCGTCCCTCTTCAGAAGCACCTGATCATCAAGAGAATCATTCGGCACCGTAATATCCCCGAAAGAGGCATCGTGGAAGGTCGTTGTGCCCTCATGCGGCACCTTCTGGCGGATCACGTAAGGCTCCGTTTCGGCTCTCTTCAGAGCTTCCGCAGGATCCAGGGAACGGCAGGGGCAGTCAGCGCGCTCAAACTCTCCGCTGTCCTCCTCCGACTCGGTCTTATCGCAGAAGCAGTAATAGGCATGTCCCCTGCCCACAAGCATTTTGGCATATTTACCATACAGGGAACGGCGCTCGGTCTGGATATAAGGTCCTACCGGACCGCCGATATCCGGGCCTTCATCATGCCTGAGTCCGCATTCCTCAAGGGTATGATAAATGATTTCTTCCGCCCCTTCGACCTGGCGGGACTGATCCGTATCTTCAATTCTGAGAATGAAGACGCCGTCTGAATGCTTTGCGATCAGATAAGTATAAAGCGCGGTCCTCAAATTACCCACGTGCATATATCCCGTCGGGGACGGTGCAAATCTGGTCCTGACCTGTCCGTGCGGGATACGTGCCTCCATCTCCTCAAAAAAAGCTGTATCTGACATAAATACCTCCGGTATCAATTATGAATGCTGATTTTATTTTACTGTGAAAGTCAGCGAGCCGAGCACGAAGTGCGAAGGGGATGCGTTACTTTCATGTATGACGCGGCGCTTAGCAAGCGAAGACCGAAGGTCAACGCGAGCTTAGCATAGCCGTCTAATGCGGACAAACCCGCACATTTTCCCGACCGCTCAGAAACGGAACACGATCCCGATGATGGCCGCAGCCAGCAGCCAGAAAGCCGGGTGGAGCTTCTGCAGCTTTTTGACCTGCAGGAGGACGAAAACAATTACACACAGGACCAGGATCTTCGGGATCGGTTCGTAGACTCCGTCCTGATAGGAAAACATCGACACCTTGCAGACGGTATAAACGCTGGCAGCAATGATGGAGCACACTGCCGGCCTGATTGCGGCAAAGGCGCCCTTGACAAACTTATTCTCATTGAAATCCTCAAGGAACTTGGCGATCAGGCAGATAATGATAATACTTGGAATGACAAGTCCCGCGGTGGACACGATGCCGCCAAAGGTGCCGAGTGTCTTGAAGCCCGCATAGGTGGCCATATTCAGTCCCAGCGGTCCCGGCGTGGATTCGCTGACCGCGATCATATTGGTCAGGTCCTCCATCGTATACCAGTCATATTTTTCGGTCAGTTCCATCAGATAGGGAAGCGTTGCGGGACCCCCTCCGACTGCAATGAGACCGATCTTCATAAACTCCAGAAAAAGTAATACCAGATCGCTCATGCCGCATTCCTCCCGACTATATATACATTATAGATAATGCCGATCACGGCTGCCGCAATAACGATCGCCACGGTCGGAACATGGAAGAAAAATGCTGCTGCAAAGGAAAACGCTGCTATGATCCAGGCAAATTTTCCCTTCAGTGTCTTTTTCCCCAGCGTATAAACGGTATTCAGCATCAGGGCGCACACGACTGCACGTATCCCCATGATGGCATGCTGGACCCACACATTGTCAATAATAGCCTGCAGGCAGAGCGCCGCCAGTGTAATAATGACGAGGGACGGCGTAACCATGCCGATCGTCGCGACAATGCCTCCCATCACACCGGCCTTTTTGTAGCCTACGTAGGTTGCCGTATTGATTGCAATAATGCCCGGGGTACACTGCCCGATCGCATAAATGTCGATCAGTTCCGGTTCCTCGAGCCAATGGTATTTCTGTACGATCTCGTATTTCAGCATCGGAAGCTGTGCCAGACCTCCGCCGAATGTCAGGCCTCCGATCCGGAAAAACGCCATAAACAGCTGCCAGTATATTTTCAAAACGTGCACACCCCTCCCGGATTTCTTGACTTTTGTGAAAAGTACCTTATCTTTATAATGGATTTATATTAAAATTGCAAGGAAACATTCCAATTAAGGAGAATTCCGATGAAGCACACAATCTGTCTGATGAACGATTCTTTTCCGCCCCAGATCGACGGGGTTTCCAATACAGTCGCCAACTATGCAAGGATCATTGAACAGAAGCACGGTCACTCCCTGGTCGTCACGCCTGACATTGATGAGAAAAATGATGAACAGTTTCCGTTTCCGGTGCTGCGCTACGCGAGCCTGGATGCGCGCTGGTTTATCGGCTATATGGCCGGGATCCCGTTCTCTCCGACGCTTACCAAACGAATGAAGGATGAGAAGGTGGAGCTGATGCACTGTCACTGTCCCGCAGCCGCTCTGTTTCTGGCCCGCGAACTCAGGGGACTCCTGAAGGTTCCTGTCGTGATGACCTATCATACCAAGTATGACGTTGATATCCTGAAGGCATTTAAGAGCAAACAGCTTTCGGGCAATGTCATTAAGATCATGATTTCCAATATCAATTCCTGCGACGAAGTCTGGACCGTAAGCCGCGGAGCCGGAGATAATCTCAAATCCCTCGGCTTTAAGGGGGACTACATCGTCATGCCAAACGGCGTGGACCTGCCGCGGGGAAGGGTGTCTGACAGCGCAATTCAGAAAGTCACCGGAGGATATGACCTGCCGCCGGAAATCCCGGTATTTCTCTTTGTCGGCCGCATCTTCTGGTACAAGGGCCTCAGACTGATCATTGACGCGCTTGAGGGTCTGAAATCCCAGAATGTGGATTTCCGTATGGTTTTTGTCGGCAACGGGGCGGATTTCGACGCGGTCAGGGCCTATGTGACCAGTCTCGGCCTTGACGATAAGGTTATCTTTACCGGCGCCGTCAAGGACCGCGACCAGATCCGCGCCTGGTACTGCAGGGCGGACCTGTTCCTTTTTCCGTCCACCTATGACACCAACGGTCTTGTCGTCCGTGAAGCGGCCTCCTGCTCCCTGCCTTCCGTGCTTGTGGCCGGCAGCTGTGCTGCCGAGGGCGTTTCCGGAGACCGGAACGGGTTTTTCATTTCCGAGACCGCATCTTCTCTGGCTGTGAAGCTGTACCAGCTATGCAGCAATCGCGAGATGATGAAGCGTGTCGGAGAGCATGCTGCCGAGGAGCTTTATATTTCCTGGGAGGATGCGGTCGCAAAGGCCTGTGAGCGATATGAGATCGTGATCGATAATTATAAGTCAGGCAAGTATCCGAAGCGGCGCAGGATCTCCGACCGGATCATGAAGGGTAACGGTGAGTTTATGAATGTGCTGTCCCATCTGCCGACCTTCGGAGACGACTGAATTTATGACGGTCTGCAGTCAGGACGGAGAGGCAAAAATCACAGGACCGCCGTATCGAAGATCAGCGTGACGGGGCCGTCATTTACAGATGCAACCTTCATGTCCGCACCGAATTCGCCGCACTCCACATGGAACCCTTCGGAAGCACAAGCCGCCTTGAATTTCTCATATAGCGGGATCGCCTGATCAGGCTTTGCGGCATGGGAGAATCCCGGCCGCCTGCCGCCGAGGTCCGCGTAGAGTGTAAACTGGGAGATGATCAGAAGCTCTCCTCCTACAGCGTTGAGATCCAGGTTCATTTTGCCGGCTTCATCCTCGAACACCCTCAGATTGCAGATCTTCCGGGCAAGGCGGATGGCTTCGGCTTCTGTATCTTCCGGACCGACGCCCAGCAGGACCAGATAGCCTTTACCGATGCTGCCCCTGACCTCGCCTTCAATGGTAACGGAAGCTTCGGATACTCTTGTAACAACTGCTTTCATCTATTTTTTCCTTTCAGTTATTTATTATGAGGTAATCATTTATGATCGTTTGTGCCGGATCAGCCATGATCGACTGTATTATAACAGGGAATGACGCCGATGTCGCGGAGGATATTGCATTAAGTCCGGGCGGCGAGGCCTTCAATGAAGCCAGCGCGCTTGCAGTACTCGGGAACGAGGTTTATTTAAATGCAGCCGTCGGTAAGGATCACGCGGGAAACATTCTGCGCATAGCTGCCCGGGAAGCCGGATTCCGCATCATGCCCGAAAGCTATGCAGGCCGTACGCCCGTGTCTCTCCTTGCGGTAGATGAGACCGGAAACCGCAAAAGCAGGGTCTCAAGGGTCCATGCGCTTACCGGCTTTTCTCCTTCTGTTCCCGCAGACTGCAGAATCTCTTTTGTGACTATGGGAAGCCTGTTCCGTCCGCCGTTTCTGGATCCGGAGGTATGCGTCCGCTTCGCATCTGCGGCAAAAGCTGCCGGCGCAAGGCTGCTGATGGATACTAAGCTGCCGAAAGGCACCTCACCCGTCCTCAAGGAATATGCGGATACCCTCGCACTCGCAGATTACCTGACGCCCAACGAAACAGAATCCGAGTACTATACCGGCTGCAGCGATCCTGCAGAGGCAGCCGCAGTATTTCATTCCTTCGGCGTCCGCAACGTGATTATCAAGATGTCCGAACGCGGCTGCTATATTTCACCGGAAGATGGCGCAGACTTCCGGCTGCCTGCATTTCCGGCCGAAGTCGTGGACGGTATCGGGGCGGGCGATACCTTTGCAGCGGGACTGATCCACAGGCTGGTCCGCGGCGATAAGCTGCGGGATGCTGCGGTTTTTGCTTCTGCCTGTGCCTCCGTTTCGCTTACCGGACGCGGTGCGGTTTCCGCCCTTCATTCCGAAGCGCAGGTGCTGGAATATCTTCAGAAACAGCAGCTGTCAGGGATCGGTCTCCCTGCTGCCGGACCCGGCTGATCAAACCTTACCATCGTATTCTGTTTTTCGTCCGTTTTTCTTTCGACTTTTTTATTTTTATTTGCATTTTCCCCGTTTATCTTAAGGGAACCTTTATCCCTTGTTTATTGATATCCGGGGTATTTTTTTTTACAATTCAGACAGAAACAGACAAACAGCCCAACAGCGGAAATTGTACAAAGCATAAGCAGTTACTATATACGAAAGGATTCAGTTATGATCAAGAAAGGATTTAAACTTTTCGGAACAGGCCTTCTGATGAGTGCGGTGCTCTCCATGACCGCTTTCGCGGCTACGGCGATCACTTCCGTGAATTTCACCTATACGATCTCGGGTGATTCCGCGATCAGCGAAGGCTACAATGAGCCGACGATCAGCTTTGTTGACAACGGCATGTTTGACGTCAGCGACTTCAGCTGCACCGGTGACACCGCTTCGGCAACCGGCAAAACGCCCCTGACCTACACGATGACGCTTTCTGCAAGGAGAGGCTACTACTTCCCGGCAGCAAATTCCGTCAACGTATCCGGCAGCTGCATCACGGAGCTGACAAGAAAAACCACTGACAGCAACGATAATGCCTTTTTCACGATCCGCTTCCGCGCGTATCCGTACATTCAGCTCGCTGCACCGGAATATGTCACAACATTTGACAAGATCAAGGGCAGCAAGTCCAATTCAGAAGCGGAAGGACGCGAAGGCACGCTGAATTTCAATAAAAACGGCGCGCCGAAGATCGAGTATGTGATCGGTTATGTAGACCAGAACGGCGAATATAAGACCAAATCCGGCACAACGACCAATTCCTATATCTCCGTGGCCAATTACAACAAGCAGTACAAGGGCAGCGATTCTTCCAAGCAATCCTGCTACATCCGCGGGATCGCGATCCGCGCAGCAGGCACTCTCGGCAGCAACACGAATGTGGCACCGAGCCCCTGGGTCTTTATTGACGGCGGTCTTTCCAAAATGGATACGGAAGAATACTTCTATAATTATACCGTCTGGGATGACCTCAATCAGGGTACAGGCACCTCGACCGGTTCCGTTTCCGGCCCGTCCGGCGGCTCTGCTGCAGCTCCGGCTGCCAATGTCAATGTATTCGGCTGGCAGGGATCCGGTGACAACTGGTATTACTACAGCAACGGAACGATCGTCAAGGGCTGGCTCTTTGACGGAAGCAACTGGTATTACTGCGATCCGTCTACCGGCGTGATGAGAAGCGGCTGGATCCAGGACAGCGACGGACGCTGGTATTACATGAATCAGAATCATGACGGCACCTTCGGCCGCATGGTCACAGGCTGGCTTAACGACAGAGGCGTCTATTACTATCTCAATCCGAATGCAGGCGGTCCGATGGGCTCCATGGTCACGGGAACCGTCCAGATCGGCGGAAAGAATTATAACTTTGCCTCCAGCGGCGCACTGATCGGATAAGACATCATAAAAAGAAAGGTCCGGGAAGCTTTCATCGGCTTACCCGGGCCTTTACTATGAAAGTCAGCGAGCCGAGCCCAAAGGGCGAAGGGGATGCACTACTTCCTCTATGGAATGCAGCGAGCTGAGCGAGCGCTCATTCCATGTGTGCGTTAGCTCATGTATGCGTAGTGCCAACGAAGTTGGCACGAAGTTTACTTTATATACTCTTGGAAAAATATCTGTTAGCGATGCGGGAGCAGTGCGCAGCTCATATGCCAATCATCAATTCAGACTGTATGCCCGGTCAAATGAACCTGCACCGAACTTTGCCTTCAGGATCAGGATCCCAAGGATCAGCAGTCCCCCTGCAAATTTGATCAGTCCGTCAAATCTGCCGTAATCCTCCCAGAATACGGAGAGTACCGAACACAGCAGCGCCAGCAGGGCGGTTCCTCCTGCAACTGTCAGGACATTTTCCCTGTTCAGGATCTTTCGAAGAGGCACATCCGGGAAAAGAAGTTTAATCGTGATCGCTCCCGCCGCCAGAAGGCAGACGCCCAGAATGATCCAGCCGAGGGCAGCGCTTAAAACCGGACTCAGGATCCCGCTCCACAAAGCGGACATTGCACCGCTCACCGCCCATCCGAGTGCCCAGAGCGGCACGCCGGCCAGTGCACGCAGCACGACGGGAATCTTCAGGATCCTCTGCCGCAGCAGATTGCGGAAGCCTTTTTTCTTTTCATCCGCGCTGTCGTCCATATCCTCCGCTTCTTCCGCCTGATCAGCCGTTTCCACGATCATCTCTACCGCAGCCTTCGGATCCTGATCCCTGCCCGTAACGAGCTCGGCAGGTGAGCCGAACAGCCCTGCGACCGCAACGGAAGCGGCTGTCAGCACGGCAGCAGCGCTTGCGGCAATTTTCTTCTTCAGATTCATATCACCTTAAACTCCTACAGGATCATTGCAATGCTGATAAACTGCAGAACTGAGCCAACCAGCACCCAGACATGCCAGATGCAGTGCATCACAAAATTCTTTTTGCCTAAAATATAAAAGATAATACCTACTGTATAGCAGACCCCGCCGGCTGCCAGCCAGATAATGCAGGATGCAGGCAATATCAGCAGCAGAAGCCGCATCGCAAATACCACCATCCATCCCATGACCACATAAGCAGTAAGGCTGAAAACTTTGACAAAGCGTGAACTCATATTTCTCAGGTTCAGCCCGATTCCGGCAATGGCCATGGACCATTCAAATGCAAGGATCCATTTTCCGACAGGATACTCCCACAGACAGATCGCACAAAACGGGGTATAACAGCCTGCGATCAGAAGGAAAATCGTCGAATGATCAAGTACCCGGAAGATCTGCTTGACCCTCCCGTTTGTAATATGATAGGTTCCGCTCATCGTATAGAGAGCAATCATGGAAAAGGAATATACAATGACTGAAATCAGCTTGGCATATGTAAAATCCAGCGAGATCGCCTTAAATGCCCATCCGCTGAAAAAAATGCTTAGCACGGTCCCTGCATAATGGGAGATTGCATTGAATCTCTCCGCATATACTGCCGCCCTCGAATATGTATCCCTTACAAGCTCCGGAAGTCTGATAAATTTCAGAAATGTGTCCTTATATCTCTTGTCCTCTGTATTTTGAAGGGTACCGGTCCCTGTATTTGTATACATAACCATCCTCCTGACATCATCTTTGCTTAATATATACGCGATGCAGGAGTTGCTTTGGCAACGGAGCAGCGCGCAGCTTATATTCATGGTTGTGCGATTTATCACATGAAGTTCACTTCCATGGTACGAGTTGTGCAAAAACTTGTCAAGAGTTTTTCAAAAACCTGTAACAGGATTCCAATGTCTCAATCTTGACATGCCGGAATCCGCTTTTTATACTTATCTGAAAGCGCTGATGAAGCTCCACGCCGGTTTTGCCGGCAGCCGGTATTCATGAGCCGGAGCACATATAATATGAGGGCTGTCGCATGGAAATGGAACGAAACGAACTCAAACTGTACAACGAGACATTTGTTGAATATCATCTTCCGCGCTATAAGGAGATCCCTGACGTCGGGCTGCTGCTGGAGCAGACGGTACGCCTGATCAACGGATATCTGGATCCCCTGGGCGTACGTATTACAAACTCAATGATCAGCAATTATGTCAAGCAGCGTATTATTGCCCGGCCGATCAAAAAGCTGTATTACCGCGACCAGATCGCTGCCCTGATTTTTATCGCACTGTCCAAGACTGTGCTCTCGCTGGAAGGAATCGCCAAATACCTGAACATGCAGCGCAGATCCTATTCGGAAGCCGCTGCCTATAATTATTTCTGCGCACATTTTGAAAAGGAGCTGCACAATAAATTCTCTGACGGTTCAGCCTCACAGCATAGCGATGCGACAGATCCCGCCGACACGGGAAAAGCCGGAAATGACGCCTTCCTCGTCAGCTTCCTGGTCCAGGCGATCGTAGAATGCATCCATCTGCAGTACCGTATCTCCCATTCAGACCTCTGAGGCGGCAGGATCTGATCCTCTGTCTGCCATGACATATATAAATCAAGCGCCGGACAGACGAATCGTCAGACCGGCGCCCGAAATCAGCATTTCTTTACAGTTCTACCTTTACATCATCCACAACGAAGGAATCCTGGCCGGTGCGCGCAACAAATACCATTGTGCGGCCGGTATTTAATTTGATTTCCTCGCCGTTATCATCATAAAACCTGGTCGTCTCATATTCATTGGTCTTGGTCCAGGTCCCGTGTATCATCTTTCCTCCGGTCAGATACCAGGCATCGTGTCCCGCATCCA
>ODAI013589761.1_pt1 | contig 11651 bp, 12 predicted proteins | sample 1539321 | NCBI WGS metagenome assembly ODAI01 (sample SAMN02144231, study PRJEB22623) | gut metagenome | biome: sheep rumen | host: Ovis aries | place: New Zealand
GAAGTACCGCATTCTTCTATATATCGCTGCAGGTGCCAGAAACAACGATTATAACAGTATGACCCGAACTTCATCCCGTTGCCCGGGTCGTATTCTTTTATGGCTTTCATAAATGGTTCATAGCACTCTTGTAGCGCGTCCTCAATCTCTATGTATCCTTTGAACTTATTGCACGCTTTTCGGATGAAACCGCTGTTCATCTCCCATAACTGCAGTCTTAGTTTATTATCCCGGTCTCCTGTTTCTCTGATCTGCTTTACAAGTTCCTCATTACTCATCAAGTAGAAACCTTTCTGCAAAACATTAGACGTTTCTTTTACACCATTTTCCTTACCGCTCTCCCGAAGGAGATTTTCATCTTCGTGCATGCGGGGCAGTTTTCAATTCTCATATTTCCACCCCTTATTTATTATCAAATCCTTCTGTGAGCTTTCCGATACAGAGGTCTATAACCTTACTTGAAGCGTTCTCAGCTCCCCGCAGCATGAAATGCTGATTTCCGGCATGGCGTTTAGTATCAGACCCGTCATCGGGGAAATATAGATAGTGATATTTCTTACGTGGCGCAATAGTAACTGCAAACTCTTCGTTTTTCTGTTTAAAGGCTCCCGGCATAGCCTGAGATGCGGATCTGCCTTTACCCTTCCAAGTACGGCCGGACCGTGGGATCAGTAAAGTAATATCGTTTTTAATCAGATCCGCGCCTTCTTTGTGTATGACATCATTTATGATCTTATAGGCTTCAACTCCATACTCTTCAATCTTTTCAGTAAGCCCTTTAAGTTCATCATACTCTAATTCAAAATTAGCCATATTTCACCTTTCGCTTCCTCTTCTTCCATTCCGCTTTTTGTGCTTCCTCACAATTCGCATCGGCAGTACACACAAATGACATCGTGTAATTTTTAAAAACACGAATATCTGCTGTCGACCCGCTTGATCTCCGTTAAAAAACAGTTATCTTTTTATATCGGCTCCCACCGCTCAAGAGTCTACATAAGATCCTTTGATTAGGTTTATAGCGTGCTTGTATAACGCTATAATCGCTCTTTCGATTCCTGGCTTTAATGTTCTTGATGCACTGATCAAAATCTGTATCAATCCAGAAATACTCTATGCTCCCTGGTTCCTGCTTCTCCAAACGCGCGAAAAATATCGATTCTTCGCGTGTGGGTGCACATGTGATATATGCGACAAGTCCCCCCTGATCATGTAGTCTTTTTGCTTCCCTGAGTTGCAGCCGCTTTTCACCATAATCTTCATACTCCAAAACATGCTCATAGTTTTGTTTTGCGTATGTCGATTTACCAGATCCAATCATCCCACAGATAACATGTATCATTTACCATAAACTCCTTATTCGATCATTTTGTAACGCCTGTGTAGTGCTTCCAGGATCTCGCCTGTCAGTGATGATTCCTAGACACTGACACAGTGTTCATCCTGCTCATACCACACCGACCGCCCTAATCTCTTTTTCTAACCGGTCAGTGTTACCCCCGCACATCCTCTTAGCTGTTCCTGTTTGCACCCCGGACAAGAGGCGAATACCGCTCCCATCATCGGCTTAGAACAGATCTGTTTTAAATCATTCTCTTTTCGTGTAACATACATGGTTTTTTCGCAAAACCTACATTTACATTTTTTTATTTCATACAATGACCCCTCTGCTAGTATTTGCAGACAGGGATCAGGTTCACGCTGATTTTTCTGCAGAGGGACCCGATCCCTGTCATGAGGCAATTGTTAAGTAATCTCATGCGAGTAGTAATATTATGACTGTCCGAAGTCCTGGCTATTCCAGGTGATCACAGCCCACTTCCCACCGGGACTGTTTTCCGCCGGCCGTCCGGTGTCGATGTATTCGCGCGTCCTCAATCCGCACATCTCTCACTGCACCCAGGTTCGCGGGCCGTCTGGCGTGGTCCTGTACCTGATCTGCGCGGGGCTGTTGCATGACGGGCACTTTTTAATTTCCATTTAGCTACCTCGTTGATGTTTAGGCATCTGGAGTGGTATCTATGTCACTTATGCGTTTCAACAGCATCATCTGCAGGGTTCTCATGGGAGCCAGCCCCTGCCAACTTTTCAAAATACGCCCGGACCGCTTCCCTGGCTTCATTGCCTGTTTTCTTTTTGCGGCGTTTCCTTACAAGGTCATAAACGTGCTGAGAGTTCGCAGCGCTCATGCGCTCCATCCTGTCCAAGTAATACATCTTTACGGGTTCCTTTCTCTTTTTGTGTTTTTTGAGGTGCCGCATGGTTTTTGTTAATATCTCCAACCGTTCTCTTTTTATGTCTTAAAATCCTATGCGGTAAGGTTCTTTAACCATAACTCCATGCGGCCCCCGTTTTCCTGTTGTATGTGAAGCATCTGTCCGAAGGCGGTTTGTTATTAGGTGCGGCCGCCCCTGGACAAAGTTTTACGATCATTAGTCACCAAAGAACATCCTCGTGAAGAAGGGATTAAACGTGATTTTAGTCTCCCTCACACCGTCACCGGGCAACATGTTTCTCTTCGCCAATTCACTCGCATATCGTGTGTCAAAGTCCGCCGGATCGCCTTTTTCCACATCGTTCTGATCAATTGCATCAAGTACGCGGATCAGTGAATCAATGCTGCCCACCACTACATCCGGGGAATGCCCCAACTGATTTAAAACAGGATCAACGCGAATGCTCGCATTGGCACCCCTATAGTCCCTGTCTTCTTTCCTGCCACGAGCCATGTAATGATCATGGAAAAGAAGGTCCTTCAATCCGAATTCAAGGTCGATCATCTCATTCCAGGCCCTGGCTTCTTTGTTCTTATAGAAGCGCTCTTTCTCTTTATACTCTTTGAGGGCGTCTGCGTGCTTCTGATCGGCCGCGCTGGTAGCTTCAGCCACATCATTTTGAACAGCCTGAAGCAGCTTCTTGAATGCCGACCTGTATTCGGGGTCGTAGGTGATCGGATAGCTGAGCCTGTTCTCTACGGCCTGCAGGGTAATCTTGTTCTTTTCCGTAGTGTCCTGTGCGGCGGGGTCTGAAACGTCCGCAACATCATAAAGTCTTGATGAGTCAACAACCGAATCGCTCATAAGCTCCGGAAAGTCCCTCTTTGCTTTCAGTTCGAAGTAAAGCCTGCCCAACTCCTCGCGCTTATGCATGACGTGATCAAGTGCCGCCTGATATTCATCAAACTCTTTCGCGTGCTTCTTTTTGATTTCTTCAATAGTCATTTTTTAATCCTTTCTTTATTGCTATATCAAATCGTCATGTATTTCTCCGTCCGTATCATCCGGGCGGGTATGTGTCGGGCGATCTTGCGCGGGGCTTCATGCCCCGGCCTTCACACCCTGGGTGCGTTATCTCCTTTTTCGGACAACTCATATCGGTTTTTATCTTCCTTTTGTTGTATACGTTCAGTGTGCTTTTTCCTGACATTGGGGGGGGTTTTTGTCACCTATAGCAGAACCTGACAAATCACTCATCCGTTCCGGGCTGTCTCTGATATATACAATATCTTCAGATCCGGAACACAAAAGCATCACCGGTTTTTGTCAAGACTGCCCGCTATATGTTTAAGCTGTTCGGCAATGCTCTTTTCTTCCCGGACCTTGCCCGCCTGGAATGATTCCCCATAACCCAATATCAGATCCACATAATCTGCCGGTCGCTGTACAGGTCCACAATTGACCGGTAGATCTTCACACCATCATTTGTCAGCAGAAAAGCATGTCCTGCTTACAAATCGGCTCACTAATCTTTTTTTTCGCTTCTGCCCTGACTGTGTTTTACACGATAACGACAACCAATATTCAACCCTACTTGTCAAAAATTCTTTTAGCGCCTCTTTTCAAGTAATCATGAAGCATGATCAGCATCCTCTCTGCTTCTGCTCTTTTTGGTGAGTGCCTTTCGCAGATCCGGTGCGGGGATCAAACATCAACATCGTCTGGATCGGCTTCCTTTTTGTCTCCCTCGCTCTTTGCAATCAACCTGTCGAGCGCACGCACAACGAACTTGCACGCTTCTTGTATTGAAGTCAATTCGCTATCACCGCCCAAGATGATTTCAACACCGCCGTCTGAAAATCCCCCTGGAATCTTGCGGATCCGGATGTCAGTGCTTCCCAGATCACGGAAAGAAATTACTGTTCTTGAACCGTGTCCAGAATCTCCACCGCAATATCCGTTTGTGGCTGCAGTGACTTCCAGAATATTGAATGAACTAATGCGCCTTCTTATTGCGGGAAGGGACTCACCTTCCAGGTGATAAAAACCGAACTCAACCGATGCGGCGAAGTTATCAATATGTTTCTTATTATCCATCCTCTTTTTTTTCCTTTCACTCTGTTCTTTCACATAACTGAGATCTTGTGAAGCGTCCGCGTGTAATTTCTCCATGCCTTGCTGAATGTTTCAATACATGCATCACAAGCGTCCTGGCGAATGAGATATAACTTTATCTCTTTGCGGTTAATGCTTCCAACAGGGAAGTGTTCATCTCTGTGCATGTCTTTTGCAAGGTCTCCATATCGGTTGTCTTTACCCAGATATCGAGCCATCATAAAATCGTAAAACGTTGGCATTGTGTCTCCTGCTTTCTTTTTCCCTTGGTTGTACATTTTGCGGTGCGCGAGCGGATAAAGCGGACAAAGCGGACAAAATTTCATATTCTTTATATATTTTTATAAAACTAATATTTTTATCTCATTTTTTCTTGAATCTATTTCAATAGAAAAAAATGTCCGCTTTGTCCGCTTCCCTTATAAATACTGGGTTTTTTTGTCCGCTTTTTGTCCGCTTTTTGTCCGCTGAAATCGTTCAAAAAGTCCGCTTTTTGTCCGCTCTTGCTCACCTCATGTACATCCAGGGCGCTATAGGCGGACTTTTTAAGCATCCGGCGGACTTTTCGGCGGACATTTTATTTCAAAAAGTCCGCTTTTTAAGTGCCCGTGTTTTCGAATGGGGCAGCGCGTTCTGATTGCCATTCTTCGAAGGTTTTCATGACCGCGCCTTCTGCGTCGTCTGTCCACCTAAGACCGCGGATAACATAAACCCCTCTCTGTGCTCCGACATTCCCATGCGGATCTATCTCACACCCCAACTTTTCGAGCCTCTGGTTTATGTTCTTGCGCTTTATTGGGTTAACTTCGTTCTCCGGATCATAGCACCACTTAGCATACATCTGGTAAAACTCACTCTTTGCAAATACGTCTGAGCGATCCCTGGTGATTACAAAGCGCCAATTGCCTTGCCTGTATTCATGAATAAACCGATATACTGAGTCCAGAGATTCACGATATTCATGTATGGCCTCTTCAGCAGCCTCCGATTTAGAGAACTTGTATCCGTTATCAATAAGACGGTGAAGCCCTTGCAAGAACCAATTGATGATAGCCGGGGACTCTGGCTTCATCTTGTCCAGTAATGTGCTATCACGTTTTTCTTCCGGAATGACGTTTGTGCACATGATGAGAAGCAACCGCTCAAAGATATGATCACCCTTGTCATCTGTGAATGAAGGAAGACCGTTACACCCGATCATAATTCCGCCACGATACCGGACCATGAGCGGTTTCTGGTTCTTGTTCTCCATCTTCGTGCGGTCTCCTCCGGTCAACTGTTTGAAATAAGAAGAATCACCAACATCAGATTCCGTCTGGTCTCCGTTAATGATCATCCTCTTCCCCAGCGCTGTTCCCATCGTGAACCGTCCTGTGTTCTCGTTCATGTGCTGAATCGGCACGCTCGTTACATTGTCCTCCCCCAGAATGTACTGCATGAGGTTCATGAGGACCGACTTTCCTGTATTGCCTCGAAGAGAACATAAGAACAACGCCTTCTTCGCTCGATACACATAAACATTGCTGATTGCCAGTCCGCAGAACTCTTGCAGTATTTTCATGCTGTTATAGTCTACAGTGCCGTTTTCCTTCGTAAAAAAGTCCAACATGAAACCAGTGAACACCGGCATGTTACAAGCATCCGGAGAATAGTCAAAGCTCAATTGCACTGTGCTGAGTATCTTTGGATCGTGAGGAATCAGCCTTCTCTCTTCCAGATCATATAATCCGTTCTTGAAATTGATATAACGTTCGTTGCTGTCGAGCTCATCAAAAGAATGGATCTTTTCCCCTAACTCAAACAATGTCCTTTGTGCTTCTGCTATCTGTGCATCCTTCTGGTACTCGACCGGGACGAATCTCCGGAGTGCTGACTTGACCTGTGCTTTGTTCCACCGCCTGTATACGCCTCCCTCAAACCCATAGAAGAGGTCATTATCATCGAGCGGATTCCGCACTATGATATATTCAGATACCTTGCTGAAATTGACCGCAAGAGCTGAAGGCTTTATGTTGACTATCTCGTTCTTACTGATATACGCCCAGGGTGACAACTCCCACAAAACAGAGTTGACAGCTTCCCTAAACTCTTCACGAGTATGTCCTTCATTTTTCAGAAATTCATAAACCCCTCCCCTGGGAAGCCCGCTCAGTTTCGGAACGACTTTCACCTCGAAGGCGTATCTCTTCAAATCTCTGGCAATCCTCGCCGCTGCCTTTTCATAACCGGTGTCATTTGAGGGGATTATCACAACTCTCGCACCGGTGAAGAATTTGGCATATTCGCTTTTCCACCCGGGGACGGCTCCGGCTGTCGTTGCCGTATAATGAACCCCCTCTAACGCTTTGATGTCTTCTGTTTTGCTGACATAATAGACCGGATAACCATCCGCAACCGCTCGAAGCAATGCGGGGAGGTTTTGGAGCGTTCCCTCTGGGAGGATCACTTCGTTAGCCTTATCGTTAGCGCGGAACTTCTGTATCGTTTTAATGTATTTGTTTCTGAACTTCTCATAAGTGTCTTCAGCACCATCACAGTGCTGTTGATAGTCAGTCCAGATCAGATTCAGAATCATCTCGTCGCTGGCATCATCGCCCAGAACATTCAAGAAATATCCGATCCGCTTCACAACATAATAGTGATGGCTTCTCTTTGCGATAAGACCGTCCTTTGTCTTTTTGACCTCTCCCATGCTCATTCCGGAAGAACCACCGGATTTAGTTTTTAACTCCGGAAGAACATCACAAAGCTGTTGCTGTGTGTATCTGATTTCCGGATTGAACTTTATAAGCCTAACCAGGACTGGATCATCTGTTTTACAGTGATTGAAGCCATATAAGCGCATTACCCTGGACTCATTCTGAATCACTGGATCCGTTCCGAAGTGCTGAATCAGCCTTTGCTGAATCTCTCGAAACTTTTTCATCTCTCCATCTCTGAGTAACCAGTATGGATGAAGGCTTTTCTTTGTCCTTAAAATGATCGAAGGCTCGAGCGGAAACTCATTCAATCTCCTGATCTGCTCTTCAAATGGACAATCATCAAAATCTACAAATTGCGCTTTAGCATTTACGCCTGACGCAATGACTTCTTTATCGCTGTCTCCTCCACCGTTAACCACAAAGAATATTCCGAATCCGCTGCCGTTATATCTATGGAGTGTCGGGAGAAAATCATCGAGAAGATCCAGTCTGCATTTTCTTTTTCCAGATTGCTCTGTTTGCTTTGTATCATCGAACCATCTAAAAAATACCCTGTCCTTGTCTGAATACCCGAATGCGGAAAAGAACTCATAATATGAAACTTTCTCATTCAGATTTTCTTTTAGGATGTTTAAATCCAATTTCGTTTTCGTTTCATACATTATGTGTGCCCTTCTTACGGAAACTCATCACAAGTGTTTGTTTTCCGCATCTTCAAATCTTCACCTCTCGCAACTGCGTTAATTGCAGCATCTTCTGGTTGCCGCGCTCCGGATCCGTCCGCGGGAAGACTTGTCGCACATCTTCTGCCATTCCTCTGCGGCTCCGCTTGCCGTTCTCCTGCCAGTCGTGCACCATCCACCGCACGCACATTGCGCGGAGTAGTTTGTGTGACCGTCCAAGGTGGGATTAGAAGTAATGATCACCGGGCGCCCTGGGCAGCATCCGTTCACGGTATGAAGGACTTCAACAATCTTGTAGGTCCGATGCACCCATGCGCGGAACTGATGACCGGTCATATCCTGGACAATGCAGTTATACATCATGAAATCCCCCTTTCCTGTGGGGCTGTCCCCATTGCATCAAGAGCGGCATCAATCGCTTTTTTGTCATAGAGGACCTTTTTTCCAAACTTCCGCCGCGCTCCGATCTGGTTGCCAAAGTCAGTCAAGGCCGCGCGGCCTAATCCTGTATACTGTTCTGCCTGCTTCTGCGTCAGAAGTCGCGGCGTCATATCCTGGTATTCTTTTGCATTCATACTTTTTTCTCTCTTTCGTTCCGTCTGTTGTTTGTAGTTTCCATCACGCGCGTTTGTATGTTATAATCATACATATTTGACATATCACCTGTAAATCTTTAGATTATTGGCTAAAATCCGACATTTTTCACACAATAGGACAACAAAAGAAGGGGAACATGGATAAAATGTTAAATAATCACAAAATAAATCCAAAAAGACTTAAGCGCATTAGAAAATTTCGACGAATGACGCAAGCTGCATTAGAAGAGGCGTCTGGTGTTAAACGTTCATACATCAGTCAGTTGGAAAACGAGAAGAGCGGAACCGACCGACAGCAACCGGGTACAATAGAAGCCTTGGCCGATGCCCTGGCCTGTGATCCGGAATATCTGACCGGTGATATAAAATCTTTCACAAAAGAACTTGAAAACGAAAGAACACTCGAAAGAGAAGCATTTAAAAAGAGAACGTGGGATAAATTTGTAATTGCCAACACAAAATCTTTTCTGAATATATACGGGCTTACGTTGGATTTTGACCCTGATTCTCAAAGATATACGGTCCGTGGTCCTGAGGGCGGGGTGATTAATGTCGATAACATAGACGAGTTAACAGAAGCAATCATGCACCTGTTGACATGTGGTCAAGATCTGATTGACTTACTTTTGGACGGTATAGAACATTATGATATTCTTCCGTGAAAGCGTGCCCTGCCCCAGATTTGAAGGCCGGATGATGTTAGGCACTGGTGATTGCTGTCGATACTCTTCCGGATCGGCCGCCATGGCTCCATGACTTTTTTATCTAGTCAGGATTTAGCTGTCCCGTTTTTCGGACAATAAAAAAAGTCCGGACAGAATCCGGACCGTTTTTTACTATGCCAATTACTATGCCAATTACTATGCCAATTTTTATTTTTGTGTATGGAACGCAGAACAGCCAGATAGAACAAGATAACACTGCAGAGGGTTAGAATTCCGCATAAAATAAGGGTTTTCCGGCATAGAAAAAGACCGCTGTCAACATGTGACAACGGTCTGTAAATCATAGCAGGGGAAGAGGGATTCTATCCCACAAACCGCATAAATAAAGACCGTGCTGTTCTACTATGCCAATTACTATGCCAATTATATTTATTTCATGATTTTCACAGGTTTACAGCCAGTAACGCGGCCTTCTTCTGTTCGTCTTCCCCATGACCGTAAAGACCCAAAGTCATCTGGACATCGGTGTGTCCTAAGATCTCCATGAGGATCTTCACCGGCACGCCGGCGGCAATGCACCGGCTTGTGAATGTTGCCCGGAATGCGTGACATGTGAAGTATTCAATGCCGGCCTGATTGCATATCCGTTTTATGTCGCTGTTCACTCTGTCCGGTCTGATTATACCACCTTTTGGAAGAGTGAAGACAGGTCTATTGATCGCTGTCACCTTCCCGCCGTTTATGGCTTCATTGATCGCCCTCTGCTCCCTGGCTGCTTGCCATGCTTCCGGCCTTGTGTCTATCTTCCGGCGGCCGGCGTCTGTTTTAGTCTGTTCCGCTATGGTATAACCTATTTCTGTTCTGGTCACCGTCCTGTGGACATTGATATAGTTCTTTGTTATGTCTCCGACCGACAGCGCGGACGCCTCACCGATCCGAAGGCCGGTATTCAGAAGGAATACATATAACTGATAATACCATGAATCGGCAGCGGCTTCCAGAAACTTGTTTACCTCTTCCCTGGTCAGCGCTCTGTGTATCGTATTGCGTGCCGGCTCTTCTTTCCGTTTGAGGCGCTCAACGGCTTTTGCTGGGTTCCAGTCAATGATCCGTTCATTCACAGCCGTTTCCAGTATGTGTTTCAACAATGACAAGGAATCATTCACCGTCCGAGTACTCAGACCGTCTTTCAACAGGCTTTTCTGCAATTCTCTGACATTCTCTGTCTCAATATCGGACAGCTTCAGATTTCCGAAGCGGTGCCCCGCCCTGTCGATCGGCTGTCCAATCATCCTGTTTGTGAGCCTCTTGTATGTCCTGATAGTGGCCTGGACGACTTTCCCCTCGCGGTTATCCAGCCACCTCTTGATGTACTCCGAAGCGGTGAGGTCTTTTCCTTTCTTGTAGGTCCCCGCTTTGGTCTTCTCAATCTGTTCTCGCTTTTCCAGTTCCTTCTGTCTGCATTCCTTCATAGTCGAACCGTAAACAGCATACCTTTTTCCGTCCACAGTGAACCGATATGAATATAAACCGTCACTCCGTTTATACATTCCGGCTGTTCTATTATTTCCCATAATTTATCCTTTCCATTTTGTTCTATATGTGATAGAATAAATATACACATTCATCCCCTTCGTCTGGAGTTATGTGTGCACTGCGTTCTTGGTAGGTGTGGACGGCCCTGCAGTTCAATCGCCCTTGCGATCCTGCGGGGCCTGTCCCATATCCAGGGTAGTTATATCGAGATGGTTATTGGTGTCTTGTTTTGGGATAAAACAAAAGACGATCATTAACTAATCGTCTTTTGTCTACGGTCACCTGTCACAATCTGTGTGGTCAATAAGACCGACATCTCTATTTTTTATGTGTTTTTACTCCTCCTATGACAGGCCCTTTTGTGTGGTACTGTGCCCCTCTGAGTCAGGTGTGTGTGGTACTATGCTCCATCGGGCCTCCGGTATCACTCTACACCCGCCATGTATCCGGCATGACGGGTGTTTTTTTTATTACTGTTTGCCCTGATCTGTTTCCACTGTTGCTTTCAGCAGATCTCCATAGGCTCTTTGCAGCACCTTCGCTGCCGTTAATAGTTCGATTGCTATATAGTTTATGGTTTCGTGTGTCGGAAGGTCACGGGTCGTGCTCGCGCTGACTAACAGATCTGATAATGCTGTTATCTTCTGGATCGTCTCTTCCGTTTTATCATCTTTCAATATTCTCTCTATCTCTTTCACTTTTGCCACCCCTCTATGTTCTGGCCTGCTGGCCTGGTCACACGTTCCGGCCGGCCTTGCGGCTTCTTTCCTCGCGTTTTCCGTGAATGTAACCTAATGCAAAAACATACAAGGCAATATCAAAAAAGCCAAGATTCTCATGGTTGTCCAGTCTGCTGTGTACATGCTTTTTAATCTGTTCCAGCTCCTGCATTGCATCACCTTTTGAAAGCATTTTCATAATGCGTTGTTGCCCCAGCACCTGGATCACAGGATTATCGGTGTGTTCCTTTGCCCCTTCGTCTATTCTTCCGTTCATTTCTAACATTGATTCACCCTCTTTGTCCTTTTGGCTCTGATCGCGTTTCCTGATAAAAGCATTACAGCGATTAGGAGCCAGATGTCATATTATTCAATCTGCGAATACCCTCGTTTGCTTCTTCCTGTGTCCTGGCCGTCAC
>ODAI011186177.1_pt1 | contig 11650 bp, 5 predicted proteins | sample 1539321 | NCBI WGS metagenome assembly ODAI01 (sample SAMN02144231, study PRJEB22623) | gut metagenome | biome: sheep rumen | host: Ovis aries | place: New Zealand
ACCTACAAGACACCGAGCGGCGAAACAAAGACAATTTACACCGAAGCACTTCCGACAACGAGAGATAATATTCCTGCCTATACGGTCAAGGCTGACCCTAAAGGTATGACAAATACTATGCCGCACTAAGGAGGTAAACCATGAAAAGATTTAATAAATTTTTCGCATTACTGACTGCGCTTACCACCCTTTTTGCGGTTATGAATGTTGCAGTCTATGCAAAACCTATTGTGGAAAATGACTTTGATATGAGTCTTGTATTTTCACCCGAGACACAGCTTGTTGTATATGCTGACGGAGAGTGGTCTGACTCACTCTCCGCTACCTACGGCTATGGAGACAGTGTTACTCTTACAGCTCCCAATATTGAAAATAAGAAATTCTCACATTGGGAGGCGGACGGCTCGGTTATAAGCTACGCAAATCCCTTGAAGCTGACTGTGAATGCAAATACCACGCTATATGCGATCTACGCAAATTCCGCGCCGTCTGCAAAGGCGGCTGCGGGCTTCACATCCGTCACGCGTTCAAATAACGGAAACCATATCGTATTCCAGGCGATTGCCGACGGACAGGCGACAAGTCCTGGTATTGTGTATAGCACAAGCGTAAACGACAATAATCTGAAAATCGACGGCACAGACGTTACAAATGTGGAGGCTCAGAGACTTACCGATTCGACAACCGTAATTCCACAGTGCGTTATAGATAATAACAACTGCTATTCGCTTGAGATCACGCCGGACAGCGATGATACAGTCTATCATGCGCGCGCGTATGCGACAGTCGGAGACGATACAATTTACGGTGACATAAAGGACGTAAAACTTTCCGAGCTTCAGAACGGAATTTCAATGATTGCCAATCTTGAGGGCTTTGATCCGGAGAGCGGTCTGGAGGATATTCTTGCCGGCTTGACAGAGGGAATAAAAACCGTAACCTATTACTCAAACGGCGGTGTCGGCGCGACAATAACACAGGCATTCAAGGGTGACTCGGTTGCGCTCAGATCAAACACCTTCACGCGCGACGGCTACACCTTCAGCGGTTGGAGCACAGAGGAAGGGGGCAGCGTGGTCTATAAGGACGGCGAAACTGTTACACCCGAAGGAAATCTTGTCCTCTACGCCCAGTGGACGCAGAACCGGCGCAGCGGCGGCGGTGGCGGCGGTGGCGGCGGCTCGTCTTCAAGCAGTAAGGTAAATGTTTACAGCAGCGGAACAAGCGCAAACGGCAAGTTAAGCGTTTCAAAAACCAATCCGTCAAAGGGCGAAATCGTAAAAATAACCGTAACGCCGGATGAAGGCTACGAAACAGATTCAGTTACCGTAACAGATAAGGACGGCAAAGCAATTGAGGTGACAAAGAACGAGGACGGAACGTACTCTTATGTTCAGCCGGCAGGTAATGTAACAATAACGCCTACGTTCAAGAAGACATCGGCGGAACCTGCAAATTCACCTTCACCGCAGCCTACCGAAAAACCGTCGGGCGATGGTGAGAAGTGGTTTAAGGACGTTCCCGAAACAACGTGGTACTACGCACCGATCAAGGAAGCGTTTGACAACAGCAGAATGTCAGGTATGAGCGAGGATTACTTCGAGCCGGAAACAGATATAACTCGCGGAATGTTTGCATACGCGATCTACCGCAGAGAAGGCTTGCCCACAACTGACGCTCAGAATAAGTTTGAAGATGTCAGGGCAGACACTTATTACGAAAAAGCGATAGCTTGGGCGACGGAAAACGGAATTGTTGCAGGTATTGACGATACCCACTACGCTCCCGATGATCAAATCACACGCGAGCAAATGGCGGCTATATTGTATAGATACGCTCAGTTCAAGGGATATGATGTATCGGTAGGTGAAGATACGAATATCTTAGACTTTACGGACGCACCTGACATAAGCGAGTATGCAATCCCCGCTATTCAGTGGGCGGTCGGTGACAGCGTAATAACAGGTTTTGAGGACGGTACAATGCGTCCGAAAGCAAACGCAAACCGCGCACAGATGGCTGTAATACTTAACAAGATAGCAGATTTGTTCTAATCAAAAATTAATTGACCCCTCCGAGAATATTCGGAGGGGTCAGTTTTTGTCGCTTTAGCTTGAGAAAACCCGGTACTACTGGTGGTAAGCAAAAATACTTTAGTAAAAATAAAACCGTTTCTCATAATAATAATATTTAGCAATCGCATAACTAAAGTAATGCAGCATAAAGAAATTATATCTGATCGGGAAATAAATAATGTGTAATCCCGTATAACCACGCCATTTAAAGGCATCTGTTTGAATGAGTGATTTCGGTGATTTCCATGTCTGCAACCGAAGGAGAAATCTGCAATTTGACAACCTATATGTAGTTTGATATAATTTTACAAGAAATGTCATATGATCAGAACGGCTTCGGAATGAGGTGTTTTAGTGAAAAAGCAGAAAAATGAAATAACCATACACTCATCAACGGCTGAATATTTGACTTATGTTGCGGCGACAGGAGACAGCAAGAACAGTATTGAAGTGCGGTATGAGGATGAAAATATTTGGCTCACACAAAAGATGATGGCTCAGTTGTACGATGTCAGTGTTGCGGCTATAAATCAGCATTTGAAAACCATTTTTAATGACGGTGAATTAGAGAAGAATTCAGTTATTAAGAAATACTTAATAACTGCCGCTGACGGAAAAAAATATAATACCAATCATTATAATTTACAGGCAATAATTGCCGTTGGCTTTAAAGTAAACAATGAGCGTGCAATACGTTTCAGAAAGTGGTCGGGACAGATCGTGAAGGATTATACTATCCAAGGTTGGACTATGGATAAAGAACGGCTTATTAAAGGTCATATGTTTACCGACGAATACTTTGAACGCCAGCTGCAGTATATCCGTGAAATACGATTATCCGAGCGTAAGTTTTATCAAAAGGTAACTGATTTGTATGCCACAGCGTTTGATTATGATAAGGATGCAGCCACTACAAAGCTTTTCTTCCAAACCGTTCAAAATAAAATGCATTATGCCGTACACCGTCATACAGCGGCGGAAATTATATATGAACGCGCAGATGCCAAAAAAGAGCATATGGGACTTGTCACATGGGAAAATGCTCCCGAAGGCAAGATTATAAAATCAGATGTAAGCATAGCAAAGAATTATCTGACAGAACAGGAGTTGTCTTATCTTGAGAGAATAGTATCTCTGTATCTGGATTATGCTGAATTACAGGCTGAGCGCAGAATACCAATGAGTATGGAGGATTGGGCAAAGCGCCTTGATGGTTTTTTGGAATTTAACGGCAATGAATTGCTAATAGGTCCGGGAAAGATAAGCGCTGAGCAAGCAAAGCTGCACGCGGAAACAGAGTTTGAAAAATACAGAATAATTCAGGACAGGCTATACCAAAGCGACTTTGACAGATTTATGATGGAATTATCCGATATTGGAGAAGAAGCTGTTATAAACAAAGAAAAGCAAACGAGCGAGGACAGCTAATATTCCGCATAACCACGCCATTTAAAGGCATCTTTTTGGATTACTAATTTCGGTGAAGCGCTTGACAAATTACAATCGGATATGAAGCAGAAGAAGGTACGTGGTGTGGGAATAAAGCAATAACAGAAAAAATCAAGCTGACGGGTTCGGGCGGACATTCGCTCCGAACCCGTTTCTTTACTGTTTCGATGACAGTATTCCTGCATTTCTGATATTCACGTTGTAGTCAGACGTTGTTTTATATAGCTTACTATTTATCCAATGAGCCATCCCCGGAAAAATAGACAATAAAAATGGTACAAAAACGGAATGAATCGCAGTTAATCGGTGTTTTACTCATTTATGCAGAGGTATCGGCAAAAAACCGGCAAGCCGATTGAGGTCATTATTGTAAATGACAGTAAAGTTGCATCATAGTCCGTTTTTCCTCTGTAACAGGACAGCGAAGCGCCATTTTTCTTTTTCTGTTCGCCATAAATATTTGACCTCTCTTTCCATCTGGGCTTGGGATATGTTCCCAATATATTTTTTGTGAGTGTAGCTGCACTCGCTTTGCTTGCTCGTATGCCAAAATTTCACTTTCGACCAAAGGTGACAAATTCAAAAAATACGCAAAAAAAGCTGTTGCACACACAAGTTGCAACAGCTTTATAACAGAAATATATTTATTAACTATACAAACATATTTTACCATAAAAAGTGCAAAAAACAATCCTTTTTCGGTAAAAATTTACAATTTTTGCTTGCAAAATACAGAATAATATGATATAATTACTATATTTAAAAAATGGTGTGGGGGTTGACAGCATGGCAAGGACGAGGTACGCTTAACTGCGCCCATTTTGGAACAAATATCAGTAAACGGCACGCTGCGGCAGCGGCGAGAAAACTCCGTTGGTTACGGCGTGTTTTTTTGTTGTTTTGGAAGGTGTGTGATATGAACGCATTATCCAATACATAAAACAATTTAATTATTCATCATCTCAGGCAGCAGGAATAAGGAGGGATTTACTATGAAAAGTAAAATGAGAACACTGACAACAAAAGCATTGAGCCTACTGCTCAGTCTGGCGCTGATGCTGGGGCTGATGCCTGTAATGTCATTGACGGCAAGCGCGGAAGAGTATTCGTTCGGGTATGCCTATGATTGCGCAAGAGACCCGGCATATCCGAAGAAGGGAGAAACCTGTACCGTCGACGATTTCGATTATCCTCTGATTGCCTATAGCCAAAAAGGTACTACAAATACAGGCGATTGGAAACTGACATATTTAGGAATTTATAAGGATAAAAGCAACGTTAGCAATGAATTGCTTGGCGTAGCTTCATCGGTGAAAGACTCGTATAGTCTTTCATCGACGGACAAGATACCGATATATGAATTAAAGAACGGAACCAATCACATAGCTTATGGGGTTTTGTGTGCGTTGGCAAATAATAACGAAGAGGCGTTGTTTATTGGTGATACATGGGCAGACGGTGGCGGCTACGTGCTTTCCCAAAAAGCTCTAAGCGACACTGTTTCTTTTAAAATTACAAAGGATATAATGGATATTGAAAATGAGCATACGTCATCCCACACCCACAATTTCACCTACTCCGGGAGCGGCGCGACAATAACAGCCGTCTGCACCAATGCGGGCTGTTCGCTCACGGACAGTAAGGTATCCTTTACATTAGTTGCACCCGGGGCAAATCTTGTTTATGACGGCACGGATAAGAAGGCAACGCTTGAGGGCGCAGAGGCGTTCAGCGCCGCTACCGGCATTAGTGTTTCATCTAATAATATTGTCTATAACTATACGCCCTTCGGCGGCACCGATTGGGTCGTAGTGACGGAAACGAAGAACGCCGGTCAGTACCAGGCGCTTTACACGTTGCAGACAACTGCCACTCAGAAACCCTTTGCCGGCGTCGGCTTTACAATCAACAAGGCGGACTCCGTTCCCGCCAATGTTACTGCGAATAACAGTACCTATAACGGTTCCGCGCAAGCGCTTGTAAAGGCGGGCACAGCGACAGGCGGCACGATGCAGTATAAGCTCGGCGCGGACGGCACGTACAGCGAAAATATCCCTAAGGCGACTGACGCAAATAAGTACACCGTTTACTATAAGGTAAAGGGTGATAATAACCACAATGACTCGGCTGAGAACAGCGTTACCGTAACGATAGCCCCCAAAGAAATCGGCATAACATGGCCCGCCGATACGGAGCATTTCTTTGAGCATGACGGAAACCCGCACAGCCTCACCGCGACCGCGACAGGTCTTGTCAACAGCGATACATGCAACGTGACGGTAACCGGAGAGCAGACTGATATAGGAACCTATACGGCAACGGCAACGGGCGTATCAAACAGCAACTATAAATTGCCAACGAACGGCTTGACTGCATCCTTCACGATCTACCCGTCCTTAAGCGATCTATGGAACGCGATCGGCGATGAGGTATGGACAGGCTACGGCGAACAGACAGGCGTTATCAGCTACAGCAGGGGAGACGAGCCAAACGAATTTCGGGCTTCGTTTATGGGCGGCAAATATACTTTTGATGTGCCGTTTGGCAATATGCGCTTTAACCCGAACAGCGAGGTAAATGATTTCGATCAGGACATCTACGCATTTGATATTGATCTTCCTGCTGTAACGGGAATGTCAAGCGAAACGCTCGGAGTAAAGTTTCAAGACGGTAAGATTTCCGGAATTTCCAGCCAAAATGCGGGTATTGCTAAGATGGGAAAAGAAAATGATGTGTCCGCATGGAACGACCTTGCAGAAGCCTTGAAAGCGGGCGGTTTTGTCAAGCTGACGCAAGACATAACCGCAGAAAGCGGAGATAGAGTTCTGACGGTTCCGTTTGATAAAACTGTTGTCCTCGATTTGAACGGTCATACGATTGAACGCGCACTTTCAGAAGCAATAGAAAACGGCAGTGTAATTGTCAATAACGGCACTCTTGCAATCGTGGACGGCAAGGATGGCGGTATGATTACAGGCGGCAACACCATAGGCAATGGCGGAGGTATCCGCAACAACGGTGCGCTTACGCTCTACGGCGGTGAAATCACGGGCAACAAGGCAAGCGGCACAGGCGGCGGTGTTTATAACAGTGCCGCGAACACCTCCTTGTTTGGTTTTTGGATGACAGGCGGTTTGATTGACGGTAACAGTGCAAATAAATACCCTGCAATCGGCGGCGATGTGACCTTCAACAATATGGCAGTCATTCAGATAAACGCTGACGGAGCGACCGTAAGCATTGCAAAAGCAAAGGAGGGCATGGAAGGCTACGACTACATAAAGCCTGTTATGCCCGACAATGAGAAGCTTGAAGTTTTGTCGGAGCTTTACAAAGCTCTCGGTGACGAGGTATGGACAGGCTACGGCGAGCAGACAGGCGTTATCAGCTACAGCAGAGGCGATGACCCGAACGAGTTCAGAGCTTCGTTTATGGGCGGCACATATACTTTTGATGTTCCGTTCATTGATATTACATCTGCGGAAAAGACCGAAAACGGCGACGGTTCATTTACCTACTCGCTTGAAGTACCGCTTCCGGCACAGACAGGACTTGCCTCGGAGACGCTGAAAGTCACAGTGAGCGACGGTAAGATTACCGGCCTTGTAAGTAAAAACGCAGGACTTAATATGAGCAAGGAAGAAAGCGATATAACAAGCTGGTCTGCGCTTCAAAGTGCTATGTTAAACGGCGGCGTAATAAAGCTGACACAGGATATTACAGCCGGAAACAGTGACACCGTTTTAACTGTTCCCTATGGTGAGACGGTAGTTCTTGATTTGAACGGCCATACGATTGACCGCGCACTTACCGCAGCAGCTGAAAACGGCAGCGTAATCATTAACAACGGTACACTTGCGATTATGGACAGCAACGGCGGTAAGATTACAGGTGGTAACACCACCGGCAACGGCGGCGGTATTGTGAATAACGGCACGCTTACGCTCTACGGCGGTGAGATTACCGGCAACAAGGCAAATGGCACAGGCGGCGGTGTTTACAATAGTAAGACAAATACCGAAACGACAGGCTTCTGGATGACAGGCGGTTTGATTGACGGTAACACAGCGAATAAATATACGGCAATCAGCGGCGACGTAACATTCAACAATATGGCTGCTATTCAGGTGAACGCAGACGGAAAAACAGTAAGTACGGCCACGGCAAAAGCAGGTATGGAAAACTACGACTACATAAAGCCTGTTATGCCCGACAATGAGAAGCTTGAAGTTTTGTCGGAGCTTTACAAAGCTCTCGGTGACGAGGTATGGACAGGCTATGGCGAGCAGACAGGCGTTATCAGCTACAGCAGAGGTGACGAGCCGAACGAGTTCAGAGCTTCGTTTATGGGCGGCACATATACTTTTGATGTTCCGTTCGTTGATATTACATCTGCGGAAAAGACCGACAACGGTGACGGTTCATTTACCTACTCGCTTGAAGTACCGCTTCCTGCACAAACAGGACTTACATCGGAGACGTTGAAAGTCACAGTGAGCGACGGTAAGATTACCGGCCTTGTAAGTGAAAATGCAGGACTTAATATGAGCAAGGAAAGCGAAGTTTCCGAATGGAGTTCACTTGCCGAAGCAATGGCAAACGGTGGAGTGATAAAGCTGACGCAAAACATCACAGCCGGAAACAATGATACGGCTTTAACTGTTCAGGAGGGTAAGACGGTCGTTCTTGATTTAAACGGATATACCATTGACCGCGCACTTACCGCAGCAGCTGAAAACGGCAGCGTAATAATTAACAACGGCACACTTGCGATTATGGACAGCAACGGCGGCAAGATCACAGGCGGTAATACCACCGGCAACGGCGGCGGTATCGTAAATACTGGCACGTTGTCACTTTATGGCGGTGAGATTACCGGCAACAAGGCAAGCGGTACAGGCGGCGGTGTTTACAATAGTAAGACAAATACCGAAACGACCGGTTTCTGGATGACAGGCGGTTTGATTGACGGTAACAGTGCAAATAAATACCCTGCAATCAGCGGAGATGTGACATTCAACAATATGGCAGTCGTTCAGATAAGTGCTGAAGGAAAAACAGTCAGCGTGGCAACAGCAAAGAAAAGCATGGCAAATTACAGCTACATAAAACCCATTATGCCGGACTACGAAGACTATACAACCACTCCCGAGGACGGAGGTGACAAAAAAAGCAGTCATGGTTCCTCCGGTTCGTCATCTTCCTCTTATGCTGTATCTACATCAAAAACAACAAACGGTACAATTAAAGCATCAACATATAACGCTGTAAAGGGTACAAAGGTAACGCTTACCGTTACGCCGAAAGACGGTTATGAGGTTGATACGATTACCGTAACCGACAAGGACGGCAACACTGTTGAGGTAACTAAGAACGAGGACGGAACATTTAGCTATGTTCAGCCGGCAAGTAAGGTAACGGTTGACGCTATCTATAAGGAGGCAGGCGCAGAGCCTACGGCTTCACCCGCACCTACAACCGACAAGCCGTCAGACGGTAATGCGGATAAGTGGTTTAAGGACGTTCCGGAAACTACTTGGTACTACGCTCCGATTAAAGATGCGTTTGACGATAAGAGAATGTCCGGTATGAGCGACGATTACTTTGAGCCGGAAACGGATATAACACGCGGAATGTTCGCTTATGCGATCTACCGCAGAGAGGGCTTGCCCGAAACTGACGTGCAGAATAAGTTTGAAGATGTTAAGGCAGATACCTATTACGAAAAAGCAGTAGCTTGGGCAACGGAAAACGGCATTGTTGCAGGTATCGACGATACCCACTACGCTCCGGACGACCAAATCACGCGTGAACAGATGGCGGCTATACTTTATAGATACGCACAGTTTAAGGCTTATGATGTGACCGTAGGTGAAGATACAAATATCTTAGACTTTACAGACGCGCAGGATATAAGCGAGTATGCAGTACCGGCAATCCGCTGGGCAGTTGGCGATAATATTATCACAGGCTTTGAGGACGGCTCAATGCTTCCAAAGTCAAATGCTAACCGCGCACAAATGGCTGTAATACTCAACAAGATTGCAAATATGTTCTAAGCAAAAATAAAACCGTTTCTCATAATAATAATATTTAGCGATCGCATAACTAAAGTAATGCAGCATAAAGAAATTATATCTGATCGGGAAATAAATAATGTGTAATTCCGCATAACCACGCCATTTAAAGGCATCTGTTTAAATGAGTAATTTCGGTGAGGCGCTTGATAAGCTGCAGGCGGATATGAAGCAGAAAAAGGTACGTGGAGCAGAGATGAAGAAGTAACAGAATGTGAATAAGGCTGGTTGAGTATCAATCAGTCTTATTTTTTGATACCCATATAAGCGCAGGTAACGGACAAAGGAAAGCATTGTTTCAATGCTTTCGGCAAGGTTGATGTTCGGGAAGATCTGAACGCCGGTGATTTAAGCAATGACGTCAAACTGACTGTCAACGTTTTGGAACTTACGGTAGACGCGACCAAGGACGGCGGGGAGCTTACCGGTGTTTCCGTGGTAAATAATGTTGAATTTGGGCAGGAAGATTTAAGCAAGGTGAAGAGCGTAGCCGTTCCCGAGAATTTTGCAGCAGGCAGAGCCGATACGGTTAAGGTAATGCTTTGGGAGGATTTTGCGGGTATGCAGCCCAAATGCGCGGCAGATACAAAGACGGTCAGATAATTGATTTTATATACTTGCCTTATGAGAATAAATGTGGTATAATATCATAGAAATATATGCAAAGGAGAGGAAAATGGGACTATTTGAAAATCTGAAGATACACTTTATAAAGAAAAGACTGAACGAGTCTATTGACGCTTCCAGCCTTCGCGAAATAGAGGTCGAGGGCGTAAAGGCGTACCGCGATATACCGTATCATAACAGAACGGGCAAGGAACTTTTGATGGATATTTTTGAGCCGGAGAATATTCCTGCCGACGCGGAGCTTCCGGTAATAGTTAATATCCACGGCGGAGCCCTTATTGAGGGTGATAAAAAATATTCGGCAGGCTTCTGCAAGCAGGTTGCAAAGCGGGGATTTCTTGTTTTCTCTCTCGAATACAGGCTTGTGCCGGATGTTAAGGTATACGAGCAGTTTGATGACGTATGCGCCGGAATGGACTGTGTCGGACGTAAGCTTGTTGACTTTAATGTCGATTTCAGAAAGATATTTGTAATGGGCGAAAGCGCCGGAGCATATCTTGCCACATATGTCGCAGCGATGAAAAAGTCGAAGGTTCTGCAGGAGGCGATAGGCTATGCGCCGCCGAAAATGACCTTTAAGGCAATGGGTCTTATGAGCGGTATGTTCTACACAACAAGAGATGATAAGCTGGGAAATTTTTTGGCTGACTCATTCTACGGAAATGATGAGCGCAGCAAAGCAATGGCGGAATATACAAACCCGGAGCATCCGGAGATAATCTATAATATCCCGCCTTGTTACCTTATAACCAGCAAGGCGGATATGATTGAACGCTACACGCTCGATTTTGCCGGGGAGCTTGGCAACAAGGGCGTTGAACATAAGCTGCGTCATATGGGCAGCGATCCCAAGCTCATACACGCGTTTCCGGTACTTCACCCGGACTGGAAGGAGAGCGAAAGGGTGATAGATGAGATGGTAGAGTGGTTTAACGAACATTCGCCAAAGGACTGATAATTTTTGTTCGCATAATAATTAGGAGGTATATTTATGAAATCAGATGTATACAGGCTTGAAAAGAATATGACCGATTTCCAAAGAATTCCGTCTGAGGCGGAGAGAGTTGCGTCATATAACAGCCTGGATGAAAGGCAGGCGAGAAGGTTAAGGCTTTTATCCGAGGAGCTTATCGGTATGCTGCCTGAACTTCTGGGATTTGGACGCGGTGAATTCTGGATTGAAAACGAAGGTAAAAGGTTTGAGCTTCATGTCAGTGTGACGCCGGATAGCGTTCTGGATTTAGACAAAGACAGAATACTTTCCGTATCGAGTTCGGGCGAAAATGTGGCGACAAAGGGAATAATGAATAAGATCCGTGTTGCCGCGGAGATGATGCTTATGACCTATGGAGAAACCACAACCGAATACCAGTGTGATTTTTATGATATGGGAATGGTGACAGACTTGCATCATTATTCAAG
>ODAI014139767.1_pt1 | contig 11650 bp, 16 predicted proteins | sample 1539321 | NCBI WGS metagenome assembly ODAI01 (sample SAMN02144231, study PRJEB22623) | gut metagenome | biome: sheep rumen | host: Ovis aries | place: New Zealand
AAGTAGAAACAGATAGGAGGAAAAGATGCCTGAAAGTATTGTTATTACTGCGATAATCTGCGTGACATTGGTCTGTTTGGCTTGGATAGGGAAACGGGGGAAGTAATGCTGTTTATTGATTATATTAAAGCGCAAAATGACTATCTTGCGGCATGGGACACCTACGCCGAGGTGCTGAAAGAGAAAGAAGCCCTATTTGACCGCACTCAGCCAAAGGGAATCGACTATCAGAAGGACAAAGTGCAGGGAGGCGGGAATACAAACGCATTTGACGAGTATATCTTTGCAAAAGAGCGGGCGGGAATCGACGAAAGGCTCGAAGAAGCGAAGAAGATTGCTGATGCGAGATGGGTGCTGATGGATGCGTGTTCGAAGTCGATGCGATGCTCCATCGACATCGAGGACAAGGTGTTCTATCTGCGCCATATTCAGGGGATGAAGCTGAAAGACATCGCAAAAGCCTTGAATTACAGCGAAAGTCACATTTTCAGAGTTGCATCATCGGTTGAAAAGATGATAGGAAATGATAGAGAATGATAGTTTGGGCTGTGCTATAATACAAACTGCGATTGGTGACACCTGTCATTGTTTTTTCTCCTTCAGATTTGAGCGGAAGCGCCTCGGAAACGGGGTGCTTCTTGCTATATTACGCAGAAATAAAGCGATTTGAATTCTAAGCGTGTTATCTTTCGTTTTACGGGGCTTTAAGCTCCGAGATGAATTGATACTCATTTTAGACATTCAAAGCGATTTATGACACCTTAAAACGTGTTAGAGGGGTAATAAAAACTCACTGCATTCAAGGAGGCTGATATGCAATTAAAAATCGAGTACGTTCCATTGACCGACCTAAAGCCGTATGAAAAGAACGCCAAACTGCATCCCGATGAACAGATTGAGCAGATAAAGCGCAGTATAGAGCAATTCGGCTTCAACGACCCGATTGCGATTTGGAAAAACGATGAGATTATCGAGGGTCACGGCAGACTGATTGCGGCAAAGGAGCTCGGAATCGAAAGCGTTCCCGTCATTAGACTGGACGAGTTGACCGATGAACAGCGCAGGGCTTATGCATTGGCTCATAACAAGCTGACCATGAACAGTGGGTTTGATATTGCGATGCTCGATATAGAGCTAGACGATATAAAGACATTCGATATGAGTGACTTCGGATTTGAAGAATTAGACATGAACGACGCTGACCTCGATGCGCTATTCGAAGATGCGGGGGGGGCGACTAAAGACCCGAAGCAGATATAGTGCCCACATTGCGGTAAGTGGTTTACGCAATGAAGATTTTTCTTGCGGGAACGAATGCGGAGCAGAAGAACGCAGAAACATTGAAAGAAGCCCCTTATCTGTTGGAATCGTTCTACTACGTGAGGGAGTGGCAGTTGCCTATACTAAAGAACTGCAAAGAATTTCTTCTCGATTCGGGAGCATATACGTTCCTGAATAACAGCAAGAAGGATGTCGACTGGGACGAATACATCGAGAAATACGCAGAATTCATAAACAAGCATGAAATAAGCCTGTTCTTCGAACTCGACATCGATTCGATTGTCGGTCACGATAAAGTCAAAGAGTACAGGAACAGGCTCGAACGGAAGACGAACAGAAGAAGTATTCCTGTTTGGCACAAATCGAGAGGATATGACGAATATCTGCGTCTCGCAGACGAGTATGACTATATCGCAATCGGAGGAATTGCAATAAAAGAGATAAAGCGAAGCGAGTACAGGTTTTTCCCGAGGATGCTGAGTGACGCACACAAGAGAAGATGCAGAGTGCATGGGCTTGGGTTCACAAACACGACCCTTTTGCCGTTGTATCACTTTGATTCAGTCGACAGCACACGATGGAACTGTGCGAGATTCGGACGGCTCGAGCGCTTGGCCGGAAAGACAATCGTGGCGATAGATAGAAGTAAAGAGGGGAAGAGATTATGTGGTCGCTCCAAGGGTCAAGACATAATAAAATACACTCTTTCGGAATGGATAAAATTTCAAAAATACGCAGAGGTGAATCTATGACAAGAATAGAGAACACGCAGGCTATCCGAGTGATTGTGATGAAGCCTACAGCAATCACAAAGTGCAAAATAGGTCAGGATTGGTACAAGAACGAGCTCGAAATCAAGATGATGCCCGATAGATATTATCCCGATTACATGGAAGTCGAAAAATGGATAATGGAAAATATCGACGGGAAGGAGCTAAATATCGAGGACGTAGTAGATATGATATACACATATATCAAGAGTTATGGCCCATTGGCAGTGAATGTGATAGACCGAGTGACGGGGAATAAGGTGCATTTTGATGTTGTGGTAGAAAAATAACAAAAGGCAGTTATGCTACATCCTGCCGTATCAAAAACTAAGGAGCAATAAAGATGAATGCTGTATATCTATTGTGTGAAATACTGATTGTGTTTTCCTCTGTGATTCTGTTTTATAAGCTATTCGGGAAAATCGGCGTGACCGTATGGGTAGCGATTGCGACGATTCTTGCGAATGTAATCACGGCAAAGAATGCTGATATACTCGGAATGTCTACTGCGATAGGAACGGTGATGTTTGCGAGCACATTCTTGGCTACCGACATTTTGACAGAATTCCATTCAGCGAAAGATGCAAGGAATGCTGTAAGGATAGGGTTGTTTTCAAGCTGTGTATTGATTGTGAGCACACAGATTGCATTGCTATATGTACCTAGCAAATTTGATATTGCTCATGATGCAATGAAGACGCTATTCGATCTGAATCTGAGAATCAGCCTTGCGAGCATGTTGATGTATTTCATCGCAAACACGATGGACATATGGTTCTTCGGGAAGCTCAGAGAAAAAACAGGAGAAAGGAAGCTGTGGCTACGGAACAATATTGCGACAATCCTTTGTAACTGCTTGGAGAACTTCGGGTTCATATTCCTTGCATTTGTTGGAATATATGACATTAAAACCATTCTGACGATTGCGGTAAGCACGAGCATCATTGAGGCGATAGTCGCTATATGCGATACGCCATTCCTGTATATAGCAAAGAGGATAAACAATGGCAAGACCGAAGAAAGAGATAGACTACAATCTGTGTGAAAAGCTCGCATCAGTCCAGTGTACGCAAGAGGAAATAGCGAGCGTGCTCGAGATATCTGTAAGGACATTACAGCGAGATGATGAGTTTTGTCGCATCTACAAGAAAGGCCGAGAAAACGGCAAAATCAGTCTCAGGCGTATGCAATGGAGACATGCAGAGAAAAGCGCAAGTATGTCGATATGGCTCGGAAAGCAATATCTCGGACAGAGAGATGTTCCTGAAATTGAGGGAGATACGAACGAATTGCTGACCGCATTGCTTGACGCTTATAGGAGCAGAAATGTTAAATCTGTCACCGAAGCAGAGTGAGTTTTGCTATGAGGTCTTTGATCATACTCTTGATGTGGCTGAGGGGTCTCCGAGAAGCGGGAAGACATTCGCCTCGATTGCCAGATTTGCACTTCATCTGAATGCGAGCAGAGATACGGCGCATCTGATAACTGCATATAGCGCAGAGCAGGCATATAGACTGATTATCGAGGGTGACGGATATGGGCTTCAGCATCTATTTGCGAGAGAGTGCAGTGTAAGTCACGACGATAGCGGAGCGCATTTGAAGATAAACACACCGACAGGACAGAAACGTGTCTACTGGAAGGGCGGCGGGAAAGCCGACAGTCATAAATCAATCACGGGTATGTCTTTGGGGAGCGTCTACTTCTGCGAGATCGACTTACTTCATCCCGACATGATTCAGGAGTGCTTTCGCAGGACGTATGCGGCAAAAGACCGATGGCATATAGCCGACTTAAACCCTCCAAGCCCGATGCATCCAGTCATCAAGGATGTGTTCGAGGTGCAGGACACACGATGGACGCATTGGACGTGCAAAGACAATCCGATTCTCACGCCCGAGAGATTGGCAGAGATTGAGGCGACTTGTAAAAGGTCGCCTTTTCTGTATAAGCGAGATTGGTTAGGGGAACGGTGCATCCCCGAAGGTGTGATTTACTTCATGTTCGATACGGACAGACACGTAAAACGCAATATTCCTGCTGAATGGATGCCCGTCGAGATGTTCTTCGCAGGCGATGGAGGAACGACGGATGCGACGTCAATTGGCTGTTATGTGGTGTGTATCAAAGGCGGGGAGTACCTGAAGAAGAAAGAATATGCGTTGTGTCGAGTAGGGAATTGGCACTACGACGGCGGGCAGATGGCGATGAGTGACCAAGCCCGCAAGATTGTAGGTGACTTCATCCCATATATGCGCAGGAAATACGGACAGAGAGAGACAAACATCTTCATCGACCCCGCTTGTAAGGCGTTGAGATTGGAGATTGAGAAGCTCGGGCTCTCAACGAACGGAGCAGACAATAACAATAAGGACATACGGGGGACGTCAAAGGGCATAAAGGTCGGCATCGAGATGCTTCAAAGTGCGATGAACGACGATAGGTTCTGCGTTGTGGAAGACGAGCGATTCGGAATAGAGCCGTTCCTGCGGGAAGTAGGGCTTTACTGCATGGATACGCACGGCAATCCTGTTGACGCATACAATCATTGCATGGACGAGACGAGATATGCGTCGAACTACTTCCTGAAGACCTACGGACTGTGGGGGTGATTGCAAAAGTGGTTAAAAAATACGGGATTATATGACCACTTATGCAATATGCCCCCTAAAATCGTTCTACGGCGTTTTAAGCGCATCGATATTACGAGATGAGTATTTTCCATCCTTGACCATGACGGGGCTTTATGACCCCTTAAAACGATTCTAAAAGGCATCTGATTATGAGCGTGTGGCAACGACTAAAAGACTGGACAAAGAGGGCGGGCGAAAGAATGCAAGAGACTGCGGCGAACATGGGGCTTTCGAGAGAATTCAAGGACATCTTTGAGGTGGGCGGTGTGCCTGCTTTCAATCAATTCTATTACTTTGGGATTTTCCCTTGGAAGTATCTTTATCGTGGATTTTATAAGCCTTGGCACATCGTGAAAGCCCCTACGATTGCGAATCCTGACGCAAAAAGAAACATGGCATACCTGAATTTGGCGAAGGCAATCTCGTCTGAACTTTCTGGCATGATATGGACGGATAAAAGCGGCATCGTCGTGACTACGAACGGGCTTAGAGAGGGCGAAAGAGACTTCCTGAGTGAGTATGTTGCCGAAGTGATTGAAAAGAACGCATTCAACGAGAAAATGCGTGAGGCAATCGAGCAGGCGGCGGCACTGGGCGGCGAAGCTATCAAAGTGTGGTATGAAGCGAAGCACGACAAAGAGGGTAATGAAATCCCGAACACAGGGCGTGTGCGGCTTGGCTACTGCATGGCAGACCAGTTTGTTCCGACATCATGGGATAATGCCGAAGTGACCGAGGGCGTGTTCGTTTCCCGCATGGCGAAGGATGGCTACTACTACACCCGCTTGGAGTGGCATAAGTGGGACAGCCTGACCTACGTCATCACGAACGAGCTCTACCGAAGCGAGATGCGCAGGAACGGGTCGGAAGAACCGCAGGATATACTTGGATTCCGTTATCCGCTTCAGACGATATATCCGACATTGAACGAGGAAACGGCGCTCGATAATCTTGAACACAGCCTGTTTGCGTACTTCAGAACGCCCGTTGCGAACAACATCGATGACAATTCTCCGCTTGGCGTATCAATTTACGCAAATGCGATGGAGACGCTTCATGCGCTGGACATCTGCTTTGACAGCTTTGTGCGGGAATTCAGGCTCGGCAAGAAGCGTATCATCGTTCCTGCGAGAATGATTAAAACCGTTGTCGACCCTCAGACGGGGGCTATGGTTCGATACTTCGACGCAACAGACGAGACCTATGAGGCATTGTCTACCGATGACCCCGACAGCCTGAAGATTCAGGATAATTCGGTAGAACTGCGGGTCGAGGAACACGTTGCGGCGATGAATGCGTTCCTGAATCTGCTGTGCCTGCAAACTGGGCTGAGTGCGGGGACATTTAGCTTTGACATACACGGCGGTGTAAAGACCGCTACGGAGGTTGTTGCGGAAGCCTCGAAGACATACAAGACCGTGAAGAACTTCCAAAACATGATAATTCCTGCAATCAAGCGAACGGTCGACAATATCATTGCGGTTGCATGCCTCTATGACGTGCAGTACGAGGGCGTGAGCATCCGCAATATCGTTGAGCAACGAGGGTATGAGTGCTCAGTCACTATGGACGACGGCGTTACGCAGGATAGGCAAACCAACATAAACGAGGGCGTACTATTGGTCAATTCCAAGCTCATGTCCAAGCGGACTTTCCTGACTGACCCGAAGTATGGACAGGGTCTGACCGAGGAAGCGGCTGAACGTGAGATAGAGCGCATCGCAAAAGAACAGAGGGTATCGGGGATTGACGTAGACCGCCTTAATTTTGAGACGGCAGAATGACACCTGAGAGAATAGCGCAAATCGGCGAGATTGTAGAAGACATCTACAAGGACATGACCGACGAGCTTTTGCTGAATATCTCGAGGCATCTCAAAAGGAGCACATCGACATGGACTGCGCTGAGAGAGGTCGAAAGCCTTGAACGGGCGGGACAGCTTACACGAGAGAATGCGAGAATCATCAATCGCTATGTCAAGGGAATGCCGAAAGCGGTGCGAGAAGCCCTGAACGAGAGCAGGAAAGAAGCTCTCGCAGAAATAGAGGGAAAGCTGAAAGAAGCGGCGGCAAAAGGCTACATCCCGAAGCCTGTGACAGACAGCACGACAGAGAGCCTGAAGCAGATTCAGCTTCAGCTTGCTGAGCGGTATAACAAGGTCAATTCGACGATGTTGCGATCGTCGGTGGAGGCTTATCAACGGGGGATAACGACGATTGAGGGCTTTCGAGAAGCCGAGCAGATAGAGAAAGCCGCTGAAATACTGACCAAGAGAGCGGCGCAGGTTGCGACAGGAACAAACACCCGCACAGAAGCACTCAGAGAAGCAATCAGGGAACTCAACAGCGAGGGAATTACGGGGTTTGTAGACCGTGCAGGGCGCACATGGTCAGCAGAAGCATACGTCAATATGGACATGCGAACGACCGTACATAACGCCTATATCGGAACGGTCAAGGACAGGATGCAGGACTACAACACGAGCGTCTTCCAAGTCTCCGCTCATGCGGGGGCAAGACCGCTGTGCTATCCGTATCAGGGAAAATTCTATTCTTGGGACGGTTCGAGCGGGGAGATGACGCTTGGGAACGGTCAGAGAATCCACTATGACAGCGTCTATGAAACGTCCTACGGGCAGGCGGCGGGTCTGTTCGGGATAAACTGCGGGCATCGCCCGTATCCGATGATTCCGAACGTCTCCGAGCCCGTAAAGGAGGAAATACAGAGCGAGGAAGAAAACGCTAAAGAGTACAAAGAAAGCCAAATGCAACGAGCTTTAGAGCGTGATGTGCGGGAGGCAAAGCGCAATGTAGAGATGCTCGGCGACCTTGCGTCCGACGAGGACAGGGCGAAAGTGCGTGAGGCTCAGGCAAGAGTGCGGGAGTACACGAAGCAGACTGGCAGAGCAAGACGATACGACAGGGAGCAGATTATGCGCCTGAATGGTGAACGCAGATGACTGAGAAAGGAGGTGCGACAGAGTGTGTAATCACGAACACAAGAATCTCGTAGGCACGGCAGATGGAATCATGTGCACAGCCTGCGGGAAAGTCTTCAAGGACTTTGCTGAGCTCGAAAGAGACCGTAATCCTGATGAAAAAACCGAGGAAAAGGTCGAGAAGAAGAAACGAACAGCCAAGAAATAGGATGTTTTTTATGCCGCCACCGACAGACGATGAAAGCTCTCCGACGCCTCCATCGGCATGAGAAAGCGGCAAACTTCTTGGAGGGTTCACATAAATCGCAAGCGGAGCGCATACCGCAGAATACGCCCACGTCAAGGCGAAAGAAAGGACGGAAAAATGGCCATTTTTAAGAGAGCAGAGTTGAGGGATGAGGGCTTCACGGAAGACCAAATCACATACCTGATGGGAACTGTCAATAAAGGGCTCGAAGAATACGAGCTAAAAACAGGCGTTCAGAGCAAGATTGATGCGGCGGTGGATAGTGCAGTGGCGGCGGCTGTTGCCAAGGGAAAGGCTGAAGCTCCTGAGCCGCAGAACATTCTCGAAAGCGCAGAGTACAAAGCCCTGCAAGCGGAGAATGCGAAGCTGAACGCATTCAGGACATCGGATTTTAACGTCGTGAAGAAGCCTTATCAGGACATCGTGTGGGACAAGCTCGACCATAGCGAGAAACACGCATCCTACGCTGAACAGCTTACGGGATTGCGTGAGACGATGCCCGACCTTTTCGAAGCTCAGAAAGAGGAATCGAGCGAGGAAAAGAAAACGCCTCAATTCGGTTCAGAGAACAAGGGCTCGATGCCCAAAGGGAAAGAAGCTCCGTCTTTCTCAAGCGTATGGAATTTTGGAGCAAAATAAAACACAAGGAGACGAAAAATGCCTGAATTTGTACAAGCCCCCATGAACTATGCCGCTCAGTACGGCAGGGAACTTGCGAATGCTTATCCCTATCTCAGCTACTATGCTGACCTGTGGAATCAGGGAGAAGCGACCCGCTTCCGTCCGATGAACGGAAAGCAGATTTATATCCCCTCGATGACCACGAGCGGGAGCAGAGCGGTGGACAGAGACCGCATTGACGGCGTGTTCACTCGCAACTTCAACATCGACTGGGAAGTCGCCGAGCTCGACATGGACAGAGAGTGGGACACCCTCGTCGACCCGATGGACATGGTCGAGACCAACGAAGTCGCTACGATTGCGAACGTGACTCGCACCTTCAACGAACAGCAGAAAGTGCCCGAGCAGGACGCATATATGTCTTCCAAACTTGCGGGCTTTGCCGCAGGCTTCGGCGGCGTGGACGGAACTACGCTGACCGCTGATAACATCCTTGCTCAGTGGGATAGCTATCTCGAGTACATGACGAATCAGCGTGTTAATCGTGACCGCCTGCGTGTCAAGATGACCCCTGCGACCTATAAGCTCTTGAAAGAGGCGGCGGGTGTGACCCGTTTCGTCGATACCGCCGAAGGCAACAGAGGCGTCGACCGCAATATTGCCCGTCTTGATGGCGTTTCCATTCAGGAAGTGCCTACCGACATGATGCAGACCGCCTACGACCTGTCTGTTGGTTGGGCTCCCGTTGCGGGCTCTCAGACTGTGAACATGCTGTTCTACACGCCTGACAGCATTGCCGCTCCTGTGGTCTACGACGTATCCATGATTAGTCCTCCGACCGCTCAGAGCAAGGGCAAATGGCTGTACTACGAGCGCTACTACTACGGTGCGTTCAACCTGAAACAGCGTCAGAGCGGTATCTTTGCGAACATCAGCGGAACGCAGACCCTCGGAGCTCTTACTGTGACCTCTGCGGCTGGTGCGAACACTGGCGACAGCATCGTGAACGTCACGGGCAATCAGTTTGGTATCGGTGGTTCTCTTGCGTCGGGTCTCGACATGGTCTACTCCGTAGGAAATGCGGCCATCGACCTTACCTATGGAGCGGCTCTGCCGACTGGAACGTGGACGCAGGTCTACGGCAATCCGATTGCGCTTGAAGGTGCGACGACTGGCAACTATATCACCGTTGCTCTCGTCAACAGACAGACGCAGAAGGTCGTTGCGGGTGGCTCTGCGGCTATTGTAGCCAAGGCGTAAGAGGTGCGATGATGACCGTATCCTTTGACTACTACTCGGCGGTCTACATGGGTGAGGAAATCCCCGAATGCGAATTCAATCGCTACCTGACGAGAGCCGAGGGCGTTGTGCGGATGCTGACAAAGGGAAAGAGCGACAATATCGCATCTTACCCCGTTGGCATACAGGAATCGGTCAAACAGGCGATTTGTGCACAGATTGAGTACCTTTTCATGGATGGCATTGATATTGCGACTTCAGGTCGGCAGAACAGCGGCTTTACGGTCGGAAAAGTGACCATCCATGGTAGCGGAAATGACGGAAATAGCGGGGCGGCTTCAATGGTCGCCCCTGCTGTTTATCTGTATTTGGAGACGACGGGGCTGTTAGACCCCGCAGTACCAACGGCAGATAGACCTTTCCTATGGTGGTGAAATGCTGAGACCTATACCGAGCGATATGCTCAAAGATAGTGCGGTGTTCCATGTTCCGACTGGATTAGACCGCTATCAGAAGCCCGTATATGCGGATTATAAGGTCTCAAATGTGCACATTCAGAACGCAAACGAAATACGCCGAAGCACAACGAATACGGAAGTCGTACTATCTGCGATACTTTTTGTCGACATGCAAAAGAGCTTTCCGAAGCTAGACTACATGAAGCTTCAGAAGCAGGCTCAGGCGGTCGGACAGGAAATGACGGTGACTGTGACGGATGCCGAGGGAAACTCTTTCGACTATACGGTCATGGTCGTCGATGCTGTACCGAATGTGCCTGCGAACACGGTACATCATACCGAGATAGGGCTTGTGTAATGGGTTCGAGAGTGATTGATACTGGTGCTCGTGCGAAGATACGCCGAGGCGTGAGACTTGCGAAGAATGCCGTTGCGGAGCAGATATTGTCTGATTCGACGCAGTACATCCCGAAGCAAGAGGGAACGCTGAGAGACAGCGGCAGGGTCGAGGCTCAGGGTGAGGACGTGTTCGTGATATGGGATACGCCTTATGCGGCTTATCAGTATTATGGCTGTTGGCCTGATGGAACGCATCAAGTCATGAACCACTCGACAGCAGGCACGTTCACGCAATGGGTCGATCATGCAAAGAGAATCCACGGCGAAACGTGGGAAAGGGTAGCGCAAAACGCTATAAAGGCATTGTGATATGTTTTCGATGGTATTAGAGGCTGTGCGGGAGCTTGCACACAGCTTTACGCAGATACCTGTGTATATCGGCGCAAATCCTCCGAAAGAATCGATCGGAATCGACGGAGAGGCGGGAACGCAAGCGACTGGGCTGAACTTCGGGAAGCTGTTTGAATACCGCATGACCGTGAACGGAAAAAGCGGTGACCAAAAGAAAATCCTGACTGCGCTCGAAGACATTCACTACGGGCTGACGATACGCAAGGACTATCCGCACGGCGACAGATGGCAGATTTACGCAATAGAAACGACTTCAAGCCCTCGACTTATCGGTCGAGAGCAGGCTCAGACGAATGAGTGGGTCTATGGCTCTACAATCATCGTCAAATACTACATGAAAGGGTTGAGCGAATGAAAGACGGGCAATTCCTGCTGACACAGTACGGCGTAAAGGTCGAAATCGACACTACGCCATACGTTGCTACTCGTAACTGGGTAGAGCTTGACCAAGGCTTTGATAATCTTGAAGAATCGCTGAACGACGTCGTCAACGAATACTTTTTCCTCGGTGATAAAGGCTTCGGGAGCGACTTCGTGACGGGAATCCACCCGCAGTACACGCTGACGGGTGTCAGGGTCATCGGTGACCCTGCTCAGGACTTCATCTTTGGCAACAAAATCACTCTGATGGCAGGCAGAAACACGAATCTTCGCATCTCTATCAGTCAGGCCGATGGAAGTGTGCAGAGATACACGAACAAGGTCACGCTGA
>ODAI014751804.1_pt1 | contig 11649 bp, 11 predicted proteins | sample 1539321 | NCBI WGS metagenome assembly ODAI01 (sample SAMN02144231, study PRJEB22623) | gut metagenome | biome: sheep rumen | host: Ovis aries | place: New Zealand
CAACAGAATGAGGAACACACCAGCCATGAGGGCGGCAATTGGGAGGCCCTGCAGGCCGTATTGTTGTATGATGCCATATACTATGACGATGAAGGCACCCGTTGGACCACCTATCTGGACCTTAGAGCCACCGAAGAGCGAAATGCAGAGTCCGGCCACGATGGCGGTGATGATACCTTTTTCGGGGCTTACGCCGCTGGCTATGCCGAAGGCGATGGCTAAGGGTAGTGCTACGATGCCCACAATGATGCCAGCCATGAGGTCAGCCATGAAAGTCTTTTTGTCGTAATGCTTAAGGGCCGAAAGAATCTTCGGCTTGAAATCAATTGTCTTTACCATTTCTTTGTATTATTCTGAAAACGTCGGCAAAGGTACAAAAAATATATTAGGAAGTCTCTGTGATTACCATATATAATAAGAAAAAAGCTGATTTCTTGATTTACTTCTTCTTCAGCAGGTCATTGCCAAAACAATAAAAAGACACGAACCTATTATCGATGGTAGAAGAATATTTTTTGTGTTAAATGTTAAAAAAAGTACTCTGCCAACCTTTTTTTTAGCTCTGCCAACAATCTTTTATGTAAAAAAGTAGTATATTTGTGACCGATTATTTATAAAAAGCAGAAGAGAAGTTGATGACCATATTCGTAACCTTACAGGTTTTAGTGGCTGTATGTTGCTTCTTGTTGGCTGGAATCATCTTGGTTCATGGCCACAAATTGGCTATGACTGCTAAAGCATTCCGTATTCATCGTCGTCTGATGATGTGGTTTCTTGTGGCATTAGCTGCAAACTCGCTTAGTTCTGCTTTTATTGTCAGGGGCGATGCCCTTGAGGTCTATGCCACTCAGCCGCTCACGTTGCTTTATGTTTCCTTTGCCGTGCTCACCATGTGGGGCTCGCTTTGTTTTGACCGTCGGCATCATGTCCAGTTGTCAGCATGGGTGCTGATGTTGCAGATTCCTGCTGTTTTGTTGGTGGTTAATGCTCTGATGCTTGGCTCAGGAAACTATCGCCAGCTGATGAATACCGCCGATCTCTTGGTCTATCATGCCGATGCACCCATTGTTTTTGCTGGTCGCTTGCTGTTTATGGCACTGATCTTGGTCTTCTGGCTCATGGCCTTAGGCATGCTCATTGAGGCTTGGTTGCACAGTCGAAAGTCAGTTAAGCCAAAACAGTCTCTTAATAATGTTGCACCATCAACCTCAAGTCATTTGTCTCCCCTCTCTCTTGGAGAGGCTGTGGGTATGGAGTATCTTCTGGGCTATTGGGCCTTTGTCTTGATTTTGGCCATTGTTCCCTTCTGCCAGAATTCTGCCGTTCCCCATTTTATAAAGAATACATTATTTATAATAGGTCTGCTTCTGACAGCTCGTGTCTATGTGCAACAGGTACGCTTTACACGTGAACGCCTTGATGGCAGCATCACGGGGCGTCTCGTGTCTGAGCGTCTGCACCATGTCTTAGCTTTAGAACAGGGCGGCACTACGCCGTGGGGCAGTTACATGCCACAAAATCCCTTTTACTGCAAGGGTAATCCCGAACTTGACGATGTGGCTTCAGCCCTGTCCATTCCGCGGGACGAACTGTCGCAGTATGTCCATCAGACGTTGAAGACCAACCTTGTGGCGTGGGTCAGTGAGCAGCGCCTGCGTCACTGTGCAGAGGCCATCGCCCTTGCTGATCGTAAGATTACCGAGATAGCTGCCGCTACGGGCTACAACGACGTGCCCACTTTCACCCGTGCTTTCAAGCGTCAGTATGGTGTGGCACCGAGTGAATATCGGAAAAAGGAGAAAGATTCTTAAACAACAGAATAATTGTCGATAGTAATCGGCACCAATCGTTTTATTATTATTTTATTTATTAACCAAAGAATTAAAAAGATGAAAAAAATGAGTGTGATGGCTATTGCAGCCAGTGCTATGATGTTTGTTTCTTGTGGAAACAGCATGAGTCCTGAAGCCGCTAAGGCATGGCAGGATGTTAAGGACAAGTCAGTAAACCTGCTTTCACCTGAGGATGTTAACAAGTTTGAGTCTGTTGAAGCCTATCAGGCAGCAGTTCAAGAGTTCAACGCTGCTGTTCAGGAAATGGGCAAGTATCCTACTGAGTATTCCGAGGCTATTGCTGACAGTTTCACAAACATTACCACTAAGTTTGCTGAGACAGCTCAGGCAGTGAAGGATATGACTGATGCTGCTGCAACTGATGACGCTGCTGAAGCTGCAGAGGGTGCCGTCGAGGAAGTTGTTGAGGAGTAAAAACTCAGCATGATTCTTAACCAGAAGAGGATGTGTAAAAAAATAATCACATCCTCTTCTTTGTTTCTCTTATTCTTTGTATCTTTGCACCCATGAGGAAACGATTGTTTTGTGAGATAAGCCCATTGACATACGCCATATCGCTGAAAAAGGAGATTTTGCGTCGTCATGTGAAAAACTTGCTGAGCAAGGAGAAGTTTGCTACTGAGCGCCAGCAGGAACAGTTGCCTGTAGTGGTGTCGGCAGAGCATAACGATATGATAAAACGCGGACCGGGTATCAATATGGAACACCAGCAGAACAAGGCAGACAACATCCGTTTGGCTTGTAGCAAGATGAATGGTGTGGTGGTCAGACCCGGCGAGACGTTCTCGTTCTGGCTCTTGGTGGGAAAGACCTCACGACGAAACGGTTTCTCCGAAGGGCGTGTCATCGTAAATGGTCGCTTGGTAGCTGGCGTTGGTGGTGGACTGTGTAATTTGGCAAATACCATCAACCTGTTGGTATTGCATAGCCCGTTGACCATCACGGAGATACACCACCACTCTGATGCCTTGGCACCCGATGCCGATGGGGTAAGGGTGCCTTATAGTGCAGGTACATCCGTTAACTACAATCATGTTGATTACCGTTTCCGTAATGATACCCAGCAGCCGGTTCAGCTTTGTTTATGGTGCGAGGGTGACTTCCTTTACGCTGAGTTACGCAGCACCAAGGCGTTTCCTTATAGTTATCGACTCGTTGAGGAAGACCACCATTTCCATCAGGAGCCAGATGGCACCTTCTATCGTAACTCCAGAATTTATCGTGAGCGACTGGATAGTACGACGGGGCAGCTGTTAGACCGTGAACTTTGTTGGAATAACCATTCAGAGGTAATGTTTGACAACAGCCTCATTCCGAAAGAGTTGATAAGATAGTAAAAAATAAGGCAGAAAGTTTTGTACTTTCTGCTTTTTTGCTTATATTTGCAGCACTAAAATACAAACCTAAAACAAATATATGGCAATAATAGATCATGCTAATTTTGACACTGGTGGTGCACGGATATTTGCCTACCGGTATCCGGAACAGAATCTTTCTACCTCAACACAACTAAATGTACGGCCAGGCCAGGAAGCATTGTTAGTAATGGGCGGTCGTATTGAGATGAAGTTCCCACCAAACGGTCCACGTCCATATACGTTAGACTCTGCCAATCTACCCATTGTGCGTAAGTTGTTTGGCATACCATTTGGTGGCAGTAATCCTGTGTTAGCTGCCGTTTGGTTCATCAACAAAGCCGACATTGTGAGCATGGAGGTGCAGACAGACACGTTCCTGTTGAAGGACCCCACGAAACCTCAGGGCTTTCCAGCCATTGCCATAGCCAACTTAGGCATTAAGGTAGAAGAGGCAGAACCATTTTTCATCAAGCTTGTTAATGGCAACCCGATGTTCAGTGACCATGACATGATACAGTCCATTCAAGGACGTATCACGCGTGTTATTAGTGAGAAGATGTCGCAGATGGTAGATCAGTTAGGACTGACTGTTGCCGAACTGAATAGTCGTTTGACGATACTATCCGAACAATCGCGTTCAGTGTGCAGCCAACTCATAGAAGAGTGGGGACTTTCGTTTGTTGATTTCAATGTTCGTATTACGCAGGACACCAGCCGTGAGGGAATGATGATGGCCAGTGGTTTTGGTCTGGATCGTGAGACCTATGAGCGCCAGCGCATCCTCGACATACAGGAGAAAGCTATTAATAATCTCTCTGGTGGTGGTAATGGATTGTTGGGTGCTGTCTTGGCTATGGGTATGGTCAACTCAATGAATGCTCCGTCAGCTCGCCACGACACATCGTATGGTCAGCCACAAGCAGGTCAGTCGCAACAGCAACAGCCAGTCGATCCTCGTGCCCACATGGTGTATTGTGGCAATTGTGGAAAGAAGTATGATACGAACACGAGTCATTTCTGCCCTAATTGCGGCAAGGAGTATAATGCTTGTCCGAAGTGTGGCTCAGACAATCTGGCTGGTAGCCGTCGTTGTGTCAATTGTGGTGCACCGCTGCAGACGGCTCAGCCCCAGAGGACGGTATGTCCACGCTGTGGTACAGCTGTGCCTAATGAGTCGAATTTCTGTCCGAATTGTGGTAATAGAATAAGGTAAAAAATAGTAGAGACGAAGATGAAGTATTCGAGTATAATAATCTGGATGTTGGGCATGGGACTGATTGTGTTCCTGTGCGTATTGGTAAGCGGATGGTTCCCTGATAAGTATATGCTGCTGACCGATGCCGTTGTGATGATGATAGGCTGGTCACTGATAGTCTTTGTGCTTGGTGGTGTGTTTGCTACCCGAGATGAGTTTGGTCAGGGCATGCCCGGCTTAGGCGTCAAGATGTTCACCGTCTCAACCTATGTGGTGCTGTCGTTGCTCTGCATTGTCTTTGGTCGTGTGGCCGAGATACCACTAAAGTGGCAGCTGTTCCTGCAGTTTGTCTTATTGTTCTTAGTTGTGGTAGGGCTTTTGACATCGTATGCCGCATCAGGCCGCATGAACTATATTGCTCAGGAGAGTGAGGAACGTCATGCTCCTGTTGCCGACCTGTCGATGATAGCGCAACAGGTAGTGATGGCTTCTCAGTTGAACCGCAGTCTCGACGCGACTCTTCAGTCAGACATTCGCAAACTGGCTGAGCGCATCGGCTATATTACCCCCAGTGCATCGGCTAACGCACAGTTGCAGGAAGGCATGCTGCGTTCGTCGGTCAACCGTTTGATGTCGCTCATCAACAGTCAGGCACCAACTGATCAGATAGCCGCAGAGGTGGAGACAGCAAAGAGTTTAATAGCACAGAGATTGCGCACTTATTAAGTTTTAGGTTTAGACTATTCATTATAATATAACTATGACCGGAAAAGTATTTGAGGGTTCCAATGACATTTATCAGGACCAGGCGAAGGTGCTGTTTGATTTCTATCTGAATGCCGCCCAGAAAATCATCAGTCAGGAAGATGCCTGCGACCAAGAGGCCGTTCGTGTGCAACGAGAGTTGTCTCGTGTGCAGAATGATGCGCAGCATGTCAAACGCAATACCATTATCGGTGGTTTGTCGTTGGCGGTTGGCGTGTTTTTCTTCCTGCTTGTCATTTTAGGCCTTATTATAGGCTTGGGAGAGCTTTCCCTAGCCAGTTTCGTGCTTATGCTTCCATTCTTCATAGTAGGCGCAGTCTTTATGTTCAAAGCATATCATACGAAGCAGAAAGCACAACAACAAACCAATATGCTAAACCACAGGTTAGGAGATTTGGAGAATAAGCGCAACACCATCTTCCGTGACTATAAAGTCAATAAGTTGGGTGTCGTCTATGTGCCTGTAGCCAAGCGTGTGACATTTGGCGACAGGAGTGTGGTGGTGGATCTGACAGGTAGCGTGCCACCAACGAACATCAGCATGCAGGTAGCCAATAACCCGTCGGCTTTGGCTGGTACTCTGAAGGATCTGGAACAATTATCAACCGAGGCACCCCTGGTTGAGAAATCCAACGAGGTGGAAACTGTTGAGACATCGGACTACTCCAGTTCGATACAAGACGTGAAGTTCTATGACTACTTCGGCATGATGGACCGCACGCTGCGCACCGGTACGTACTACCTCTCTGATGTATCACGGAAGGATATCAGCGTGCCTTTTATTCAGCCAGAGAGCCAGCTTATGAACTATTTAGACAACTATGCCACGTCGTCGATCTCTACAGGAGTTGTTCTGCCGCTGTACTATGAGCATCGCTTTGATGGGGAACTGGAAGACTTCCGCCAGATGGGTGAGTTCCAGTCACAGTTTGCAGACATCAACAAGGACTTTGAGGATGTGCTGCAGCACCTTATTGCCAATATTGGTGTGGCCGTACAAACCGTAGCTACCATGAAGGTTGCCTCGAACAATAAACTGATAGAGGACTCTAATCGCTTGTTGTTTACTATACTGAAAAATTCATACAACCACTATTCTCCTCTGCTGGAGCATGCAGAGATAGAGAAGATACGTAACACCAACTTCAACTACTCTGATACCGTGGAAGGCTACAAGCCTTTCCAACTGAAAGCCAGTTCGCGTGTCAGGTATGATGCAGTGACGGGTAATTGGGTCGCAGAGGATGGTAGTGTGACTACTATGCCGTTTGGTATTAGTCAGATACAGGAGGAGATAGTGGCACCTATTGTCCAGAACCTGTTGGCAGAGACACGCATAGAACGTATGAAGATTTACAATGACATCAAGAACCAAAAAATTAACTACCTCAACCAATGGCACCAAGACACAGAAGACTTCTACGGTCGTAACAGAACGTCGAGCGACGACCTGCTGAACATCATGCGCAGCAACATGACCAAGTTCCTTGCCTCTCAGGCCACGATAGAGAGCATAGCCGAGATAAAAAGCAGTATGCGTAATCAGATGCTTCAAGGTCAGAAGGCTGGAGCACAACCGCCTGCCATCAATGAACAGAAAAACCAAGACGAACAGACGCTGGCAGCCTTTGAGGTGCAGTCGCAGCAGTTCCGTAAGGCTCAGGAAGACTTTGATGATTACATGGAACGGTTGAAAGATGACATTGATGAACGTGCACAGAACTTTGAATACATAGAATACTACGACGCATCGTTATGTGACCGTATGGCAAAAGACCTTGTGACAGCCAGCGATAACCAGGATCAGTTAGATGAGCGTCGTCGTCAGTTGGCAGGTATCAACCCACTTTATGCCAAGGATTCGGTACTGCCACCGTCACCATCAGTTGATGATAGTGTACATGAACAGCTGTCGCTCAATGTGGCACAGATGGCAGCAGCAACGTTGAACGACCTTAACGAGAAATAAGCCTATGTGGAACGATTCGTATGACATATATGTAGGCACTGAACCGATGGCCGACCGCTTGAACGACGTGGCCAACAAGGTTGATCTCACTACGGCTGCCGTGGCAGGTATGGAGACGGCAGTCATTGCACAGGAACGCTCGTCAGCACAACAGATATGCAACAAGCTCGACGTGGGATTCTTCAATGTCGTCATGAGTCAGATAGCACAGAAGATGGCAAGGGAGAGTGCACAGGGGCGGGCATTAGCTATGGAACTGATGCAACAGCAGAAAGCATTGCAGAGTCTTCAATCGCGCATGACGGGCGACTACAATATGATTAGTTCCCGATACGCCAAACTCTTCGAAAGTCTTAATCAGGAGTTACGTAACCGTATTGCCGAGCTGGACAAACCACTCATCGACTTCTGTTCACTGGATATCAGTCAGCTTCAGAACCGCATATTGTCTCTTGTCTCTGACGTGCCAGTGATGCAAGCTGAGAATGTGGCCGCCAGCCAATCGATAGCTGCTGCCCACGTCAAGTCGAATGCCAGTCGGCTTATCTCTTCGGCGGGCAACTATATTACGGGCATGCGCGAGGCAGAGCAGAAGTCGTTACAGGTAAAAGTGCCTGATTACCAAGCTGCCACACCGACTGTTGACGGTCAACCCACGGAGTCACTATGTTATGCACCCGTCATCGTCGATGTGGAAGATACAGATGTTACACGTTCATGTACCAGTGTCAAGGAGAATCCGAAACTGCAGGCTGCCATGGGCGGAAACAGCTATCGGCAGGCCATAGAAAGCATCAGTGCACGTACATCGCAGCTGCCATGGAAGAATGATGGACAGCAGACGGCAATAGTTACCAAAGAGTTTCTTGGCATGGTCAACCAGTCACCGCTGCCGCAGCGTGTTAAAGACGAAATATTACGACTGTTTAACCGTCAGTTCATGACGCTTTAACGTAATGAGGGAGGACAGTTATGAGCTATACTCAAACAAAAACCATCAGGGTTAACTATATCGACCACGACTATTACATCGACGGCAATGGAAATGTTGTCTCGAAAGAGATAGAGCGTTCGAAAGACGTTGACATCAATGTGCAAGTCAACACAGACCCTTTCGATAATAGTGTAGTACGATGTGGTAACCAAATTGGAGCACTGACAGGTTCCATTACAGGCTTCAAGGCTGCTGACGTAGCTGTGAAGCGTGAGAATGAGCAAGCGATAGTTAGCAGTGTGGTGAGCGGGTTCACGGCACTGATTGACCAAAACCTGTCTTTACAGAATGCAGGTGTAGAGGCTGATATGCATGCTTTGGCAGGCGAACTGCTGCAGCAGTGTAAGGAGTTAGGCTACCGTCATGAAGTGATGAATAAAGACTTCAATCGCATCAAAGCCCGTTATACGTCACTTTTCGAAACTATCAACAAAGAGCTTAATAACCGCATACAACAGCTTATCAAACCTTGTTTCGACTTTGTAGAGCAGGTACGCAACGAGCAGAATCGCAGAATAGAGAGCAGCCAGTTGCCTGTAGCTACCACCATAGGTGGTGAGAGTGACGCTGCACGTATTGCCATACAAGGCTCTGCTATCAAACAACATGCCGAGAAACTTATCGATAATGCCCGTAACTTTATTATGGGTAACCGCTCGTTAGGTGATGCCAAGGCCCGTTTCTTTACCCAGGGAGGTAAGACGGCAATCATTTATTCGCCTGTCGTCATCGCTTGTCAGAGTAACGAAAGCAATGATCGTAGTGTAGCTGTTCATACCAGTCCGATACTTGCAGGGAAGAGCGGTGTTGAGAAGACAATCTGGGAAAAAGCTTCTGCTTTAGATGAAAGTGGCATGAATGCTACTGAACAAGGATATATCAATGAATATTTCAATAGCTTTCTGACTGCTTATAGCGATGGTAGCGAAGAGCGTCGGCGGATAGTCACACTCGTTAGGGAACTGTATTCACGAAACATCATCAAGACATTTGCAAACAACTGAATAATGAACGAACTGAATATTATAAGCATGGAAGGCGAAGTCCTTCTGAAAGACAATCTCGTACGCAGTTCTATTTTGCCTCATAAGGCATCAGAACTTGACCGAAACGTCACCATACTCTCTGACACGGTGGTCGAGGGAGCCGTATATGCTAACAGACTGGAAATAGAAGGGGGTGAGACAGAGATACAAGGTGCCGTATATACAAAGCTGGAACTGCACATTGCAACAGCTGCAAAGGGGAGGGTTATCATGCGTAAGTCAGTGGCATCATCCGACTCAGTCACGTCGTATGCCAAGGAGTGCAATCTGATGTTCATGGCTGACATCAATGCTAAGAAAGTACGTTTGACTCATGCCTTTGTTGCCGGCAGCATCTATGCTGACGAGATACAACTGGACGACTGTGTCGTCATTGGTGGTGTGTTTGCCACAAAGAGTATTGACCTGAAAGGTTGTGTAGCAGGTACGTTCAATTCTAACAGTGTATTTCTTGACGGCACCAACTACCTGCTCCTGCCCAGTGCTTTCTCAAGTACACCCATTGAGGTCATAGGCGAGAGTAAACTCTTCAATCTCTCACTGACCGACCTCGGTGCAATCTATAAGGGGACACAGCAGATGGCATATAGTGGTGTTATTGAAATGGATATTAGGAAGGACGAACAAAAGACCATGCTCTCTGAAGACCGGAAGACCATGCTCGTCTATAGCTACTCCATAGCAGGAAAGGTGCTTGCTACCGACTTGATTGATGTGGAACGCCTACAGAACCATTTTCTTATTGGTGCAACAGCAATGGGCAGCCAGATACTGCAAACCTATGACTTAGGAGTAGATGCTGATGGTAATAAGGCTGTCATTGAGCCGGAGCGTGTGGCAACTATGTTTTTCAATATCCTGCATGGCCAGACGTTCATACAATTGATAGACGGTACTTTCCGTATTCAGGACCTTGCAGCCAGAATACCTGGTGTGCTTTAATAATATCATAATTAAATTTAAGATATGAAGCAAATATTGTTTTCTTTTACTGTGGCAGCATTGGGATTGACGATGCTGACATTGACATCGTGCAACATGCTGAAGAAGCAAAAGGAGAAGGTGATGGCCATCATCTCGAACCAGAAGGGAGCAACTCAACAAGACGTAAGGGAAGTTGACATGCCTTCTATACAGCGTATAGGGATAATGTTTGATGACATGAAAAAGGGAAAGGACTATCTACAATCGACTTATGGGATCACGCTGACGGACGAGCAGTCGCGAATGGAAGACTCCGAATATGAGGAAGCAGATGGTTCAACCGCTCAGTATAAGTTAATTAAACAGGTATATAGCACACGCTGGAAGGTGAATGCCACGGTAGAAGATGTGTTGCTGGCATACGTTAATGCCATTGACTATGGAGAGCCGAGGATGACAATCAAGTGCGGTTCAAAATCGTGGGAAGCGCTGAAAGCAGAGGCGCAGAGTTCACTGAAGCTTTTTGGCGATGACTCCTATTTCCTTAACAATTATTCCTTCGTCAGGTTCCCTAAGAGTGGTATCATTGAAATAACGTGTGAAATGAGTGTCTCATGGAACGGAATGTTGTTTGAGTCGGTTAATGGAACTACGCCAGATAAGCCTCAGACAGATCCGTTTGTGGGCAAGGTCTATCGTGGGTCAGGTAATGGGGGAGGACTTTATACTGAAATGACCATTACTTTCTTGCAAGGCAATAGGTGTGAATGCCACTCAGACTGGTATCAGGCTTATTCAGAAGGAAAGACATTCACGGGAACTTATGAGGTAACAGACAAATTGCTGAAAGTACGTTGTGTTGGTGATGACGGCACAGAATATACTTTCGATTTTGACATCCGAAATAATGGTCGGCAGCTTAGTTTCGACCATTCAGACCCTGATGCCGGTGGGACTATTGGTAATGACTACATGTCACTGAATGAAGAATAGAAAAGAGGGCTGTGCCATCTCGACACAGCCCTCTCCATACGTAAGGTGTTTATATCCGTTGCTTATTTGTTCTTCAGAAGGTCACGAATCTCACCTAAGAGTTTCTCCTCGTTGCTGGGCTCTGGTGCTGGAGCGGGCTCCTCTTCCTTCTTTTTCTTCAGCTTGTTCATAGCCTTAACCATAAGGAAGATACAGAGTGCTACGATGAGGAAGTCGATGATGTTCTGGCAGAACTGTCCGTAAGCAAAGACGGAACCCAGTTCACGTGCCTTCTCTAATGACAGACCATCGGCCTGTCCTGACAGTCCGACATAGAGGTTGGTAAAGTCTGCATTTCCGAGTGCCTTACCAACGAGTGGCATGATGATGTCGTCAACGAGACTTGAAACGATTTTTCCAAAATCACCGCCGATGATCACACCGACAGCCATGTCCATAACGTTACCCTTAAGGGCAAATTCTTTAAATTCGCTAATAAATCCCATAATAGTTAATGTTTAAATTAATAATGTATGTAAGTTTTGTTTTTTATGTCTTATTCTGCAAAGTCTA
>ODAI011917374.1_pt1 | contig 11648 bp, 7 predicted proteins | sample 1539321 | NCBI WGS metagenome assembly ODAI01 (sample SAMN02144231, study PRJEB22623) | gut metagenome | biome: sheep rumen | host: Ovis aries | place: New Zealand
ACGGGGTGGTCCCGCAGGGCGGAGTAGCCGTCGCGCAGCAACTCTTCGGCCGAAGGCTGCAGCAGGCAGTCAAACTTCTCGTTTTCCGCGAATTTTCTTAATTTATCGTGTCCCATTGCGTTGCAAAGGTAGTCATTTTGGATATTCAGTCAAAAAGAATTAATTTTGTAGGTTATGAGTAAAACAGTACTTGTGTCCGGCGGAGCCGGATTTATCGGAAGCCACGTGACCGTGGAGCTCTCGCAGGCCGGTTACGATGTGGTCATAGCCGACAATATGTCCAATTGCGACGAAACCAACTACAAAGGCGTCTGCGCCATACTCGGGAAGCAGCTTCCCTTCGAGAAGATGGATTTCTGCGATGCGGCGGCAGTGGACGCGCTTTTCAATAAATACCGCATCGACGCCGTGATTCATTTCGCGGCATACAAGGCCGTCGGCGAGTCCGTCGCGGAGCCGCTGAAGTACTACAAGAACAACCTGGGCTCCTTCCTCAACGTGCTTGAGGCTTCCCGCGCCCACGGCACCCACGTGCTCTTCTCCTCGTCCGCCACCGTGTACGGCGAGCCCGAGAAGACCCCGGTCACGGAAGAGTCGCCCCGCCAGGAAGCCACCTCCCCGTACGGCAACACCAAGCAGATGTGCGAGGACTTCCTGCGCGACTGCGTGCGTGCTTACGGCATCCACGGCATAGCCCTGCGCTATTTCAACCCCATCGGCGCCCACCCCTCGGCGCTCATCGGCGAGCTGCCCCGCGGCGTGCCCAACAACCTCGTGCCCTACATCACCCAGACCGCAGCAGGCAAGCGCGAGTGCCTCAGCATCTTCGGCAATGACTATCCGACCGAAGACGGCACCTGCCTGCGCGACTACATCGACATCGTCGACCTCGCCAAGGCCCACGTGTGCGCCGTCACGAGGATGCTCGAGGACAAGATGGACGAGCCGTACGAAATCTTCAACATCGGCACCGGCAGGCCCGTGTCCGTGCTCGAGCTGGTAAAGGCATTCGAGAAGGTCAACGGCCTGAAACTCAACTACAAGATAGCCCCGCGCCGGGCCGGAGACGTGACTGCAATCTGGGCCGACCCTACGCTTGCCGAGAAGAAACTCGGCTGGAAAGCGACCCGCAGCGTCGAGGACACCCTCGCCTCCGCCTGGGCCTGGGAGAAACATATTGCCGGCAAGAATTGATTGTGGAACAAGCTTTGCAAACTTGTGGCTTCGTATGAAAACGAAATTTAAAACTATAATCCTCGCTGCGGCGCTCCTGGGCGCAGGATTTCCCGCGGCAGCGCAGAAATACAACGGCATCGTGGACAAGTCCGTGGCCGTGGTGGGCGGCGAGCTCATCACCCTCTCTGAAATAGAGCAGGAGGTCCAGATGATGAACGCCCGCGGCTACGCTTCCGACCGCAACATCCGCTGCGAGCTGCTTGAAAATATGATGAAAAGCAAGCTCTTCCTGATGCAGGCGCGCCTTGATTCGCTCACTGTCAACCAGGAAATGGTCGAAGCGCAGCTGGGCCAGCAGCTGGATCAGGTGCGCACGGCCCTCGGCGGCGACGAAGGCGTGGAGTCGTATTTCCACAAGCCCATTTACAAGCTCCGTCAGGAGTGGCGCCGCCAGATCGAGGACAACACCTTGACGCAGCAGGAGCAGCAGGAGATAGCATCCAAGGTGCCCGAAGTCACGCCCTACGACGTGAAGCAGTACATCGACACCTCCTCGGTGGACCGTCTCCCCGTGGTGCCTATCAAGTACAAAATCAGCCAGATATGCATTTACCCCGACCGTGAGGCGGCGGCGCTTGCGGTCAAGGAGCGTCTGCTTTCAATCCGCGAGCGTATCCAGAACGGCGAGAAATTCGCCACGCTGGCGCGCCTTTACTCCGAAGACCCCGGCAGCGCCCGCAAGGGAGGCGAGCTCGGTATGGCTTCCCGTTCCATCTTCTGGCCCGCTTTTTCCGATGCCGCAATGTCCCTGAAGCCCGGCTCCATATCCCAGATAGTCGAGACTCCGGACGGATTCCACATCATAGAAGTGCTTGAGAAGAAGGGCGATATGTTCAACGCCCGCCACATTCTCCTGAAGCCCCGCTACACGGTCGAAGACCGAGAGAAGGCCTTCAAGAAGCTGGATTCCCTCAAAACCGCCATCAGCGATTCGCTGATTACTTTCGAACTGGCCGCGCGTTTCTATTCCCAGGACTTCGCCACCAGGACCAACGGCGGACAGATGGCCGACCCTTCCACCGGCTCCGCCTATTTCGAAATCGACCAGCTCAAGCCCCAGGATTACGAGGCTGTCAAGAATCTGGAAATCGGACAGATATCCGAGCCCGTGGAGTCCCTGGACAACGAAGGCCGCAACGGCAACCTCGTCTATAAGATTCTCCGCCTGGACAATATAGTCCCGGCCCATACCGCAAGTTTCGAGCACGACTACACGGAGATACAGAACGATGTCCGCCAGGCCAAGCAGATACAGGCCATCGACAATTTCATCAACGAGAAAATCAAAGTCACCTACATCAAAATCGATCCGCTGTTCAAGGATTGTGAATTCCAACTCGAAGGATGGAAATCAAAGTTCGCCACACCCTGACGGCTCTCCTCTGCTTCGTCCTGAGCCTGGCCGCCCTGCCGTTGTCCGCCCAATCCAAGAAGGAGAAGTCGGACAGCCTGGTGCGTCTTATGAAGGCTGAGTCCATCCAGCAGCTGATGCTCCACGGACAGCAGCACCGCAAGGCCGTGGCTTCTACTTTTCTGCACAACGGCACCTATCTGATTTCCGACACGGCGCTCTGGAACGTCGAGACCAAGGTCATCAAGGCCACCGGCCACGTGAAGGTCATCCAGGACGAGACCGTGCTCACAAGCGACAAGCTGGACTACTACATCGACGACAATCTGGTGCAGTTTACCGGCACGCTCGTCCAGCTTCAGAACAAGAAGCGCAACACACTGAGGACCCGCTACCTGGATTACAATACCCGCGACAGCATCGCATTTTTCCGCAACGGCGCATCGATGCGGGATGAGAAAGGGCAGATAATCGAAAGTCTGTCAGGCTCTTACCGTTCGAAGGACAAGGTGTTTACCTTTATGGACAACGTCAATATGTTCTCCGATTCGGTATTCATCAAGACCAACCGCCTCTTCTACCATTCCGACGAAGAGAAGGCCGAATTCCCCGTCTATATAGACTTCTGGAAGGGAGGCAATATGCTTTCCGCCGAGGAGGGATGGTACAACCGGGGCGCCGGCGTGTTTTTCTTCCGGCGCGACGTGCACGGCCTGACTCCGGAGCAGGAAATGTGGTCCGATACGCTCTACTACTATCAGCCTACCGGCGACATCTTGCTACAGGGAGACGCGCAGGTGCAGGACACTTCCCGTAAGGTCGCGGCCGTGGCCGACCATATCTACTACGACGATTCGCTTTCGCAGGTGATGCTCCGCCAGCGGGCCGCAGTGGCTCTGGAGACGGAGCAGAAAGGGCAGAGAGATACTATCTATATGGGCGCGGACACCCTGATATACAGGAGTATACGCCGCTGCGACATTCCTGAAGGGACCGTCAAGGCCTGTTCTTCAAGGCTCAGCGACATCCTGACCGACGCCGTGACCGAGTTCCGCCGCAAAGCCGCCGAGGAGGCCGCGAAGGCCGCTGCGGAGGCCCGCCAGCAGAACCAGCCCCAGGGCGGTCTTTCCCGAGCCCGTGGCAAGGAAGGAGGCGAGGCTACCGGCGACGGACAGCCGGCGGAAGCCCCCGGGACTCCGGCCGCCCCGGAAGCCCCGGTTGAAGCCGCTCCGGCTCCCGAGGCCGGCGCGCCGCAGGACAGCACCGCCGTCAGCGATTCCCTGATGAAGGCTGCGCTCACGGCGCCGCTCGACAGTGCGGTGGCCGAGGTGAACCGCCTGACCGGCATTGAAGATACGCTGGCCGCAACCGTCCCGGGAGACTCGCTGGCCGCGCCGATTGACAGCACGCTTTCCGCTGCCCCGGATACTGTCGTTGCGGCCGACACCATTGCAGCAGCCCCGGATACTGCCGCGGCAGCCGACACCCTCGCAGCCCCTGCAGACACCGTGGAGAGAGATACCACGAAGTTCGGTTTCGTGTACGGAATACGCAATGTGAAGATATTCCGCAAGGATATTCAGGTGCGCTGTGACTCAATGGCTTACTGTGACCTTGACTCCATCGCGCGCTTCTATGAGCACCCCATAGTCTGGAACGAAGGCGACAGGCAATATACCTCCGACAGCCTCTTCGTGCTTGTGGGCCAGGGCGGCCCCAAGAAAGCCAGCCTGCAGTCGAATGCATTCGTCATTACCCAGCAGGACAGCATCTGCTACGACCAGATAAAGGGCGCGGAAGTGATGGCTTACTTCGATTCTCTCGACAACTCGCTCCGCCGTTTCGATGCCCTCGGAGGGGCGTCGGCGCTGTTCTACATCAAGGAGCAGGGCGTGCTCGCCACCGTCAACAAGGTGGAATCCAAGATGCTCTCAGGCCTCATCAAGGACAACAACATAGAGCAGGTGTTCTATTTCGAACAGCCCAAGAACAACGCCTACCCCGTGGTGCAGCTGCCCGAGAGCGAGAAGCGTATGAAGGGCTTTGAATGGAAGCCCGAAGACCGTCCGACCGGGCCGCGGGACATTACGACGCTCTCTTTCAAGAACCCTATGCGCTCGTACTATCTGGACCGTCCGAGAGCCGAGTTCCGCTTCACTGAGATCTATTTCCCCGGTTATATGCCCAAGATCCGCAGGGAGATTGCCATACGTGATTCGCTCGCCAGGATTCCCCGGCCTAAGATAGAGCGCCCCGCCCGCGTCGATTCGCTCGTTCAGACGGATTCTCTCCTGGTGCCGCTCGATTCGCTTGCGGTTCCGCCCGCAGATTCCCTGCAGGCCCTCGACTTGCTCGCCCGCGACGCCGTGGCGGCGGACAGCCTTGCCGTAGAGGGGCAGGCCCCGGCCGACAGTCTTGCCGCCCCGGGCCCCGAGGACCCTCTCGCCGTGCCCACGGTTGACCCCAAGCAGAAGCGCAAGGAAGAGCAGGAGTTGCGCCGCAAGATGCGCATTGCCGAACGGGACGCCCGGGAGGCGGCGCGGGAGAAGCGTTGGGCCGAGCTTGACCGCAGGGACTCGCTCAAGGCCGCGGAAAAGGTACAGAAAGCCCTGGAAAAAGAACGCGCCAGGAAGCTTAAACTCCTGCTCGCCCAGCGTAAGCAGGAGGTGAAGGACTCTATCAAACTGGAAAAATACATAGCAAAATACCGTAAACAGTATGAAAGAGAACAAAAGCGTAAAGCTTCCCGACAACGCACACCGGCCATTGAAGAAGGGCGAGACGTACCAACCCCTGTTGAGCCCCAAGTCCAGCCCGGCGGAAGTGACGCCGTACTCCGTGACGATGGGTCTGCTGATGACGGTGCTGTTCTCGGCGGCGGCAGCGTACCTGGGGCTTAAGGTCGGCCAGGTCTTCGAGGCGGCCATCCCTATCGCCATTATCGCCGTAGGCGTGACCGGAGTGCTCGGAAAGCGGGATTCGCTTTCCCAGAATGTCATTATCCAGAGCATCGGAGCCTGCTCGGGAGTGGTGGTGGCCGGAGCCATATTCACCCTCCCGGCCATCTATATCCTCGGCCTGGACGTGAATTTCTGGCAGATGTTCTTGAGCTCCTTGCTGGGCGGCGCCCTTGGAATCCTTTTCCTGATTCCTTTCCGCAAGTATTTCGTGCAGGAGATGCACGGCCAATATCCCTTCCCTGAAGCCACTGCCACCACCCAGGTGCTCGTCAGCGGCGAAGGCGGCGGCTCGAGCGCCAAGACCCTCGTGGTGGCCGGCCTGATAGGCGGTCTGTACGACTTTATAGTATCCACTTTCGGAGCCTGGGCAGAGACCCTCAGCACCACCGTGATGCACTGGGGGCAGGTCGTAGCCGACAAGGCAAAGCTCGTGCTGAAGCTCAATACAGGCGCCGCCGTGCTGGGCCTGGGCTACATCATCGGCCTGAAGTACTCGTTCATCATCTGCTGCGGCTCTTTCCTTGTGTGGCTGGTCATCATTCCGCTGATGAACCTCATCTGGGGCGGGCAGGTGCTTGATTTTATGGGTACCGGAATCGCCACCGCCGTGGGCCAGATGGCTCCTGAGCAGATTTTCAAGGAGTATGCGCGCCACATCGGCATAGGCGGCATAGCGACCGCCGGCATCATCGGCATCATCAAGAGCGCCGGCGTCATCAAGAGCGCCGTGGGACTTGCCGTCGGCGAGTTCAACCGCAAGGGCGGCGAAGGTGCCGCACCTGCTGCCGAGCGCACTCAGCAGGATCTTTCGATGCGTACCGTGATTCTCGGCGTGACCGTGGCCCTGCTGGCCATATTCGCCTTCTTCGCTTTCGGCGGCGTGGTGGAGAATGTCTGGCAGGCTCTGGTGGCTCTGCTCATCGTGGCCGTGATTTCATTCCTCTTCACTACGGTGGCCGCCAACGCCATCGCCATCGTGGGCAGCAACCCGGTCAGCGGTATGACCATTATGACGCTGATTATCACCGCGCTCGTGCTCGTGGCCGTGGGCCTCAAGGGCAATGCCGGGATGGTGGCCGCAATGGTCATCGGCGGCGTGGTGTGTACGGCGCTCAGCACCGCCGGAGGCCTTATCACCGACTTCAAGATAGGTTACTGGATAGGTACGACGCCACGCAAGCAGGAGGCTTGGAAGTTCGTCGGCGTGGCTGTTGCCGCGGCCACGGTGGGCGGCGTGATGCTCGTGCTCAACAAGACCTACGGCTTCACCGGCGAAGGCGCGCTCGTGGCCCCGCAGGCCAATGCTATGGCGGCCGTGATCCAGCCTATGATGAACGGCGGCAGCGCTCCCTGGCTGCTCTACGGCATCGGTGCGCTGATAGCGGTCCTGCTGACCGGCTTAAAAGTGCCCGCCCTGGCGTTCTGCCTCGGTATGTTCATCCCCATCGACCTCAACCTGCCCCTGCTTGTGGGCGGCGCGATCGCCTGGTTCGTCGGCAAGCGCGGGGCCGGGGAGAAAGGCACCCTTATTGCCAGCGGCTTCATCGCCGGCGGCGCCCTGATGGGTGTCGTCTCCGCTATCCTGAAGTTTGCCGGAGTGGACTGGTACCTTTCCTCCTGGAACGCTCCTCTGGCATCCGGCGCATCCGGCGCCGAGATGATAGCGATAGTGCCGTTCGCGCTGCTTTGCGCCTATATGATTTATGCATCTTTAAAGAAATCGAAATGAATATATTAGACAGATTTCTGCGCTATGTCGCAGTGGATACTCAGTCCAATGAGGACTCTCCCGCCCAGCCTTCGGAAGTGAAGGAACTCGTGCTCCTGCAGATGCTCCGCGACGAGCTTCTCTCTATGGGCGTCGAAGCCGTCCTCGATGAATATGGCTATGTGATGGCCACAATCCCCTCGAATCTCGACCGGCCCGTGCCGAAGATAGGCTTCATCGCCCACGTGGACACGGCTCCCGACGCTTCCGGCAAGGATGTCAAGCCTCAGATAATCAAGGACTATGACGGCTCTCCCATAGCTCTGCAGGGCGTCCCTGGCCTGAAACTGGACCCTGCCGATTTCCCCGAGCTGCTCGCCCACAAGGGGGAGACCATCATCACGACCGACGGCACGACCCTCCTGGGCGCCGACGACAAAGCCGGCGTGGCTGAGATTATGGATGCCGTGCAGTACATCGTGGAGCATCCTGAATTCAAGCACGGCGAGATCAAGATAGGCTTCACCCCCGACGAGGAAATCGGCCGCGGCGTGGTGAAATTCGACGTGAAGCGCTTCGGAGCCGACTTCGCCTACACTATGGACGGCGGGGAAGTGGGAGAACTGGAGTTTGAGAACTTCAACGCCGCTTCGGCTTCCGTGCATATCCAGGGCCGCAACGTACATCCCGGCTATGCCAAGGGCAAGATGCTGAATTCCATACTGATAGCCCAGGAGCTTATCGCCTTGCTCCCCGTCGGGCAGCGCCCCGAGATGACGCAGGACTATGAGGGCTTCTTCCATATCGTCTCCTTCAAGGGAAGCGTAGAGGAGAGCAGCCTGACCTGGATTATCCGCGACCACGACCGCGCCCTCTTCGAACGCAAGAAGGCGCAGATGCAGGAGTGCTGCGATTTCATCAATGCAAAGTACGGCCCCGGTACGGCTGTGCCCACAATCAAGGACCAGTATTATAATATGCGGGAGATGGTGGAGCCGCACTACCATATAATAGAGAAGGCCATCGAGGCTATCAAGATGGCCGGCGTGACTCCGAAGGTGCAGCCCATCCGCGGTGGCACCGACGGCGCCAACCTCTCCTTCAAGGGCCTGCCCTGTCCCAACATCTTTGCGGGCGGCCTGAATTTCCACGGCAAGTTCGAATGGATTCCTCTCGAGTCTATGGAAAAGGCTTCCGCCGTGATACTTAACATAGTTAAGCTTTTTGCCGAATGAAACGTTTCCTTCTGTGCATCAGTCTGCTCGGGCTGTCCCTTTGCGCTCTCGGATGGGGGCGCCTCGGCCACAGCACCATCGCGGAGATCGCCCAGCGCCACCTGACTCCCAGCGCACGGGCCAACATTGAATATTACACCCACGGCACTCCGCTTGCCGAGTACGCGAGCTGGATGGACGAGGTGGCGGCGACGCCTCCTTTCGACAAGGAATTCGCCGGCTGGCACGCTTCCGTGGCTACTCCGGACTGTCAGAGCCCGCTGTATGTGCGCAAGGCGGCCCGTGGCTGCCGCGACGGCGTCACGGCTATGGAGTTCTTCCGCGAGTATCTCAAGGACTTCCGTCAGATGCCGGACAGCGTCGTGCTGCAGGCCATAAAGTGTATGGTCCACATCGTGGGTGACTTCCACTGCCCGGCGCACGTGCGCTATACCGACGAGCGTAACGAGCTGAAATACAAGGTATCGCTTCTCGGACGCGAAGGTACTCTGCACGCCGTTTGGGACTCTGGCATCATCCAGCTGGCCAGCGGCCTTGACTACCGCGGCTGGCGCGAGTACGCCGACCGCCTTGACACCTGGGACGAGGCCGCGATTGCCTCCGTCACCGAGGGCTGGGCCAGGGAGTGGTTTGAAGACTGCGCCCGCGACGTGCGTCCCTACATCCGCACCGTTCCTGAAGGAGCGGAGCTGGACAGGGGCTTCGTGGATGCCCACATAGGCCTTGCCGAACTCGAGCTCCGCAAGGCGTCCTACCAGCTTGCAAAGGCGCTGAACACCATTTTCAGCGACCCCCTGATAGAGAGCGGAATATGGTTCCTCGACAAGCGCACCGCCGTGGAGCGCAGCGGCCTGAAAGAGGGCGACGCCATTGAGTTCGCCGTGCCGGTGGACCGCCTGCCGAAGGGGACCTGGGTGGAATTCGGCGTGTCCCTGGAGTGCAAGGGGGACAAGGCTCCGCTGCACTATATGGTCGAATACTACGACGGCGGGCAGTGGGTTTCCGACCCTTCGCGCATCTACAACGACGGCCTGTCCGACTGCTCATTCTACACAGTGACGTCCAGTGTGCGGCATCCTTCCGTGTACCTGGGCACATACTGCCTGCGTAACGAGGTCCGCGACACCCTCAAAGCGCGCTGCCGGGTGTGCAGCAGCTATGCCGTGGACCGCACGCCGCTTGATGCTTCCGCCGACGGCAACAAGGTGTACCTGCGGCACAAAAAATCTATGGGCGCCTTCCTGAAGCCGCTGGGGACGGTGCGTCCTTCCCGCACGAAGGAAGTGCTGCTGATTGGCAACTCATTTACGTACTACTACGGCGAACCGTTTATCCTTGAGGAGATTGCGATGTCTCAGGGACTGCGGCTCAATCTCTCCATTTCCCTTAAAGGCGGGCAGTCTTACCGCCAGCACTGCGGCCTCGACCTGACGCGATATAACTGTACGCGCGGCCGCTACGACTACGCATTCATACAGGGGCAGAGCCAGGAGCCGGCGCAGCTGGCAGCCGACCCTGCCGGGAAGAAAGATGTGTGCGATGCCTATTGCGAGCTGTGCTCCCTGATTCGCAGCGTCTCGCCGCGTGCCCGCATCTATGTGGAGAACACCTGGGGTTATCCGGGCGCATCCAACGGCGGCTTTGCTTCCCTTGAGGAATTCGACCGCCTGCTGGACGAAGGCACCACGATGCTGGCCGCTGCCGCCGGCTCGCGAAAGTCGCTTGTGGGACAGGCGTTTACGGCCTCCCGTGAGCGTTATGAGCTGCTCGACACGGACACCAAGCATCCCGGTCTTGCCGGAGCCTACCTCAAGGCCTGCGTGGTGTACCTTACCATCAGCGGGAAGGCATTCCGCGGGGATGTGCCCTGCTGCGGACTGCCAGAAGAAGAAGCTGCGTATCTCAGGGCGCAGGCGGAGAAGGTGGTGCTGGGCAGGTAATGGGCAAGGCTGCGAAAGTGTTGCAGGACTGGATGTTGCCGGGCGCTATCGTGCTCGGCATCAGTCTGTATTTTATCTATCGTTCGCTGCCGGTGCTGCATCCGTACGGGCCGAGGCTGCACGTGGCGGCGTCCGAGGCGCAGCGGCTCGTGATTGCACTGCTGCTGTTTTTCCAGTTCGTCAAGACATCCCCGCACGACCTCCGTTTCCGCCGCTGGCACCTCTGGGCGCTGCTTTTTCAGGTGCTGTCTTTCGGGGCCGTGGCTGCCGTGGTGGCTTTCAGCCCGGAAGGGGAAGTGCGTATCCTGCTGGAGTGCGCGATGCTATGTCTGATCTGCCCCACTGCTTCGGCCGCCGGGGTCATTACGGAGAAACTTGGCGGCTCGCTGGCGGGCACGGTGTCCTACCTTGTGCTTACCAACCTTGCCGCTACGTTCTTGATACCCACGGTGATACCTATGGTGCGGCCGTCCGCCGACCTGGGGTTCTGGAATTACGTGGGGAAGATTGCGCTGAAGGTTTTCCCGCTGCTGGTGCTGCCGGGATTGGTGGCCTGGTTGATTCGTTACACGACTTCCCGGCTGCAGCGAATCCTTATGCGGCTCAGCCGTTATGCGTTTTACGTGTGGGGCGTCGGGCTCACCCTGGCTATGCTGCTGGCCACCCAGGCTCTGTCGGCAAGCCACCTGTCCGTCGGGGCTCTGGCGCTGATAGTGGTGGTGTCGGCAGGGTCTTGCGCGCTGCAGTTTGCCGTGGGACGGCGCATAGGCCGCGGCCACACCGAGAGCCTCACCGCAGGCCAGTCCCTCGGCCAGAAGAACACCGGCTTCCTTATATGGCTGGGCTATAACTACTTAACCCCCGTCACCTCCGTCGCCGGCGGCCTCTACGCCATCTGGCAGAACCTCTTCAACAGCTGGGAACTCTACCACGAATCCCACAGCAAGCCCGCCGCGCCCGCCAAGCCCTCTAGCCCTCTGAGCCCTCCGGGCCGCGGAACCCGCTGAGCCCGCCGGGCCGCGGAACCCTCTGAGCCCGCCGCAAACCCTCCGCGCCCCGCTGATCCCGCCGCAAGTGCACTTTCGTTTTGCACTTCTCGCTTTTTCCGGTGGCCGGTAAAATGCTGCAGGACAGTTCCTTACACCTTTTGCTTGCACGTTATTCAATGCAAGCAAATGTTGTAACTCTTTGATGTTCAGGCAATAAACGGCCACCGTG
>ODAI012787948.1_pt1 | contig 11648 bp, 8 predicted proteins | sample 1539321 | NCBI WGS metagenome assembly ODAI01 (sample SAMN02144231, study PRJEB22623) | gut metagenome | biome: sheep rumen | host: Ovis aries | place: New Zealand
ATAAAAAGCAATGTAACTGTTCAGAACATGTTCTGAACAGTTACGCATCGGGCGATGCTTCGCATCCTGAATCGCCCGATGCCACTTCATTTACACTTTCATACGCCCTCAGCAGCAAGTGCTTCGGGCTGTTTTGAACAGTTACAAAGTAATATCATAAAGAATCTGCCCGGATGAGGGGGACGCAGGGCATTGCGCGGAATCTGAGCGGGCAAGGGAAGAAAGGCAGGGTTTGATTATGGTGGAAAAGAAACAGATCGACTGGTCGGCGCTCGGCTTTGGGTATATCAAGACAGACTATCGGTTTGTCGCGAATTACAGAGACGGTGCCTGGGAGGAAGGAACCCTGACACAGGATGCGAATGTCGTGATCAATGAATGCGCGGGTGTCCTGCAGTATTCCCAGTCCTGCTTTGAAGGCCTGAAGGCGTATACGACAGAGGATGGGCATATCGTCACATTTCGCCCGGATCTCAATGCGCAGCGCATGAAGGATTCCTGTGAGCGGCTTGAGATGCCGTTCTATCCGGTTGACCAGTGGGTCGAGGCCGTGAAGGCGACCGTGAGGGCGAACGAGGCGTGGGTCGCTCCGTATGGAAGCGGCGCGACGCTGTACATCCGCCCGTATATGTTCGGCAGCAATGCAGTTATTGGTGTCAAGCCTGCCGATGAATATCAGTTCCGGATTCTGACCACGCCTGTGGGACCGTACTTTAAGGGCGGAGCGAAGCCGATCACGATCCGCATCTCCGATTTTGACCGCGCGGCGCCTCATGGGACAGGACACATCAAGGCGGGACTGAATTATGCCATGAGCCTGCATCCGATCATGGATGCGCATCGGAACGGGTTCGATGAGAACCTCTACCTGGATCCGGCAACCCGCACGAAGATCGAGGAGACGGGCGGGGCGAATGTGCTTCTGGTGAAGAAGGACGGCACGCTGGTGGTTCCGAAGAGTTCCAGCATCCTTCCGTCGATCACGCGCAGGAGCCTTGTCTATATCGCAAGGGAGATCCTTGGCATGCAGGTAGAGGAGCGGGAGGTTCTGTTCGACGAGGTGAAGAAGGGCGAGTTCGCGGAGTGCGGACTGTGCGGGACGGCAGCCGTCATTTCCCCGGTGGGAAGGATCTTTGACCATGGGACGATGTATGAGTTCCCGAGCGGGATGGATGACATGGGGCCGGTCATGAAGAAGCTCTATGACACGCTCACCGGTATCCAGATGGGACGGCTGGAAGCGCCGGAAGGCTGGATCTGCGTGATCGAATAAATCATTTCTGGTCACACATCTGCCAACGGGGCGGCCGGTGGCAGGAGCGTGTCATATAGCACCGGCATCGATGAAAAGCAAAAAGCCCTGCGGTTTGTATGAACCGCGGGGCTTTCCCTTTTCATCCAGTCGTATCGCCTGCGATAACTGAGTGTTGTTCAGGGCAGGAAAAATCCTCGTAACTGTTCAGAGCAGGTTCTGAAAAGTTATAAATCTTCAAGCTGCTTCAGGCTCATTTCCTCCAGGAGGTCTGTACGGATCTGATAGAGACGGTCGGAGAGATCCACGTACATCTCGTGCGGGTTCACAAAACGCTTCGTCTCATCCCACAGGGTTTCCTTTTCCATGGTACACACATCCCTGATCTCCATGACAGACGGGGATTCGTAGACACAGTCCCCGTTCAGGAAGACAGGGACAAGGAGCTGGCGCATCTCATAGGTACCGCCTTTGAGCTTTGTCTTTTTCCAGGTCTCCTTCGGGTCGAAGATGATCAGGTCCTGGCCGGGGTCAAATTCTTCGTCCTCCAGGCAGATCAGGTCGGCCCGGATCTTGTGGAACTGCTTGTCATAGATCCGGTAGATCTTCTTGCTTCCGGGATTTGTGATCTTCTCAGTGTTGTCTGAGAGCTTGATCTTCGGGATCAGGTTCCCGTTTTCATCCTCAATCGCCGCGAGCTTGTATACGCCGCCGAATGCAGGCGTGTTCTTCGAGGTGATCAGGTTGGTTCCGACCCCCCAGGAATTGATTGCTGCCCGCTGGGCCATCAGGGACTGGATCAGGTATTCGTCCAGGTCGGAGCTGGCCGTGATCGTGGCATCCGGAAAACCGGCTTCATCGAGCATTGCCCGCGCCTTCTTGGACATGTAGGCAAGGTCGCCGGAATCCAGGCGGATGCCGTATTTCTTCAGCTTGATTCCCTCTTCCTTCATCTGGCGGAAGGTCTTGATCGCGTTCGGGACGCCGGAGCGGATGGTATCATAGGTATCGACCAGCAGCGTGCAGTTGTCCGGATAGAGTCTGGCATAGGTGCAAAAAGCCTCAAATTCGCTGGGGAAACTCATGATCCAACTGTGGGCGTGGGTTCCCATGACCGGAACATGGAAGAGCTGGCCGGTCAGGACGTTGGAGGTGCCTACGCATCCGCCGATGACAGCTGCCCTGGCCCCATAGGTTCCCGCGTCAGGCCCCTGCGCCCGGCGAAGGCCGAACTCCATGATGGCACCGCCCTGCGCGGCATAGCATACGCGTGCTGCCTTTGTGGCGATCAGGGACTGATGGTTGATGATATTGAGAAGTGCGGTTTCCATCAGCTGGGCTTCCATGATGGGGGCGATGACCTTCACCAACGGCTCCTTCGGGAAGACAACGGTTCCTTCCGGAATCGCGTAGATATCTCCGGAGAAATGAAAATGCAGGAGGTATTCCAGGAAATCCTCGTCAAAGGTTCCGGTGGAGCGAAGGTATTCGATATCCTGCTCATCAAAGGTCAGGTTCTTCACATAATCGATCAGCTGCTCCAGCCCGGCGCAGACGGCATATCCGCCGCCATCCGGGTTGCTGCGGTAAAATGCATCAAAAACGACCCTTGGATTCCGGCCGGTCTTGAAATAACCTTGCATCATCGTCAGTTCATAGAAATCGGTAAGAAGCGTCAGCTTCATGGTGCTCATAGAAAACAGCCTCCTTTCAGGCGAATGTCATCAGCCAATTCGCATTATATACGCTTTGTGTGGGAAATGAAAGAACAAGAAATTTTTTAAAAAATGCTTGCATTGTCCCTTCATTGCGGTTATAATGACTTTCGTCGCAGGGAAGAGCGGCAAGAGAATAAAGGGGTATAGCCAAACGGTAAGGCAGCGGACTCTGACTCCGTCATTTCAAGGTTCGAATCCTTGTACCCCTGTTGTTGAGACCACATCCGGTTTGGATGTGGTTTTTTCGTTCCAGAGATTCTGAAGATGGTTATCCTGAGATGATTATCCTGGCATCTTGCCTGACTTTAAAGAAAAGCGGAGAGCTTGTCGCTCTCCGGCTCAAATCGGTCATGTGCAGGATCAGTCGTATGCGGGATCCGGCATCAGCGGATCCATCTTCTCATATTGTTCCACCTTTGCTTTCAGGATCTCATATTCCAGATCCCTTTTCCGGTTTTCATTCTTCCTGATCTCAATCTCATCCTCAGCGTATCTCATATGCCGGGAGAGTATTTCAAGCTCGCCTTCGCCTGCATCACTGAAAAGCTTTACTACATAGGAAGGGACGAGGCTGACGCTTTCGGTTTCCTGATCGCGTAACAGATAATCAAGGCTCACATGGCACAGATCGCACAACCGGACCAGACGCCAGAACTTCATGGTCTGAAGGCCACGCTCCACCCTGCTCAGCGAGACCTCTGAGCATTCAAGGATCTCAGCAAGCTTTTCCTGGGAATAGTTCGCTTTTTCCCTCAGCTGCTTGATCTTCACGCCGCATAACCTGGCATATTCTCTTTCCCTGATATCCTTTAATTCTCCCATAATTTGAAATTGTACGGGAAATGAATAAGATTTAACACATCGTAATATGATTTGTTTGCACATTCATAAGTAACATATTCCGATGGGCTGCGGAAGAACTCAGCCTGCGGAGGTGGATCTGTGTCCCCATGAAGCGTCTGGAACGGGAACTAAAAATCTGAATCGGAATGACACTGTGGTACAACTCCTGCAGTTGTCCCAGGGATTTGTACACAAATATGTGACGATTCCGGGGAAATAGGATATAATGACTTTCGGAGAATTTTTTGTAACCATTCAGATGTGAAGAGCGAATGGCACTCAAAGCGATGGGGACTGGATGGAGCAAGAATATTTGTGATCTGTGGCAGAATATTGCAGTATGACCTGAAAGGAAACAGAAGCACAATGGGGAAATTTGACTGGAAGCAATATGCACATCTTTGTGAGGATGCATCTGCTTCAGCGATTGACAGGTTTGCGCAGACGCTGCGCAGGGCGTCCGGGGTAGCGACCAATCAGTCGATCCCGGTCTTTACGGGGACGATGAAGGGCTGCCTGGTCACAGTGCTCAGGCAGATGACTGACATTTTGAAGCATCTGGCAAAGATACAGCTGCCGGAGGAAGCGTACGACAGGATTCCATGGAAGAGCGTGGAAGACCGCATGCGTGATCAGTTTTTTCAGCGGCTGTGCGCGATCGGGAATATGCAGATTGCCATAGAGTACGTCAATACGCGTCTGAAAAATCTTCCGCAGGATCAGGGCGGGGTGTATCAATGGGTATACAGCCTGCAGAACGATGGAGAGGAGATTGACAGGATCATCCAGGCGCTTACGAGAGAGGCTGCTGCATTTGCCAGGGAGGACGTGCCCAGAATTATGGAGGTGGCACAGCTGGGGATGCGGCTGCGGCGTCAGGGCAGTTAGGACCTAAGCCTGCATCGAATGTGCAAGGGAAGAAAAAGAAGCAAAAAAGATGGGAAAATATGAATTTCAGTCCAGGATCCGCTATTCCGAATGCGGGGAGGACTGCCGCCTCAACCTGGGCGGAGCCGTGAATTATTTTCAGGATGCCGCGACGTTTCAGGGAGAGGAACTGGGGATCGGCATTCCTTATTTAAGGGCGCATAATATGGCCTGGATCCTTGCATCCTGGCAGATCTTTACAGGCCGCATGCCGAGGCTTGGGGAGAATGTGAGGATCCGGACATGGGCATATGAGTTCCGGCGGTTTTACGGATTCCGTAATCTGGAGCTTGTGGACGAAAAGGGAGAAAGGGCGGTCTGGGCCAACAGTGTCTGGGTTCTGATGGATACGAAGGAACGCCGCCCGGTTCAGGTCCCGGATCTTCTGATCGAACGCTATGGTCTGGAAGAGAAGTTGGAGATGGATTATGAGCAAAGACGGATCATTGTCCCGGAAGAAGGTAAGATGATGGAGCCATTTTCCATCCATCGCGGCCACCTGGATTCCAACCACCATGTCAACAACCGCCAGTATATTCAGATGGCGCTGGATTATCTGCCCGACGGCTTTGAATTATATGAAACGCGGGTAGAGTACAGGCAGCAGACATTCCTGGGGGATGTGATCCGCCCCTTTGTGTCTGATCAGGGGGATGTTGTCACAGTGAGCCTCCTGAAGGAAGGGGAAGAGGAAAAAGCCTGTGCCAACATCCGGTTTTCTTCACGTAATTCATCTAAGGATCGGGAGGGGAGCAGTATATGAACCTGGGGCAGAGGCAGACACTTCACATTGACCGTTTTAAGGGATTCGGCGCTTACCTGACGGATGGAAAGGATTCTGTCCTTCTTCCGGGAAAAGAGGTTCCGGAGGGTGCGAAAACAGGCGATGCGGTAGAGGTGTTCCTGTATAAGGATTCTTCGGACAGGCTGATCGCAACGGTGAAGACACCGCTGCTTGTACTCCATCAGCCAGGGCTTCTGACGGTGCGGGAAACCGGAAAGATCGGCGCATTCCTCGACTGGGGACTTCCCAAGGATCTCCTTTTGCCGTTCCATGAGCAGACCAGGCGGGTGAAGGCCGGAGAACAGGTTCTTGTCGCTCCCTACATCGATAAGTCCGGACGCCTTGCGGCTACCATGAATGTTTACCCATGGCTGGAAAAAAATGCGCCCTATCAGACAGATGACCGGGTGAAGGCCAGGATCTATGAGACGAGCGAGAATTTCGGCATGTTCGCCGCGGTGGACGACCGGTACAGCGCGCTGATCCCGAAGAATGAAGCGCAGATGCCTCTTGCGATCGGCGAAGTCGTGGAGGCAAGAGTGACGAGGGTCCTGCCGGATGGCAGGCTGAATCTGTCGGTCAGGGAAAAGGCATATCTTCAGATTGAAAAGGATGCGGAGATGGTTCTGAAGGTTATCGGGGAATTTGAAGGTGTGCTGCCATTTGACGACAGAGTCTCTCCGGAGATCATCCGGCGGGAGTTTGGCCTGAGCAAAAATGCCTTTAAACGGGCAGTCGGCCATCTTTTGAAGGAAGGAAAGGTTGAGATCCGGGGCAAGCGCATTTACAGACTGTAAGAAATCAACAATTTCGTTGTGACGTTTTCGTGAAAAATGTCCAAATAATGGAAAATGATGAAAAAACTTGCTTTCCGTTCAAAGCGTGCTATATTTGGGGCGTACAAAGAGAGTACACCAGAGGTGCCCCGGAAAGAAGCGGCGGGGCGGAAAGGAGAGTATTGATATGAAGTTACAGAATATTAAGGATCCGGAGAAGCTGTTTCAGGTAATTGATTCCTGCAAGGGAAAGGTAGAGCTGGTGACAGGGGAAGGAGACAGGCTGAATCTGAAGAGTAAGCTCAGTCAGTTCCTCTCGCTGGCGAACATTTTCTCAGTCAAAGAAGAAATTCCGGAGCTTGAGCTGGTCGCATACGACCCGGCGGATGTAAAGAAGCTGATTGATTTTATGATTAATGAGTGATGCAGGGCGCAGGACCCGCGGGATCCTGCCGCCGGCCTGAGAAAATGGCATCACCTCATATTGTAGACATCATCAAAAGCGCTTTCGGTATTTTCCGGAGGCGCTTTTCGTGTTAAAATAAAAACCGGAGGTATAAAACGATGCAGAATCGAAGCAGACTGGCCGGTACACAGTATCTGGCCATGATGGCGGTATGGATCATCGCAGGGCTTCTGGTCAGTATAGCGAAGCTGGACCGCTTTTTGAATTTTTACAGCAGTCAGTCTCTGGTTGAGCTGGAGTACCTGGTTCCTGCCATCGTGATCCTGGTGATGGATCGCTTTGAGGTGATGCGCGGAACACGGATGAAGCCCATCGGGATCAAGGTGATCCTGTGGACAGCGCTTCTTGCCCTGATCCTGCTGCCGATCACGAATTTCCTGAATCTGCTCAGCCAGCTGGTTGTGCCGAACAACATCGTGGCACGCGTGGAGCATTTTTCCATCCTGACCGGAAGCGTGGTGTGGGATAAGCCGATCTGGCTCAATCTGCTGTATATGGCAGTGCTTCCGTCGGTTGTAGAGGAATTCCTGTTCCGCGGCGCACTGTTCCAGGCATTCAGGAATTGCGGGATGTTCAAGACTGCGCTGATGACATCGCTGATGTTCGCGCTTGCGCATGGAAACCTGAATCAGTTCCTGTACGCATTTGCGGTGGGACTCTTCCTCGCATACCTGGTGGAAGCTTCCGGATCCATCTATGCTTCCATGCTTGCCCATATGTGCCTGAACAGTGTATCGGTCGTCCTGGTTTACCTGGAGCGGAGGCTTCCGGAGAACATCACAAGCGTTCTTGTCCAGGCGGAGAATACCTCCGTCCGTGATCTGAGCCTGGTATACTGGATCATATACGGTGTAATTGCCATCGCGTGCGTGATCCTTGCCATCATCGTGGTGCGCAAGATCGCGAAGACGTCGGAGAGGGAACAGATCTACCATGAGGCAAGAAAGGGGCATGGCCGCCTGAAGGGGAAGGAAGGAAGAGTCTTTTCCGTTGAGCTTCTGATCGGGCTTCTGATCCCGACCGTGTATATTGCGTTCACGCTGCTGATCTCACTGATCCGTTCGTGATCCGGCAGCGGATTCAGGTGAAGACGTAACTGTTCAGGAACTGTCCTGAACAGTTACGTGAAGAAGAACCTGTTTATCTTTATCCGCAGATCTTTTGAGAATGGTTCCCCGCCGAAGGAGCCTGGGAGTGCGTTAAGAGAACGTGGCTTCGGGCACTTTGACGGGGTGATTTATATAAAGAAGGAGCACAGCGTGAGATTCGCACATCTGCACACACATACAGAATACAGTCTTCTGGACGGATCCAATAAGATCCGGGATTATGTTTCCAGAGTGAAGGAACTGGGCATGGACAGCGCGGCCATCACAGATCACGGCGTGATGTACGGTGTTGTGGATTTCTACGAGGAATGCAGGCGTCAGGGCATCCGGCCGATCCTTGGCTGTGAAGTTTATGTCGCGCCGGGATCCCGTTTTGACCGGGAGAGCGCCGGCGGGGAAGACCGCTACCACCATCTCATCCTGCTTGCTGAGAACAATACCGGATACGCGAACCTTGTCAAGATCGTCTCGTCAGGATTTGAGGAAGGCTTCTACTACAGGCCCCGCGTGGATAAGGAGGTGCTCAGGAAGTACCATGAGGGCCTGATCTGCACCTCCGCGTGCCTTGCGGGGGAGGTGGCCAGGCTTCTTTCCCGCGGCTTTTATGAAGAGGCAAGAAAGACAGCTCTGGAGTATCGGGATCTGTTTGGAGAGGGGAATTATTTCCTGGAGATGCAGGATCATGGGATGGATCAGCAGAAGCTGGTGAACCAGAACCTTCTGCGCATGTCCCGGGAGACCGGCATCCCCCTGGTCGTCACCAATGACTGCCATTATACCCGGGAGGAGGATGCCGATGCCCATGACATCCTTTTATGTCTGCAGACAGGGAAGAAGCTTTCAGATGAAAACCGGCTTCGTTATGAGGGCGGCCAGTACTATGTCAAAAGCCCGGAGGAGATGGCACAGCTCTTCCCCTACGCGCTTGAGGCACTGGAAAATACGCAGAAGATTGCAGAGCGCTGTCATGTGACGATCGAATTCGGCAAGTACAAGCTGCCGCGCTTTGACGTTCCGGATGGCAAGAGCGCATGGGAATACCTGCAGGAGCTGTGCTGGAAGGGCCTGTCCGAACGCTATGATCCGGTTCCGCCGGAGGCAAAGGAGCGCATGGAGAGCGAGCTTCACATCATCCACTCCATGGGCTTTGTCGATTACTTCCTGATCGTGTGGGACTATGTGCGTTACGCCAGAAGCGTAAAGATCGCAGTCGGTCCCGGAAGAGGCTCCGCCGCAGGAAGCATTGTCTCCTATGCCCTTGGGATCACACAGCTTGACCCGATCCGGTACAGCCTCCTGTTTGAGCGGTTCCTCAACCCGGAGCGGATTTCCATGCCGGATATCGATATCGACTTCGAGCCGGAACGGCGTTCCGAGGTCTTTGACTATGTCGTGCGAAGGTACGGCAAGGAGAATGTCGCCCAGATCATCACGTTTGGCACGCTGCAGCCCCGGGGCGTGGTGCGCGATGTGGGCAGGGTGATGGACCTTCCTTATGCGCTGTGCGATTCGATCTCCAAGAAGATCCCCATGCGCAACCCGCTGAACTCATCCGCCCGAATGACCATTGATGTCGCGCTTCAGGTCAGCCAGGAGCTTCGGGACATGTATGAAAATGACCCCAGGATCCATACGCTTATCGACATGTCGAAAAAGCTGGAAGGGCTTCCCCGGAATGTGGGAACTCATGCAGCAGGCGTCGTGATCTGCCAGAGGAGGGTCGATGATTTCGTCCCCCTTGCGCTCACCTCCGAGGGCAACATCGTAACGCAGTTTACCAAGGATACGGTAGAGCACCTCGGGCTTCTGAAGATGGACTTTCTGGGCCTGCGCAACCTGACGGTGATCAAGGAAGCGGCAAGGATGGTCTCGGAGCGCGAGAAAGAACGCGCGAAGCGCTGCGGGCATGGGAGCCCGGTCTGGGAGATGTGCCCGAAGGATGAAAATGGAAACCTGGACATTGACCGGATTGATACGGATGATGCCAGGGTATTCGAGTATATTTCCACAGGGAAATGTGAAGGGATCTTCCAGCTGGAGTCTGCCGGGATGAAGAGCTTTATGAAGGAGCTCAAGCCCGGATGCCTTGAGGATGTGATCGCCGGGATCGCCCTGTACAGGCCGGGGCCGATGAGCTTTATCCCGACCTATATCCGGGGGAAGGAGCAGGCATCCTCGGTGCATTATGATACGCCCCTTCTCGAGCCGATCCTGAAGACTACCTATGGCTGTATCGTCTACCAGGAGCAGGTGATGCAGATCGTCCGCGACCTGGGAGGCTATTCCTACGGGCGCAGCGACCTGGTGCGCCGTGCCATGTCCAAGAAGAAGGCGGATGTCATGGCAAAGGAACGCAGGAACTTTGTCATGGGAAACCCGGAGGAAGACGTGCCCGGATGCGCTTCCCGGGGGATCGACGAGGCGACGGCGAATAAAATCTTTGACAGCATGATGAGCTTTGCGGAATATGCATTTAACAAGGCGCATTCTACATCCTATGCGGTCGTGACCTATCAGACTGCCTGGCTGAAATACTATTATCCGGTGGAATTCATGGCTGCCCTCATGACCTCGGTGATCGACAATCCGGGGAAGGTGGCGGAGTATATCATGTCAAGCCGGAACATGGGGATCGGCATCCTTCCTCCGGACGTCAATGAAAGCGAGGATGGCTTCAGCGTGACATCCGAAGGAGGGTTCACGCAGGGATCAGCTGCAGGAGGAGGCGTATCCGAAGCAGCTGCAGGAGGAGCCACGCAGGGAGCAGCCACAGGAGGAGCTGCGCAGGGATCAGCGTCAGGAGCCGCAGGCTCCGGTGACGCGGGTTCAGCCGGCAGTCCTGAGGAAGGGAAGGCCGCGATCCGGTATGCCCTTGGCGCGGTCAAGAATGTGGGGCATCCCGTGATCAAGGCGATCCTTGAAAACAGGAAGAAGGAAGGCCGGTTCCCGGATCTCAGCACTTTCGCCCGCAGGGTATCCTCTGAGGTCAATAAGAAAGCGGCAGAGAACCTGATCAAGGCAGGCGCATTTGACAGTCTGAACGCGAACCGCAGGCAGATGATCCTTGTATATGACCAGATCTGGGAATCGGCGGCACGTGAGCGCAAGTCCCAGGTCACAGGGCAGATGTCATTGTTTGATTATTTCGGTACCGGCGAGGACAGCCCTGACATGGGCATGAAGATGCCGGATGTGAAGGAATTCGACAAAGAACAGCTTCTCGCGTTTGAAAAAGAGGTGCTTGGGATCTATGCCAGCGGCCACCCGCTGGAGAAGTATGAGGCACTGTGGAGGAAAAACATTACCGCGCTCTCGACGGACTTTTCGATCAATGACGAGAGCGGGCAGGCGGACAGGCTGAAGGATCAGTCCCTGCAGCGGATCGGCGGAATTGTGGAGGATGTCACGATCAAATACACAAAGACCAGCCAGACCATGGCCTTTCTTCAGGTAGAAGACCTGGTGGGGACTGTCGAGGTGCTGGTATTTCCCCGCGCATATGAGCGTTTCCGCGCATGCTGTGAAAAGGACGCAAGGATCTTTGTTTCCGGACGGGTCTCCCTGGAGGACAATAAAAACGCGAAGCTCCTGGCAGACCGTCTGTGCCTGTTTCAGGACGTCCCCCAGGATCTGTGGCTGAGATTTGCCACGATGGATGCGTACAGGGAAAAAGAGGCGGATGTGATGCGGATCCTCAGGCAGGGCGAGGGGGGAACCACGCCTGCCCCGGACACAGACGCCGCGCAGCCCGCAGGCAGGATCGTGATCTACAT
>ODAI010808445.1_pt1 | contig 11647 bp, 14 predicted proteins | sample 1539321 | NCBI WGS metagenome assembly ODAI01 (sample SAMN02144231, study PRJEB22623) | gut metagenome | biome: sheep rumen | host: Ovis aries | place: New Zealand
GAAATACATGACGATTTCATAAAAGCTATATTATTGCGAAAGTTTGTAATCAAATCTCCCCACGAACCAATCCCATATCCATTATTTATACCAGCTCCCAGTATAAAGTTATAGTTATCACGACTATGGTTCTCAAAAATGGCTTTTCCATCAAGTTCACTTTCTTCCACATAATCTATATATTCCATCCCTAATATACTAACAAGAATATTATTCATTAATATATTTCCAAGAGGTGCAAACGCATCAAGGACGTTTTCTCTATCGCCCCCTATAACAGTATATTTTTTTTCTTCATAATCAGAATCACTTATTCCGAATCTTTTAATCAATTTTCCGTTACAATATTCATGTGCTTTTATTCTCTCTAACCGTTTGTCTTTCCTATTATTTTTGCTTTCTTCAACATCATAGACTCTTATTTCAGTTTCAGAATTTAAGATATAATTCAAAAAACCTAATCCCACTCTTATAAACTGATAATATTTCATTTTAGACAACTTATTTAATAATTCCTCGTTGCTAAGTCTCTTTTTCAATTATCAACCCTCCAATTTAATATCCTACCTAGAAAATATGTGTATTAATCTATTAATTACTATATTATGTTTATAATATCAAAACTATAATAAAGTTTTCTATGTATGAAATCAACATACACCCACTACTAATAAATCTCATAGAAAACATCTTTTTCAAAACATGCTACTTTATACATGCAAAATACATATTCTATCTATGTAACCCAGGGTGGCCACTCGCCACCCTTCCATTTTAATTCTCCTCTTCTACAAGCTCATAATCCCCATCATCCGCCCCATCCATACAATAATCATAAGCCGCAGCAAGTGAAAAACCTCCACGTGATGCTATAATGAACTCCTTATATGGAAGAATCTTTTCTAACGCTGTTGCTATTATCATATCTGCAAATCCATTTTCTATCTTAGAAAGAAACTCTGCCTGCACATCTATATCTGTCGAATACTCAAACAGCTGCTCTCTAAATTCATTCTCGATGGCTGCGTATTTTACTCTGATTTCCACATTTCCATTTGTGTAAATACAAATCTTAAAGCACTTGCCAAAATCCTCAAACACAATGTAGTGATTGTCATTTTTCACTGTAACTGTCATTGGCATTCCTGCTCTGTCATAGTTAAGCATTCTCAGGTATGATTCAATGAAATCCTTAAACACCTCTCCAATAAAAACTCTTTTTGCCAAGACTTCCTGTCTTTTCTGCTCTGCCTTGGTCATTTTTACTTCTGTCATAAACTTGATCCTCCTACAAAACTAAATCTGCTTTCTGTTTCTTTTTGTAAGCAGCAGCATCAAAAATTTCTATCCTATATGGAGTATCCATAAGCTCAGCAACTCTATTAAGTACCTCATCATAGTTCTCCACCCTAAGCTTTTCCTTTGATACTTTCTTCTTACCATCAAACAATTCAATAAAATAAGTCTCCATAGCTTTTCTCCTATAGGCACACATCATCTAGCTTCTTTTCACGATTACTCTTTCCCGTGAACTTTTCTTTCAGCTGCTCTAGCACCGATGGCTTTTTATTAGCTATCTTATTTTCGATATCAATGCCCGCCCTGTTTGCTGCATCTTCCTGAAGCTGGTCAAAGTCAATTTTCTTTACTCCCTTGGAAGTATCCATGAGCTCACTTGCCACAATCTCAGCTGTGATAATTGCGATAGAAGCATTAGGTCTATCAATTACACCGCCATCTTTTACACGAAGATTCTGATCATAAATCGTATAATCGAATACTTCATCAGTTGTCTGAACTGCCAGGTATTCATCACCAATCTTGAAGGCCACCTCATCATTTGTTGTTTCAAATTCTTTGGTTGCCTCTTCTCTTCTGAGTTCAGCTTCTACACCATTTATGATTTCATTGGCGGTACGTCTGATTGTCTGCATTGATGATTTCAATTCTTCCATTTCTTTTCCTGAGCTCCAGCCTGCAATGTACCCAAATGAATAATCAGAAGTATCCACTCCAAAATACTGGCAAACAGTAAAAGCCACAGATTCAGCTTCCACCTCTTTTGTTCTTCTGTCTTTCTTGGCGCTATCATTTTCTACACCCTTTTCAGGCTGGCCATGAAGTATTGAATGAGCCAGCTCATGAATCAAAGTTTTCAAAGTCTGTGCCTGAGTCATATCCTTTTGAACTACAATTTTGTTGTCCTTTGAGGAAAAGAATCCTTTGGCTCCATTTGCTATGTCCCTGTACTCAATTGGAACTTTTGCGATTTCCTCGATAGCCTTTGATAGCTGATGATACTTTTCTACCTGCCCATTCAGCTCATTAACTCCAATTTTTGGAAACTCCTTACCCTCTGTATCTGACACATCAAAAACTGTAGCCACTTTAAACTTAGTAACCTCTACAATCTTCTTCACACCTTCCTTTTCATCTTCCACTTCCTTTTTTATTATCACTGGAGCGATGATTTTGATTCCTTTGGCTCCCTTCTTTACATGGCGCTCGAAATTCTTTTGCCAGGCATCATAACCAGCAACCAGACTTGCATCTGGTCGCTGCATGGAAATGAGCAAAGTGTTGTTAAAACTGTAGTTATGAAACTTTGACATGGTAGTCAGGTAGTTTTTATATTTCTCAGAATTAAAAAGATCACGAAGGCCTTCTTCCAGGTTCTCCGTGATCTCTTTTACTTCCATTCAAACTCCTTTACTTCACCTGATTCATAAGAATCTAACACCTGCTTGTAAAGCTCCTCTCTGAATTCTTTTGTAATCGGAAATGCGATATCCTTGAAAACTGGATTGCCATCCTCATCAACAGTTTTGCTCTTAAAGCAAGGCATCGAAACGAAAAGACCGCCCTTCTTACTTTCTACAACTGAGATGTTCTTTACCACGAAACTATCTCCAAAAGTCACAGAGCAAAGTCCTCTAACGTTGTTAGTTGATGCCTCAAGCTTGTTTGTCTTAACATTAATTTTCATTTTCTAAATCCTCCTTGAAATTTTCATTCTAGTGTTGGCCTAGGGCCAATTTTTTCGCGTGGCGAGCAGTGTATTTGTCCGACAAATACGTTTTGCGGCTCTTACAACACATCCTTCTGATGTGAGTTTCGGGTACGACTTCGTCTACCCTCTTTTTCAAATTCTTCATCTTCCTTCTGATAAAGAATTTCTAAATTTCGCTTCGCAATAAAGTACTCATTCATATCTTTTTTGATTTCTGCATACTCATAAAACTCTTTTTTCTTCTCAGCCAGAATTTCTCCGTACTCTTTTCTAAGCTCTGGCAGTTTAGGTCTTACTCCCTTTGGCAGAGTTTTATAGACTTCCTCAGCTGCTTTATACAGTAAAAGCTCTGACTCATGTTCATCCCAAAACTGCTTGCTATAGCCACTCTTTTTATAAGCTACAAACACTTCTCTGTTTTTCGCATAATCAATTACAGCCTTTTGAAGCCTTTTGTTTTCTGCCAAAAGAGCTTCCTTCCTTTTCATAGAATCCTTCAGCTCTTTCATTTTTCCAGCACGTTCATCTGTGATTTCTTTAAGCTGCTCATAAGATTCAATGCCATGCTCCTGCAAAAACAACACCGTCTTTGCCATCTGCTTTGCATTAAATCGTTTAGCCCAGACTTCATATCCTCGGCCTTTTCCTGCAAGCATTTTGCTTTCAACATCCTTAACGAACTCAAGCTTTCTATCATAGAAGTTTTGGCTTCTACCATATCTTCCATTTTTCTTTCGCTCAGCATATGGTGCTGGTGTAATGACAGAAAGACCATTTTGAAGGCACAGCAAGTCAGAGATTTTCCTTACAGCTAATCCACTGAAATAGAAGTTCTGAAACTTTTTCTTTCCATCCATACTGATTGAATTAAAAACTATGTGATTATGAATATGAGCCTTATCTGTATGAGTGCTTACTGTAAAAGCGTGTTTTCCCTTGGTGAATCTCATGGCAAGCTCGTAACCAATCTCATTTGCTTTTTCTGGAGTGATCTCCCCTGGCTTAAATGACTGTCTTATCTGGAACGCGATGATTTCGTTTTTCCTGAGCTCTCGAACCCTGTCGTGGTATAATTTATGAGAAAGCAAGAACTCTTCACTTGCAGTTTCTACATCACAGCCATAGGTTGTAATGTATTTCTTTTGTTCGGTCTTAAGCTCATCCTCACAATAATCAAGTCGCTCTCCCAAACAAGTTGCCAAGTCTTTGCCCTTAGTTACATGCAATGCCATCAGTCTCGTAGCTGCCATAGATTCTCCTTTCCATCAAAAAAGCAGCCCTTCCATTTCTAGAAAGACTGCTCATTGATTCTTATTTTTTAGATCCGTTTTAATGAATCCCTTAGTGTATCAAAAAGTAATTCCAAATTTGCTGCAAAGAACAAGATTGCTAGGACTAACAGAATAACAACTCCACTGATCAACGCACATGGAATATCTTTTCCAATCAGGTTTACTATCCCAAAGAATGCAAACAAATTTATGATTAATGCACCTACTCTGGCTCCCACATAAATTGAAGCCTTTGTAGTAAGTGATGCAAGCGATAGTAAGACCACAAGTGGAAACAATGCTATTTTTAATATAATTCTAAACATATCCATGCCCTCCAATTTCAAATCTTTTCTTCAATCTAAATCAGAAAGTATAAAACTGCAATGATGTCATCTATTCTATAGCACTGAATTTTCTCATTAGCTCTCTGGTGCTGCTCCAGATATCATCAAGACGCTTTTGCACATCCTCAATATCTTCCTTGTAAACCACACCAAAACCATTTGCCTTTTTCGCATACTGGTTTAAGTTGTTAGAGCACATTCTTAGCAGATAAACAATCTCGCTTAACCCCTGCGTATCAATCTTTACACAATAGCCATCAAGAAGCATCTTTCGCATGTAGCGACTCATGGTTTTGATTTCCATCTCATCCATCTTTGCTCTCATTCTTTGCAACTCATCATCTGTCAATCTGACAGTGATGCGGTTTGTGTATCTTTGCACTCCTATCAGCCTCCCAGGCTCTTTGCCTTTTCTCCTGAAACTCTTTTGATTTCTTATAGACTGCTTCTGATGGACTATCATCTGGAAGATTATTTATGATGCCATCAAAGTTATTATCATTTCCTTCAATGGCATCTTCTGCAGCTTTCAAATGATTCTTTTTTGAAAAAATCGTATGCTGCTCTAAGATGTTTTCCTCAACTTCTGAAAGTTCTTCTTCCTTTGAAAGTCTTTCATTTGCAATGTCTAATCCATCCATAGGCCACCTCCTATTCTACAGGCACATCCTCATAATCCTTATCTGCTGACTCTGATGGAATCTCAATGTATTCCTCTCCATCATCTATGATTGGACCTGTCTTTTTCTTAATGAAGCTGCTCTTGTTACTATAAAAATAAAGACCACCTACAGCAGCCATTCCAATTAAAATGCATATTACAAGGGCATCACTTTTGCTGGATTTCTTAGTGGTCTTATTCTTTGAATCCTCAGTCTCATCAGACTTATCAGAATCCTCAGTCTTTGTTTCGGCAGCCTTTACTGCCTCCTTTTCTTTTTCAAGTTCCTTTTTCTCATCGTCATCTAAAAGAGTCATCAAATCTCTTTCATCTACTAGATTGAGAAAATGAACTGTATTCTCACCGCTGTCATCTCTATCGATGATGAGATAGAAAACATTTCCATTTTTAGTTGTAAGTGTTACAAACTGCTTTCCTTTCTCTGTGTTTTCTCCTGTCTGCTGTTTTTCTGAATCTAATTTACCTGCTTCTGTTGTTTCTGATTCTGACTGGTAATAATCATCAACGATTGTAAGGTTTCCATCAGGAGTAAGAGGCCTGCCGCCTCCGTTATCTGCTTTATCTTCATCATCACCTTTATCCTCCACATCTATCACAGACATATCTACATTGTCTGGTACCTGCGCGTATGCTTTCATCGGTACCACTGAAACTGTAAGTGCACCCGCAAGTGCCATCATCATTAATCTAGCCTTAATCCTCTTCATCCAAATCTTCCTCCTTGTTTATATTCGTATTTGCAATTTCATCTATTGGTTTATTGCCAGGCAAGTTGTTCTTTGAATAAGCAATCAGATTTGCCAGCTGCTCTGGTGTTAGATCTGCAGCCACCATCATGTCATGAATACATGTCTTTTCAAGCTCTGCACATTTCTTTTCCAAAGCTTTTACTTTGGCATCCCATTCAGCTCTTTTTTCCTGGGCTTTCTTCAAATCACTTCTTACTTTATCTAATCTTTCAAACATCTTTCCTCCTAGTTTTTAGGCATTCTTCCATAACATAAGAAATGCTTTTTGTAGTAGTTGGTATTGATAGCTGTGTACTGGATTGGGTTTCCGCAATGGAGCATTATCCCATCACCACAGTAGATTCCTACGTGAGTTGCTCCTGCCTTGTTCTTCTGAGTTCCCTTAAAGAAAATCAGATCACCTGGTTTGGCTTCATCAGAAGAAACCACAGTACACTTTGCCTTTAGGCCATTACAATCAGTTCTTCCTACGCTCCATCCTGTGTGATTCAGCACCCAGCACACAAATCCACTGCAGTCAAATCCCTGGCTAGGATTGCTACCACCCCAAACATAAGCTCTGCCCAGATACTTTTCACCTTCTGCAATCATGGATGCAAAAGACTGATCTGTTAGAGCCTCTGGTGGAACTTCCAAATCCTCTGGAACTTCCTCATCTGTATAAATGTCATTAAACAAATCCGGATGATTTCCCTGAGTCTGAAGCAGTACATCGTAGCGTGCTTTTTGAACATCTGTTAAGGGCTTTGATTTAATTACATTACCTAGACCTTTATTGCTAAGAGTCACTTTTAAAATAGTAACCGTGTAGTGCTCCGTTTCTTCCTTGCCATTAACTGTTACAGTTCTTGATCTGGTCTCTGTCCTTGGAGTATATTTCAGCGTGTATTGCTCCTTAAATAGCTCCTTTATCACTGCTTTCATGTCGCGCCTGGTGAAATTCTCATAGACTACCGTTAAATAAGAAATCAGCTCGTTGGGATTGTGACCAATCTCTTCGAGCTGATATTCATACTCATCATATCCAGGATATTCCTGCTCTGTTCTATCAACAGTTTTTTTCAGTTCTTTCTCCAGCTTATTGTAGTCAGAATTAACACCAACGATGTCTTCCTCATAAGCTGTGTAGGAACCTGTGGCAGCAGACTCACCAAAGGATGTTAAGAACGTAAACGTATTTACTTTTATGCTGTGATATAAGATTAAAACAATAATAATCGCTAAAAGTATTCCTAGAACAACAGGATTTTCTGCAATGAATTGCACTATACCTTCTGCCAGTTTTCTGGCCAAATCTGCAGCCTGTTGTGCAGCTTTTTGGGCTGCCTCAACCGCCTTCTTACCAACTTCAGCTGCAGTTTTTGCAGTCTCTTTTGTTACTTCACCTGCAGCCTTTGCCTCTGCCTTTTGAGCTTCCCTTTGCGCCCTTTTTTGAATTTGTTTCTTAATCAGCTGCTTCGTTTGCTTGTGTGCTTCGCTGGCCGTTTTCCCAGCTTTCTTAAAAGCATCCGGCGCATAACTTGCAGCCTCAAGACCTACGTTATCATCTCTTTCAGTATCATACATTACATGGCTCCCTTCTGCTTTATAGCAGCCAGTTCCTCAGGCTTTGTTGTCAGATACTGATACAGCACGTTGTCCTTAGGGAAGTTGTCCTTAAATGGAAGAACCACATTACCACAGAATAAAAGTCCTCTACCTGAAGGAGCATTGGTAACATACTTAAGCTGAGCCTCACTGATACCAAGGCTTTCTGCTAAAATCTGCTTATCCTCTGAACCTTGATTTAGCATATATACGAAATCACAGTTTTCAAAGATGTTGCTGATTTCTGGACTGGAAAGCACATCCTTAACATTCTGAGTAAGGGCTGTTGGAATACCGCCCCATTTTCTGAATCGCTTATAGATTTCTACTGAATAGGCTGCAGTCTGTTCATCCTTTAAAAGCAGATGGAACTCGTCCATATAGTAGCGTGTGGTCTTTCCTATATCTCTATTTAAAGTGACACGACCCCACACCTGATCATGAACAATAAGCATTCCAACCTTTTTCAGCTGCTTGCCCAAATCCTTGATGTCATAACAAACTATTCTGTTATTAATGTTTACGTTGGTACGATGATTAAAGACATTCAGTGAGCCCTTTACATAAAGCTCCAAGGCTGTAGCAACCTCTTTAGCTTCTGGCTCAGATTGTTTGATTAATTCCTTGTATAGATCCTCCAAAAGAGGCATGCGTTCCGGAATAGGATTCTTATAATATTCCGTATATACGTTTCTGATACATCTATCGATGATGGTCTTTTGAATACCAGACAGGCCATCTCTTTGATTTAAAATCAACTCACATAGTGATAGTAGAAACTCTGCCTTTAATGACACTGCATCCTCACCATCTGAATAGTTGTCATTGATATCCATTGGATTAATATACTGGGTGGATTTCTGACTAATATGGATTACCTGGCCACCGAATAGTTCTACAAGAGGTGTATACTCTCGCTCTGGATCTGAAATGATAATGTCATCATCTGAGGATAATACTACATTTGCAATCTCTCGCTTTGCTGCAAGCGATTTACCAGAACCAGGCTTTCCGAAAAACATTCCATTTGGATTATTGTTCTTCTTTCTGTCAGCAAAAATCAGCTCACCTGTAAGAGCATTCTTTCCATAATACAAATCGTTCTCATCCACCTTTTCAAGTTCTGGAATAAGAAACGGAATGAACACCGCCACTGCTGATGTGGTAACTTTTCTTTCCTTTTTTATTAAATCAACGCCAAGAGGCAAAACACTCTTAATTCCTTTTGACTGCCTGTACTCCAAAGGATAAGTTTCGCAGCTAAATTGCTGAGCAATACTCTTTTGCTGCTTTACATTATTCTTTAATTCATCCTTAGTTTTTCCAGTAGTCATCATCAGAAATGTCATATGAAGCATTCGCTCATTCTGACTCTGCAGATTGGAAAGCATTGAGCTGGCATCATCTCCATAAAGATTCAAGTCATTTGGAATCAAATCAATATCGTAGCCACCTTTAAAAGCTTTCTTCTGCTCATCTATCTTATTTGAATCGATATCAGTTATCTTTCGCTTAACGCCCCTGATAGCCTCATGTTGATTAACCGATTGAAGATGAATGCTAATGAACTGCTCACAGTCTAAATCCAGCAAAGTCTCAAAAAAGTGATCTGAGATTTCTGGAGCATCATATGAAAAGCAGCTAACCTCACCATAGTAGCCAGGCTTTTTAAAGCAAGCATTTGTGGGATAGGTTACACCTTCTTTTAAAGAGCCATTTTCGAACTGCATACGCTCTAAAATTGCCATTCGCTCTCTTCCATCAAGTGATTTTGCCTTCACACCCATCTGCTCAAAGTTTTCTATTACCTTGCTTTCTATCTTTGAAAGTCTAGCTTTTGCTTCCCTTAATGAACCAGCCCTTATCCCAAAGGTTATGAACTTCTTTTTGATAAGGACATTTTCAAGGCATCCCTTATTTAAAAGAAGCATTCTGGAATATTCATTTCTAAGTTCATCCAAATTATCGCCTTTACGTTTTATCTGAAGATGATTCTCAAGCTGCTTTGAATCCGCAAATACGTTGGCAAAAGTGATTTCAAATTCTACAGAAGTATCAAAATAATTAAGGAATGTTCTCCACTGATCAAAGATGATTTCCTGCTGCTCCTCTGATGCCAGCTTGTAATTGATTTCACCAAACTCCAAGGTCTTCGTGTACAAATCACCATCTATAAGAACTATTCCATTTTCATACATCCTGTCAAAAAGCTTCGTTTCCTGATTCTTTTTCAGCTTGAACTCCAGGACTCTTTGAATGATAAGCTCCAAAGTGTCTCCATTCTTTTCAAACATTGCCACAAAAAATAGCGGCATCATCACCGCCATCATCGCAAATGTGGGAACGCTAACATCCACATTCAATTTCTTTAACAAGAAAAATGTAGGAAGACCTATCAAAGCTGCAAGTGAAAAACAAACCACCTGCCTTTTTGTTAGCCCAAACATCACCTTCTCTTTTACTCTGGTTAAGTCACTGGGGACTTTTACATTTATTGCCATATCTTACCTTCCTTACTGTGCTGAAAATACTCTCTTTGATAATGTGCCTGTCTTAAACAAGCTGAATGCCAGGAGTATGTTGTAGCCCATCAGGCCCCATAATGCTTTTCCAATGTCATCGGAAATTGTTATATTTTGAATCAGCACCGCATAAATTCCAACGACGATTATGATCAAAAATCCCTGGAACCCTATTGCAATCAAACCTTTTACATAGTTCTGCCCAATTTGACTCATTTCTCTGTTTCCAAAAGTAGAAAAAGGAAGTGGAGCCATGCTTACAAGCAAATAGATTTCTATCATACGTCCATAGACAACCACAAAGATAATCAGTGATAGAATCTTAAAGCCTACAGCAAGCGCTGTTACCTCAGAATAAAGTGGTAAAATCTCTCCCACGCTCATTCCCTCAAGAGTGTGTCTTAAGGTTGCCATTTGCGGTCCAGTCACCTCCGTGGATGCTGTGATAAAACTTCCTGCCTGGGCACACACATGATTAGTCACATCAAAAATTGCCATTGTAAAATCAAAGCAATGAGTTATCGCCATAACAGCCACAAATGTTTTTAAAAGCCACTTCATAAAAATCCATGTTTCAAAGTTTGCTAGATTGTTATGTGCCACCACCAGTTGAATCAATTCATAGCAGGCAATAAATGTCATAATCATACCTGCAATAGGCAAAAGTGCCGTTTCTGAAGTTGATTTAATAAGCGGATAAACACCTGGTACAAAATCAGCAGGCCCAATCGACACCTTGTCTGCCACGCCTGCTACTCCTTCATTTACAGTATCAAAAAGACCTGACAGAACCCATATAATTCCATCGACCAGCTTACTTTTCATATAGTCCGCCATCGATTCAAATAATATATCCATATGTCGTCCTCGTCTTTCTTTTTAAGTTACATAAAAAAGGAGCTGACAGCATAGCCACCAGCTCCACACAAAGGTCAATATTCAGTTTTTAGTTTCTGCTTTTAGAACAAGCTAGAAAGGAGTGGAATCATCTTAACTCCGATAAGAATAACTCCACCGCCTGACATGAACTGCTTCATGCCCTGTGATTTAGCGCCCGGATTGTCATTGCCATATCCTTCGAGAAGGTTGATAGCTCCCCAAACTCCTAAGCCTGCTCCAATTGCAATTACTAATGTCTGCATTACGTTTACGCCTTCGTTAAAAAATGCCATGTTGATACCTGGTTCGAAAACTCACCATCATCCATTGTCCTTCATCCGGAATCTCTCCATCATTTTTTCACCTTCATTCGGAAGCAGCGAGCTTCCGAATTTTCCTTTCTTTTAAAAAATATTGTTTATAGTTACGTCTCACACCCTAATCCTGCGCACCTGATTTTGGGCATAATAATAGACCAGAGAATCTGGGCGTCCCCAGAGTCGCTGGTCTATGTAAGGTTCATATTCAGTTCGACAAACCTGAATTGTTAGCACTCTGTCTTATTGCACCGGAGGCATAAAGCATAAAATGCAATCGCCA
>ODAI010812218.1_pt1 | contig 11647 bp, 10 predicted proteins | sample 1539321 | NCBI WGS metagenome assembly ODAI01 (sample SAMN02144231, study PRJEB22623) | gut metagenome | biome: sheep rumen | host: Ovis aries | place: New Zealand
ACGCCGTCAAATTCACCCCGCAGGGCTATGTCTTCATAAAACTCTTCAAGGCGAACGGCAACATCATTTTTGACGTCGCCGACAGCGGCATCGGCGTTCCCGCGGAAAAGCAAAAGCTCATATTTAACGACTTTTATCAGGGCGACGCGAGCATCACCAGAAAATACGGAGGCACGGGTCTGGGGCTCTCCATCAGCCGGAAACTCGTGGAGATAATGGGCGGAAAAATCGGAATGCGGCCAAACCCCAGCGGGGGCTCCGTGTTCTGGTTCTCAGTCCCGTTCATCAAGTCCGATATAGAGCAAAAGGAAGCCAAGCCGGAAATTCCTCCCGGAACAAAGATTCTTATCGTGGACAAAAACACCATGGTGCTTTCCAGCCTTGCCAGAATTTTCAGCGGTCTGGGAGTCACGGCAGTAGGAACAGAGAACAACAGCATGAACGCCTTCCAGAAGCTTGAGCTCGCCTCAAAGTCTGGCGCCCCCTTCACCATCGCATTCATCAACATGACCATGCCGCAGGTTGACGGATGGCACCTTGCCTCCGCTATCCGCAAGAACACGGCAATCAAAAACCTGCGCCTCTACCTTATGGTGTCCGAAGGGCAGATGCGGCGGGACACAAAGATGAAGATGAGCGATTTGTTGGACGGCTATCTGTACAAGCATGCCAAGCGGGCAAAGCTGCTGTCCATCCTGCGCCAGACGGACGAGCACACCGAAGCCGACAGGGAAGCAAAAGCGGCCGCCATCACCGCGGACGCGAGTATCGCCGCCGGCAGGAAAATCCTTGTGGCCGAAGACCACCCGGTAAACCGGAAACTGCTCTTCCAGTTCCTTAAGCGCTATGGTGCCGACATATATCTGGCGGAAGACGGCGCGCAGGCGGTTGAGCAGGTTGCCGCGCACCCGGAGATAGACCTTATCTTTATGGATATGCTTATGCCCGTCAAAAGCGGCACCGACGCAACTGCCGAGCTCCGCGGCAAAAACTACCGCGGCATCATCATCGCGTGCACCGCAAACAATGACCAGGACGACTTCAATGTCTACCGGCAGACCGGCGTAAACGACATCCTCGTAAAACCGTTCAAGCGCGAGGCCGTCAAGCAGATGCTGGAAAAATGGAGCTCCGTGCTTGCGGTGCCGGACGCAAAATCCATCGTCTCTCTGACGGACATGAACAACAAGGCGGCGGATATATGGGACGTGGGCACGCTGATACATTCCGCGGGCGGTAACAGGAAACTGGCCTTCTCGCTCATGGAGGACTACATCGCCCAGAGCCAGAAACTGCTCGTGCAGATAAAGCAGGAGCTCGCAAAGCCGCAGAAAGACCTCAAGCGGCTGGAGCTGTATGCCCACCTGCTGGAATCAAACAGCTCCGCCCGGAGCGCGCACAAGCTGGCGGAGCACGGAAAGAAGATGGAGGCCTCCGCAAAAGAAGGGAACCTCGTCGCGTTCGAAGCGGCGAGAACGTGCTTTGCGGTTGACTTCCTCAAGCTGAAGCTTATAATAAAAAACTGGGAGGCATCGGTATGAGCAGCACCTGCAAGACAAACTTTCACACGCACACAGTATTCTGCGACGGAAAAAACACGGCGGAAGAAATGGTGCAGGCCGCAATCAGCAAGGGATTCACCATGCTCGGTTTCAGCTCGCATTCCATGTACCCTTTTGCGAGCTACCACCTTGCGCCAAGGGAGCACGCCGCCTACTGCACAGAGATACAGAGGCTCAAAGCGTGCTATGCCGGCAAAATCCAGATTCTGCTCGGCTTTGAGGCTGATTTTGTGGAAGAAATCTGCGCGCCCCGCTTTGACCGCTACAAAGAATTCTCCCCGGATTTCCTCATAGGCTCCGTCCATTATGTCCCCGGCAGCAAAGGCTTCTTTGAGGCAGACGGGGATGCGGACGACGTTATCGCCAGAATCCGTACATATTTCAGAGGGAACGCAAAGCACGCGGTGCAGGCGTATTTTGACTGCGAGAAGCAGATGCTCCGCAAGGGGGATTTTACCATACTCGGCCACCCAGACCTTATCAGGAAGCAGAACAGCAAGCAGCCCCTGTTTGACGAGAGCGCGCCGTGGTACAAACGGGAGCTCGCAAGCCTTACAAAGGAAATCGCCCGCGCCGGCGTATGCGTAGAAATCAATACCGGCGGCATGGCGCGCGGCTATATGCAGCAGCCCTATCCGTCCCCGTACTTTCTGAGCATGCTCCACGAGGCAGCGGTTCCCGTCACGCTCAGCTCAGACGCGCATACAGCAGGGCTGCTGGACTTCTGGTTCCCGGAAGCAGAGCAATACGCAAAAGCCGCAGGCTACACAGAACTGGCGTTCTGCGGCACCGGCGGCCTTCAGTTCAGAAAAATATAAACGGCTGGCTCCCGCAGCTCTTGCCGCTTTCAGAGCCAGCTCCGGAAGGAAGCTCAAAACCCATCCGATTTCTGGAGCGCCTCGCAAGAGGCTGCCCGCAAGGCAATCGTCCTAACGGTTACGGCGCTCCTCCTTTGTCTGGCATTCCACGCAAAGCGCGGCGTAGGGAATAACTTCAAGGCGGGCTTCAGGAATAGGCTTGCCGCACATCAGGCACAAACCGTATTTCCCTTGGTTCATCCTGTCAAGCGCCGCATCTATCATTTTCAGGCGGCGGGCATCGGCATCCCCCAAGGATTTCAGCAAATCGCGATCTATTTTATCAGAAGCAATATCAACGTCGTCGCCGGACTCAACGGTCTCAACCAACTTCAGCAGCTGCTCGTTCCTTCCGGCAAGAGAATCGAGTATTTCCTTCCGCTGAGTAATAAGCAGGTCTTTCTGTTTTTCACAAAAGCCTTTCTTCATATTTTCCCCTTGTTGACAATTTTGTCAGTTTTGTACATACTAGTATACGCAAAAAATTCTAAAAAAGCAAATAAATTCTGGAGGAATTTGTGGCCAATAAAGATGAAGCTATTGAAGTCGTAGGGCTTGTAAAAGAGGCTCTGCCGAACACGATGTTCCGCGTCGAGCTTGAGAACAAGCATATTATCCTTGCCCATCTGAGCGGCAAAATGAGGAAGCACTATATCCGCATCGTGCCGGGCGACAGTGTAAAAGTGGAACTCTCTCCGTACGACCTCAACCGCGGTCGCATTATCTTCCGCGAACGCTAAGATTAATTTTTTTCACCCGCAAAAATGTATTTCAGCGCATGAATGGTTTCCGTGATTCCCTGCACACCAACAATCAGGCAGATGATGTTTATGGGGAACCAGAGGATGAGGAAGCGGAACGTAGCGAACGCGAACACGGTGCGGATTACGCTGCGGAAAAGCATACGGACACCATACTGACGCGGACGGTTCTCCTCCGAGCGGTTCGTCGTCCAGCGATAGGTATAGGATTCGGTGCTCTGGTGCTCCCGCTCTTCCGTATTGTAGGCATTGCTAAAGAAATCCCAGAAGGGATCGCCCGGCCCGTATGTGCCGGTGCGTTGATAGCCGCCGTAGGCGCTTCCCTGCTGCGTGCTCCCGCTCTGCTCCTGACGGAACGGATTTGCTGAGGAACCATACATATCGTATTGCCGGCGCTTGGTCTCATCGCCAAGGATATCGTAGGCGGCATTTATCTGCTTGAATTTCTCCTCGGCGGAGGCATCCCCCTGATTCCTGTCCGGGTGATAGCGCAGCGCAAGGTTTCTATACGCTTTTTTTATCTCTTCTGCCGAGGCAGTCTTGCTGACACCAAGAACCGTGTATAAGTCTTCCATGTGCATCCCCTTGAGAGACAAGTCCTTCTTGGGGAAGAAAGCCGCGGCAAGCCCGGAACCTTCCTCCCTGAATACAAAATAAACTAAATTGCAGCTAATTACAAGATAATTCGCAGAAAGATGCCAAAATAACAGAAATTTCTGCCCGCAAGCGGCAGGCTTCCGTTATCACAGCATATTTTCAGGGCAGCTCAGCGTATGATAACCCATGTCGCGCCGCTGCCGCCGTGGTTGCGGTCAGGATGCCCGGATGCGCCGAGCCGGGAATCCTGGGCGATAAAGAGCTTGACCATGGGGCCGAGCACCGGGTCGGAACCAACGGAATGGCTGCCCTTGCCGTGGATGATGAGGATTTTCTTGAATCCGCGCCGGGCGGCATCGTCAACCACGGACTCCAGTTTTGCCCATGCCTCGTCGCGGGAAAGCCCGTGCAAATCGACAAATGCCTGGGGGCGCATGGCACGGAGATATTCCATGCTCGCATATTTCTGCTCTTCCGCCGCCGCATCGGCTATTTTGTCCTTATCGACGGTACCGTAGCGGTTCAGCCAGACTTCCATGGGGTTGATGCTGCGGCTGTTATCAATGCGCATCTGCTGCTCGTAGGAATAGCCCTGCCGTGCAGCCTCCTTCTCTTCCTTTGTCGGGGCATTAGCCTTCTTGTGGGATTTCTGAATCCCTTTGGGCTTTTCCTGAGCCTTTTTTTGCGCGGCATCCCAATCGTTCAAAATATCGCCAAAATCCATATATTCCGCCTCTTTTCTATAAAGTAGAGCCGTCCGGAAACCTCACTTCCCGAACCAGCAAGCTTAAAAAGCTTTTCCTATACGCAATTCCATCAGGCCGCTTCCAAAACGTTCCGTTCCGCCCGCGGCTTATTCTATGGGCACTATCTCCGCGGCAGGAATCCAGCCGAATGTATCCAGAAGGGAGACATACACCCAGCCGCCCGCCGTATCCAGCACCCTGACACGGCTGCCACGCCGGACGACAGCAAGCCCCGTCGCATTTTTCTCAGGAATGGGGAACAGCGGGCCGCCACGGCACAGCGCATAGTGCCGGGCACACAGCACGCCGGATGCCACCGCGCCGGCAGCACAAGCCGCAAGCAGGACGGCAGACAGCACGGCGGCCGGCATTTTTTTTGCCGCGGCAAAAAAAGCTGCCAACACGGCGCAGAGCACCGCCGCCACAAGGAGCATGAAGAAAAGCGGGACGCCCGCAGACGGCGCTCCCGGCTGCAGGCCAAAACGTTCCTCCGCGGCACGGCGCTCCTTGACGGCATCCTTGCCCCAGAGAAAGGCAAGCGGAAAACGGCGCCGTTCCGCGCGATGCAGCTGCACCAGCATATCCAAATCGGCATCAGAGAGCGGCACCGCGGCAAGCTCTTGCACAAGCCCGGCGGGGGGCTCGAACGCAGCCCCGGCTTCCGCGGCAAAGCTGCTTTTTGCCGCATCCGCTTGCGCTACGGGAGCCGGGCGTACGGATACCGTGTAGCGCGGAAATTCCATATCCGTCAGGGCACCGTTATAAGCAGTGGCAGAGACCTCCACCGCAGGCAAAGTATAGGTGCCCGCAGAGAGCGGCTGCCAGTCAAACATCACGAGCGGACAGAGCTCAGGGGAAAAATCCGGATGCACGACGTTGCCCGCCATATCGTAGCGGCGGATTTCCTTGAACAGGGAATTTTCCGGTATCGTCCAGGATAGAGACGCCACCTGCACGGCATACTGTATGTACACCGTAAAAATGATATGCTCCCCGGCCTCTACGCTCAAGGTCTTTGTCCCGGAAGGAACATACGGGGAGGCGACATCGACGGACAGCTTTGGGGAGATACGCTGCGCGTTCTCATAGACATGCACGTTCTCAAACTGCAAGGTATAGAATCGCCCCGCAATCTGGACATCAAGCGGAAAGAGCCGGTAATCCCCGCTCTTGGAGAAGCGGACAGACACTTCGATATGCGTGCCCGTGCCTTCCCCTTCCGCAGGGGAAGCAGGAATATACGCCTCCTTTTTGATGGAAAGCAGCTCGACGTGTTCAGGAATGGTATTCATATACACCGTTACCGTCGAAGGATCCACACCCCCGATGTCAAGGCTATACATGCAGCTGGCGGAGGTAAAAAAATAGCCGTCCGCCTTTTTGAGGACAAGTGATTGTATACGTTTTGCGTCCGGAGCCGCTGTTGCGGGCTGCAGCGCGTACAGCCCCAGCACCGCGCAAAGAAACGGCATCAGTAGTCCGAAGCGCCGCTTTCCTGCATTTCCTGTTCCTGATTCTTCCATTGTTCCTGCTCTTTTTCCCGCATAATCGAATATACGGCATTCTCCAGCATCTGCTCCTCCGCGCTCACCGTGACCGGCGCCAGCGCAGATTCGCGGGCTTCTTCCCGTGCGTCCCGGCCGCGGATAGAAAGCTCAAGGTTTATCTTTGCATCGATATTTGAGCTGTCGATAGTCAGCGCGTTCCTGAAACAGCTCGCGGCCGCCTCATAGTCTCCCTTGCGGTGCGCGACTATGCCAGTATTGTACAGCACCGCAAAGCGGATTTCATCCGGGGCATCGGGAGCTATCTGGTCAAAGCGGCTGAGCGTCGCCTCCGTCTCATCCTGCATGAGATATGTGGCGGCAAGCCCGTACAAGGCATATTGCGCTGTTCCCGGATCCCCCGCCTGCACGGAATCCTCATAGGCATCCAGAAAACACGAGACTGCCCCCTGATAGTCCTTGCGGTTCCAGTCAAGCCTGCCTTCCAGTATTCTGCCGCCGTTCCGGAACTGCGGCGTACAGCCGCCCAGCAGCACACAGAGCACCAGCGCCCCTGCCACGCCATGCAGCCGGAAGCCCGACACATGGAGCTCGCCTGCGACAAAAGAAAGCACAAGGCAGACAAAGGCAATCGTCATGAACACGTTCTGGCGGCTCACGTCGCGCAGCTCGTACACAAGGGCGGTATCGTCGGCAGCAGCAGCGCCCGCCACAGCCGGGAAGCGCAAATCCTGCAGCAAAGCGTAGGCGGAGCCCGCATCCTCGGCGGCAATATAGCGCACCAGGGGCACAGAACGGGCTTGATTTTTCAGCTTGCCCGTATCATGGACTGAAGCCATCGTCTTTTTGAGCGAAGCCGAACGACGGGCGGTCTGCACCTTGGTCATGCCGTCTCCGGCAAGCACCTCCGATTCCTGCTCGGAACCAAAGCCGATGACCGTGACGGGGATACCAAAGCGGACGGCATCGTTCAGCGCGGGCAGAAGGGAACCATCTGTCTCCTCCCCGTCCGTGAACAGCCAGATATAGCCCGCCTGCGACGATTGCACGGGGAAAGTCTGCACCGCCGCGGCAATTCCCTTGCCAAGACTTGTCCCTGCGGAAGTCATCAGCGACGGCGACAGGCAGGAGAGCAGGCCGAGCACGCTTTCCTTATCCTCGGTCATCGGAACCGCGACGGCACCGTCACCTTTCGCAAGCACCACAGAAACAGCCACCCCGTCCATTCTGTCCAGCAGCGCTCCTGCATAGGCCGCGGCCGCCTCCAGCCGGGTCTTTTTCCCCGGCGCATCGTTTGCGAGCATGCTGTAGGATATGTCGAAGACAAGGGCAACAGCCCTTCCGCTTTTCTGCACCGGCGCAAAACGGCTGCCCCAAGAAATTCCCGCATAAGCAAGGATAAAGCAGGAAGCCGCAAGCCCCCGGAGCGCTGTCCGCACGGCAAAACGGAAGCGCCGGCGCCGGAACAGCGCTGCATCGCCAGCGGCAAAGCTGTTCCCGCCAAGTACCGCGATAAGCCTGCGGTATTTATACACACTAAAGGCAAACATGGGCAGCAGCACTAGGAATGCCCAGAAAGCAAAAGGCCTCTCGACGCTGAATCTCATAGCACCTCCTGAAGCAGCACCCTGCGAATCACCCATGCAAGGCAGGCAAAGCAGGCCGCAGCAAGCAGAAAGGCACCGTAATAGCCGGTGTCATAGTTCCTGACACGGTAGCTCTGCGCGACGGATTCATTGCGCGCCACAGAATCAAACGCGTGGGCAAGGGCATTCAGCGATTCCACGGTAAAAAACTTTCCGTCCGCCTCGCTCGCAATCTTGGACAGCGTCTGGCTGTCATACTCGGATTTCAGGTAGCCGGAATACATACGCCCTGTCTTGGGATCCACATATTCAAGCGGAACCGAGCCACGGGTACCAATACCGAGGACATACAGCGACACCTGTTTCTCCCGCACAAGGCGCGCCGCCGTGTAGGGGCTTATGCTGCCGGCATTGTTCTCGCCGTCGGTGATGAGCACAATGCAGCGGCGCTCAGAGCCGGAGCGCTCCAGGTGGAACAGCGCGCAGCTCAAGCCCGTGCCGATTGCGGTGCCGTCACCGAGCCCGCCGACAACCAGCTTGTCTATCTTGTCAAAAAAAACATTCCTGTCCATCGTCGGAGGAACAGAGACCGCCGCATCGCGCGCCATCTCCACCAGCCCAAAGCTGTCGCCTCCGTCCGAATCAGCAAGCAGGCGGATTGCCTGCTTTGCCGCATCCAGCCGCGTCATTCCCCCAATATCCTTTGCGGTCATGGAAGGGCTGGTATCCACAACAAAGACGATGTCCGCGCCGCGCGACGAATACACCTTCTGCTGATGGCGGACGACAGGCCCCGCATACGCCGTCACGGCGCAGGCATAGGCACACACAGCCAGCACACGAGCCAGGACGGAAAGAAAGCCGAAGCCTCCCTGCTGCCAGTCAAACGAGGCTCCGTGCCAGTCGGAAAGCGTCAGCGGGAACGTAATGCCCCGGAAAAGCTTGAGGTAGCGCAAAAAATACAGGAGCGGTACCAGCAGCAGCAGGAAGAACGCAAAGGGGTTCTCAAATTCCATCATACATCGCTCCCTCCCGCACCGACCTGCTCCAGCGCGGCAATCGCCTGGCAGGAAAGCGCTATAATCCGTTCCCGCTCACCCGGCGCAAACACAGCCTCGTGCTCGGCGGCAGGCAGCAGGCGGGAATCTATGGAGCCGCCGGCAAAGCGAATATAGTCCGTGCGGATGAACAGCGCTGTCAGGGACGACAGCGCATTGTCCTGCTCGATATCAAGCATATCGCCTGTCCGGCGCGTAATCAGCGGGGCTATTCCCCGTGCCGTCACAGAAGAAAAAGAAATGCCGAAGCGGTAGGAGAGGTACGCGCGCATGACAGCCTGCCACTGGCCGGCAAACTGGATGTCCGGGCATTTTTTTCTGCCGAGCACAGACAGCCGGCGCCGCGCGGAGCGGGCATTCCAATAGAAGCCTGCGTTCTCACGGATTCCGGAGACGCAGCGCACGAGCGCGGAAAAGCGCGCGAGCAGGAATCCGGTGCCAACCAGCAGCAGAAGGATAAGAAGAATTCCCACCCACAACACATAGCTCGTGCCGGGCAGCAGGAGCGGCGGAAGCGGCGGACGAACCGCAGAGGCAGCGACCTTATCCGCAAGAGAAGAAATTTCCACGAGAGAAGGCCGAACAGGAAAGGCCGCTTCCCCGGCAGATGCCCCGCAAAGCGCAGCAAGGTCAAATTCATCAAAAGAAATCGCCCCTGTCCTCCACGGAACAAAGGTGATGATAAGCGTGCAGGTTGTGCCCGCTTTCTGCAGAACCGCATGCTCAACCGTATACTCTTCCGCATGGCGGGCAAAGACGGCGGCCTCATGGTCAAGCAGAACAACGCCGTCCTCAATCCGGGAAGCGGGAGCCATAGCAAAAAAATCAACGGAACTCTGGAACGTGCAGCGGAGCTCCGCCCTGTCCCCGACAAACACATTCCGCGGCACAAGCACCTGCTGCAGGCCTTCAGGCGCCGCACCGTCCCCTTGGGCAAGAACCGGCAGAAGGAAAACAAAGGAAAACAGCGCAAAAAGCGCCATCCGGCGGACGCAGCGCGCGGCACAGAAAGAGATGATTCCGTCTTTTTTCCGGCAGGGAACAGGTCGCAGGCATATCATACGAGTCACCGGATTTCCCTTGCCGCAAAAAAACTGGTCAGCTCAGCGGCGGAATCCTTCTCCGTGCTCAGCTCCAGCGGAATTCCTCCGTGGCGGATGCATTCCTTGCGCCAGACATTCACCCGCTGACGGTGGGCATCGCGCCACGCCGACTGAAAAGTCTTTGACGATGTAGGCAGAACGCGCGTCAGCGTTCCCTCCGCGTCCGCAAAGGAACCCGAGCCGACAGCCGGAAGCTTTTCGTCCGAAGGGGCATGTATGCGTGCCGCCACGACATCATTCCCCTGGCAAAGCCGCCCGAACGGCGCAAGCCAGCCGCTCGTCCTGAAATCTGAGAATACCATGACCAGCGTACGTTTGCGGAGCAGCCGGCCCGCGCCCTGCAAGGCATTGTCAAGCACCGTCCCGTCCTGCCGCCGGGCATGGTCTTTCCCGAACTGCGAAAGCAGCAGCAAGGCCTGCTCTTCTCCCCCGGAAGGCGGACAGGAGAACAGCAGCTCTCCCCCAAAGATTACGGCACCCACCGGACTCGCGTTTTGCAGCGAGGCGAGCACCAGCAGAGAGGCGCATTCCATCGCCTTGTCCAGCCGAGACTGCTTTCCGGAACCGCAGCACATAGAAAGCGAGGCATCGATTATCAGAAAAACATCCAGCTCGCGCTCCTCGTTGAAGGTCTTTACAAACGGCCTGCCCATGCGCGCCGTCACGTTCCAGTCTATCGTGCGCACGTCATCGCCACGCAGGTACTCGCGCACCCCGCTGAATTCGATGCCCTGCCCGCGGTACAAAGACCTGAACGAACCGCTCCTCATGCCCTCGGCAAGGGAAAGCGCGCTCAGCCGCAAGAGTGAGGCTTTTTTTGCAAGCGTCGTCCTCGTATCCATAAGAAAGCTGCCCCTCCTGCTCAGGGAACAGGCATGAGCTCAAGTATCTTGGCAATCAGGTCGTCTGCGACAACGGAATCCGCGGAAGCCTCATAATTCAGGACGATACGGTGCCGCAGCACAGGGCGGGCGACAGCCTGCACATCCTCCGGCAGCACAAAACTCCGCCCGGCAAACAGGGCGGCAACCTTGGCACAGCGCAGCAGGGCAATTCCGGCGCGGGGCGAGGCACCAAAAGAAATGTAGCGGGTTATATCATCCTTGCCCGCCGCAGCTGCATCCCGGCGGGATTCCTTTGCGGCGGCGGGGCGGGTTACATTCACAAGGGAGACAATGTAGCTCACTATCTTCTCGTCCGTGGCTATGACTTCCACCGCGGCCCGGCATTTCTGGAGCGCAGCCGCAGAAAAGACCTGCCGTACCGGCACGTTGAGCGCCCGCCCGTTCGAACGGACGATGGCGAGCTCCTCCTCCGGTTTGGGGTACGGGACAACAATCTTCATGAGAAAGCGGTCAAGCTCGGCTTCCGGCAGCCTGTAGGTTCCCTCCTGCTCTATCGGATTCTGCGTCGCAAGCACAAAGAAGGGCTCCGGCAGTCGGAACGTTCCTTCGCCTATCGTAACCTGATGCTCCGCCATAGCCTCCAGCAATGCAGACTGCACTTTTGCAGGCGCCCGGTTTATCTCGTCCGCAAGCACGATATTGGAGAACACGGGACCTTTGTGCACAAGGAATTTACCCGTAGACTGCTCGTACACCAGCGTGCCCGTCACATCGGCAGGCAGCAAATCCGGGGTAAACTGGACACGCCGGAACGCAAGCCCGGAAATCTCCGCAAACGTCCGTACCGCAAGCGTCTTCGCAAGCCCCGGCACCCCCTCAAGAAGGATGTGCCCGCCAGCTATCAGCGCCGTCAGTATGGCATCCACAACTTCTTTTTGCCCCACAAGGCGCTTGGAGACTTCCTCCCGGCACGCCCTGACATACTGCGCGCACTCATCCAGCTCATTTTTAGAAACCGCCGTTTTCA
>ODAI011024332.1_pt1 | contig 11647 bp, 9 predicted proteins | sample 1539321 | NCBI WGS metagenome assembly ODAI01 (sample SAMN02144231, study PRJEB22623) | gut metagenome | biome: sheep rumen | host: Ovis aries | place: New Zealand
GGAATGCTTCCGGCTCTTGCTTTTCCGATAGCCTTCGCCCCAGATATCCGCGTCGGAAACGACCACGGTTCCGCAGTCCTTCAGGACAAAGCCGCTGCGGAGCGTCACCGGGCAGATGACCACCTCGCCCTTCTCCGGTTCCCGGACGCTCATCAGCGTTTCCCCGTCGGCAAAGGCAGTTTTCTCCCCCAGCTCCGCCAGGCTTTCCTCCAGCCGCTTCCCCCGGGACGCACCGCCGGAGAGCAGGCAGACCCGGTATCCGGCCTCCCGCCATGCGGCCAGATCGTTCTTCAGCAGGCGGATCTGACCATTATACCCAGGAATGCCCGCCGCGTTCAGGCTTTTCGTCACGGACGGCTTCATTCCGCCCAGCCCCAGCAGCATCTCCGTCAGCAGCGTGCAGGGATACTTCGCCATCTCTTTCTGCACGCTTTCCCAGTCCGCCAGGAGGCCCTCCTGCTCCGGCACCGCTTCCCCCCGGGAAACCGCGCTCAGCAGGTCCTCCGCAAAGCCCTGAAGCCGCTCCACGATCCGCGTGCGCAGCTTATCCGGCTCGCAGAGCAGAATCAGATCCGGCCGGAACCAGTCCGTCACGCTGCCCGTCTTTTCCGTCAGCACCGGAATCCACGCCCGGATCCTGCGGAACGGCACGCCGCCCTCCAGCTGATCCGCATCCGCCAGGAGCCGCTCCCGCCGGCGGGTCTTCTCGTCCGTTTCCGCCTCCCGGTACTTCCTTTCCCGCACCTTCGGCGCCACCGCCGCGTCAAACAGCTCCGCGTCGTTCTCGTCATCCTCCGGCAGCGGCGGAAGATCGGCAAAGAGGGGGGCGGCAAACGCCTCCCCGCCGCTTCCGGCAGAAGCACCGTCCGCCTCCAGCACCTCCCGCATCCTGCGGGCCGCCGGAGCATATTCATCCGCCTCCAGCAGGCCTTCGCACGCCGGTGTCAGCCTCGCGCACTCCGCCTCATCCAGGCTCCGCTGGCTGATGCAGTCGAACTCGCGGATGCTGTCCACCTCGTCGTCAAAAAACTCGATGCGCAGCCCCTGGCTCAGCGCCGGCGGATATACGTCCAGAATCGCGCCGCGCAGGGCAAACTGCCCCTTTCCTTCCACCATGCCGACCCGTTCGTATCCCATCCGGACGAGGCGCTGGGTCAGGCTGGCGGGCGGGAACGAGTCCCCACGCCGGAGCGTCATGCATGCCGCCCGGAACGGTTCCGGCCGGGCCATCCGCTGCGACATGGCCTCCGCTCCGGTACACAGGATCTTCACCTCTCCCGCGGTGATCGCGGTCAGCGCCTCCAACCGCCGCCAGCTGCTCTCCAGGCTGCCCGCCGCCCGCGTCAGATCGATCTCGCCCCCGGGCAGGCAGACGCCTTCCCCGGAAATCTGGCGGATGTCATCCGCCGCACGGCTGGCCTTCAGATCGTTATCCATGACCAGCAGGGTTCTCTTTCCCGCCCGGGCCATCCGGCAGGCGATCACCGCGGCGAGCGTACCGTTCACCCCGGCCAGGGCCATCATCTCCCCCGGCTTCAGGCCGAGCATTTCCTCCTCGCCGGGGAAATGGAATGCGTTCAGCACTTTTTGTTTCCCTCCTGCATCGCCGCGTCGATGCCCTTCTCCGCCCAGAGCAGCGCGCATTCCGCCGCCCGCTCATAGGCCGCTTCCATCTTTGGCATTTCCTCCGCTCCCGGGCGGCCGAGCACCCATTCCACCAGGTCCTCCCCGGCCGGCCGGTCCCCCGTGCCGATCCGGATCCGCGGGAAAGCCTCGGAGCCCGTCACCGCCACGATGCTGCGCATCCCGTTGTGCGTTCCCGCCCCGCCGCTTTTCCTCACCCGGATTCTGCCCGGAGGCAGATCGATATCGTCATAGATGATCAGCGTCCGCTCCGGCGGACAGCCGTAGCGCTGCATCATCTGCTGCACGCATTCGCCGCTCCGGTTCATCAGCGTCGTCGGCTCCACCAGAACGATCCGCTTTTCATCATCCGCCTTTTCCCCGGCCGCGCCCTTCATCAGAAGGCCCTTCCGCAGCCGGATGCCCAGCTTTTCCTTCAGCCGGTCCGCCGCCTCAAAGCCCGCGTTATGCCGGGTATGGGCATACTTTTCCCCGATATTGCCCAGGCCGATGATCAGATAGGTTTGCTTCTCCATTTTCCTTCCGCTCCAAAAACACCTTGTGGCGAAGGGCGGATTCCCTCCCCCTTCGCTCCCGCCAGTTTCTCATGTTTTCCGCTCCGTGTCAAGAACAGAAGCAGTACTTTCAAAAATCTTCCCGCAGTGATATCATATGTCATTATGATAACGAATGATTGAAAGCGGGGCTCGTTATGCATCTGATTGTGCCGAAGAATTACAATCCTGTTCTGGATCTGCGGGATACGGAGATCGCGATCAAGCTGGTCAAGGACTTTTTTGAGCAGGAGCTTGCCCGGGCGCTGAATCTGACCCGTGTTTCCGCGCCGATCATGGTCACGCCGGAATCCGGCCTGAATGACAACCTGAACGGCGTGGAGCGGCCCGTTTCCTTTGATGTGCTGGAGACCGGGCGCCAGGTGGAGATCGTTCACTCCCTGGCCAAATGGAAGCGGCAGGCGCTGAAAACCTATGGCTTCCACATGGGAGAAGGGCTGTATACGGATATGAACGCCATCCGGCGCGATGAAATCACCGACAATATTCACTCCATCTTCGTGGATCAGTGGGACTGGGAGCGGATCATGGCGCCGGATCAGCGAAATGAAGCGTTCCTGCGCGACATCGTTGAAAAGATTTATCTGACCCTCCGGAAAACCGAAGGGTACGTCTGCGCGCATTATCCGCATATCAAGCCGGAGCTGCCGGATCATATCACCTTCGTCACCACCCAGGAGCTGGAGGACCGGTTTCCGAATCTTTCCGCCAAGGAAAGGGAATATCAGGCCGCGCGCGAATACGGCGCCGTTTTCCTGATGCAGGTCGGCGGTGCGCTGCGTTCCGGTCAGCCGCATGACGGGCGCGCGCCGGACTATGATGACTGGAATCTGAACGGCGATATCCTGCTGTATGATCCGCTGCTGGATATTTCCCTGGAGGTTTCCTCCATGGGGATCCGCGTGGATCCGGAGGCGCTGAAGCGGCAGCTGAAGATCCGCGGCTGCGAGGAGCGCGCGAACCTGCCCTTCCAGAAGGCCCTGCTGGCCGGAGAGCTGCCCCAGACCATCGGCGGCGGCATCGGCCAGAGCCGGATGTGCGTGTATTTTCTGCGCAAGGCGCATGTGGGAGAGGTGCAGGCCAGCCTCTGGCCGGATGATGTGGTGGAGGCCTGCAGGGAAGGGAATATTCCGCTGCTGTGATCCATTGTCGTTTGGATTGAAGATTTCGCGCCTGCGGGCGCGACCAGGGCTTAGCTTTGCATGGGATCTGTTACCCAAATCAGAGATTTGGACAGATCGGCATCCGATCGCCCTGGACCTTCGGGGATCGATGTTTTCGAAGGCCTGCAGGGAAGGGAATATCCCGCTGCTGTAATTGCTTTTAACGGTTGTTTTTCTCGTTCAGGGTATCGATGGCCGCGTGCGTGGGCTGCGGGTTGCAGCACGGGCACGCGGTCAGTTTTTGATATGAGCCGTCCTGCAGCTCTCCGTAGAGAATGGAGATCGTCTTCGACGAGTTCCTGATCATCACGCATTCCGGGCTGGCATGGTAATGCTTTGTATCATGCTTCGTATTGTAGTACAGCTTCAGCCCGTCGTCCGGATATCCCAGGGTTCTTCCCGCATCGTCCCAGATGATCACCTTGACGCAGGGGCCCCCGTTCTTCTTCGACGGATTGTTCAGGTTTTTCCACAGCCACTCCTCATTGACGCCTTCGGGCGTTCTGTTCCGCTGCACGCGGATGCATCCGTGGCTGGCCTTCTCCCCCAGGTACCGTTCACACCGGGAATAATCCCAGGATGTATTCCCCGCGCTGTCCGTTCTTTCCTTGCAGGGCACCTCATGGATCAGGATTCCGTCATTGATCCGCATGGCGTTCCGGCAGTACAGGTCGCCGGACCAGAAGTCCCCGGTCCAGCTGACCGCCAGAAACTCGCCCGCGGGCGTTTCGTTCCACGGCGTGCTCTTCTTGGCATAGCCGGTGGAAACCAGCATCGTTGACTTCAGCTTTCCCTTCTCGAACACATACATCCGCTGGAACTGCTTGTCGATCACCAGTCCGTACGTATCGTCCACCGGTTTTTCCTCCAGCAGCTCCGTCCGGACCCATCCCTGGAACAGCTTCGCATATACCCGGACGGAGGAGCCTTCCGTGGAGGAGGAATAGGCCTCGATCATGCTCCATTCCTCTCCGCGCTCCAGCACGTGGACGCCCTGGCTGTCATATGTCACGCATCCGGCGTACTCCTCGCAGTCCTCCTCCGGGCGGACCCGTACCTTTTCCTGCTGCCGCTGGTTGCCCTTGAGCACCGTGACCGGCTGCTGCAGCACCTGCCAGATCTCCTTTTCGTCCATCCAGCCCATCTGCATGTTCCAGTAATTCAGCGGCTCGTCCTTCTGCACGGGGCTCCATTCATTGACCCGGTGAAACTCGATGTCCTCCGCCCAGCCCAGGGTGCTGTTTTCATCCTCCAGTTCGATCTCCTCGATCACTTCCTCCACGTCGAGGTCCCCGGAGTCCGCCGTCTCGGCGGATGAGGCGGAAAGAAGAAGGGAGAAGGCGAGCAGAAGCATGCAAAGCTTTTTCGCTTTTCGCATCTGTGTCACCTTCTCCCTTTTTTATTTCATCGCCTGGGTTTTGGCCCAGCCCTTGTCGATCTCCTCCTGGTGGCTGGTCGCATACGGGCCGATGGCGACCACCTGCTCCTGCGTCCGCGGGAAATGCAGACAGGAATGCCCGTCAAAGTTGTTGTCCTTCGTATGCTGCGTCCCGTGCGGATTGGAATGCGTCGAGCCGATGTATACGCTGCCGTCCGCAAAGATCACCCACACCGACCGCGGATTCCAGGTATTGCCGCCGAAGACCTTCAGCATCTTCGACGTATCGTTGGCCGTCAGCGGCTCATAGTCCGCATGCGCGCCCAGCGAGAAGATATGAATCTGCCAGCTGATCCCCGTCTGGAAATCGTATACCGTGGCGTAGGGATAGCTCCGGGCGACGCTCTTGACCGTCGTATACCAGTTGGCATAGATGACCTTGCCCGCGCTGGGCTTTCCGGACAGCGCCGCATAGGCCGAAGTGGAAACGCTCGCCGGCGCCGCATTCGTCTTCACCGCGGATGCCGTACCGGCGCTGTCCAGCGCGGTCAGCGTTTTGCTGCCGGCCACGCCGTCGGACGAAAGCCGGCTGGCCTTCTGGAAGGCCCGGACCGCCTCCGCCGTTTTTGAGCCGAATACGCCGTCCGCCCTGCCGGACAGATAGCCCAGGGAGATCAGCTTCTGCTGCATCGCCTTCACTGCCGCTCCGGAGTCCCCTTCCCGCAGGGTGGAGGACGTCGGCGCGGCCGTCGCCGTGCCTGCCTTCGGGGTCGCCGTCGGCGCCACGGTCACCGCGCCGGCACCGAACAGCTTTTGCTGCGTCGCCTTGCCGGCCACGCCGTCCGCCGTCAGCCCATTGGCCTTCTGGAAGGCCCGGACCGCGCTTTCCGTATCCGCGCCGTAGGTCCCGTCCGCCTTGCCGGCCAGATATCCGGCATTGATCAGCGCCTCCTGCAGCTGGCTGACGCCGGTGCCCTTATCGCCCGATCTCATCGTGTCCCAGGTGATGGCGGCCGTGACCGGAGCCGGAACGGGCGTCGGCGTGATCGCCGGCGTCGGGCTCGGGGTCGGCGAAGGCGTGGCCACCAGGGAGATCACGTTGTCGCTGAACAGAATTTTATAGGTGCTCTTTCCCGCCGCACCGTCGATCGTCAGATTGTTGTAGGCCTGGAACTCCTTGAGGGCATTGACGCTGGCGCGTCCGAAGATTCCGTCCGCCCTGCCCTTATAGAATCCCAGCTCCTTCAGCCGCAGCTGCACCGTCTTCGCATCCGCGCCCTCCGTTCCGTATTTCACCGTCGCGGTCGGCACCGTATAGGTCGGCTTCGGCGTGGGCGTCGGACTCGGGGTCGGCGTCGCCGTCTCATTCGGAGAGAGCGAAGCGTCCGAATAGATCGCCTTCTGGGTTTCCGCGCCGGCGATGCCGTCCGCCTTCAGGCTGTTTTTCTTCTGAAATGCCTTCACGGCCGCGACCGTCGCCGCGTCATAGGTATTGCTGATCACCCCGTCGTAGTAGCCGAGCTCCTTAAGCCTCGTCTGAAGAAGCCCGACCGCCTCGCCGGTATTCCCGCTCTTCATGGTCACGCCGGCCGCCGGGCTCAGGGTTTTGATCTTCGTGGCCGTTCCCTTCGAATTCTTCGGGCTGCCGGAATACAGGAACGCCTGCAGGTTGGCGTCCACCAGCCCCGTATCCGGATAGCTGTTGGCCCGCTGGAAGGCAATCACCGCCTGTTCCGTTCCGGAGCCGAAAACGCCGTCCGCCTTTCCCTTCAGAAAGCCCAGCTCGATCAGTGCCTCCTGCAGCGCGCGCACTTCGCTGCCGCTCATGCCGCTGCGCAGGATGATGTATCCGCCCGCGTCCTCCTCCGGGCTCAGGGTCGGAACCGGGGTCGGCGTCGGGGTGACCCGGATCTTCTGCACCTTTTTCAGTACGATATAATCCGTCCTGACATAGCCGGACAGCTTGCCGTAATCCACGGCCGCCCAGCTGCCGCTGACGGACTTCACGCTGATCTCCGCGCCCTTGGGAATCTTCTTCAGCAGCTCGCTGGAGGTGGATTTCCGCGCCCGCAGGTTGACCGAATCCTTCGTCACCGTGGTATACGGATAGCTCCCCACGATTTCCATTTCTTCTTCCGCGCGGGCAGAGATCCCGAAGCCCGCCGCCGGAATCATTCCGGTCACGCCAAGGATCAGCGCCAGAATGACGGCCAGCCCACAGACCAGTTTGCTTCTCAAATGACCCATCGTCGCCCCTCCAGACGGGCATAAAAAACCCGTTGATATTCCAAACCAGACTCATTCTACAATGTCTGTTTCAGAATGTCAACGGAATTATTTCAAAATCGTAATAATTAGGTAATATTTAATGTGGCCACCGCGCAGGCCGGCATATGCACCCGGATTTCATCCGCGCCGATCTCAAAGCCGCTGAACGGCTCCGCCTTCAGGGGCGCGTTTCCGAAATCGTTATACGCGTCCACCTTCCCCTGCAGGATCCGGCCTTCCACACCCTTCACCGGCCGGCCCTCCAGCCGGACGGTCACATCCTGCGCCGCATCCGGATCCAGGTTGCTCATCGTCAGGGTGATCTTCCCGTCCTTTTCGCTCGCGGAGGCCGTGACATTCTGCAGCCGGTATTCGCCGCTGCCGCCCTCGTCGGCCTCAACCCGGCACTCGAGCTCCTTCGCGTCCATATGATCCTTGTACAGGTCAAAGACATAATAGGTCGGCGTCAGCACCATCTGCTCATCCTTCGTCAGGATGATCGCCTGGAGCACGTTCACCGTCTGGGCGATGTTCGCCATGTACACCCGGTCGCAGTGCCGGTTGAAGATATCCAGGGTCACCGCCGCGACCATCGCGTCCCGCATCGTGTTCTGCTGGAACAGGAAGCCGGGGTTCGTCCCTTCCTCCACCTGGAACCAGGTGCCCCATTCATCCACGATCAGGCCGACCCGCTTCTCCGGATCATACCGGTCCATGATTTCGCCGTGATCCCTGATCAGCCGGTCCATCCGCGCCGCCTTCGCCACGGTTTCCCAGTAATCGTCCCGGGTGAACACCGTCGCCCGGTTCTTCTCGTTCCAGGAGGGGCCCGGTACGGTATAGCTGTGCAGGCTCAGGCCGTCCATGTGCTTTCCGGCCTTCTTCATCAGCACCTCGGTCCATTCCGTATCGCCGTCGCTCGGCCCGCAGGCGATCTTGTACAGCTTATTCTTCCCGTACTGGCGGCAGAAATTCTGATAGCGCTTATACTGGTCCGCATAGTAATCCGGGCCCATCAGCCCGCCGCAGCCCCAGCTCTCGTTGCCCACGCCCCAGAAGCGGACGCCCCAGCTGTCCTCCCGGCCGTTGGCCCGTCTTTCCCGGACGATGGTGCTGTCCCCGTCGCTGTTCAGATATTCCACCCATTCGCTCATCTCCTGGATGGTTCCGCTGCCGACATTGCCGGTGATATAGGGCTCGCACCCCACCTGGCGGCAGAGCTCCAGGAACTCATGGGTGCCGAAGGAATCGTCCTCCACCACGCCGCCCCAGTTGGTGTTCACCATGCGCCGGCGCTTCTCGAGGGGGCCGATCCCGTCCCGCCAGTGATACTCGTCGGCAAAGCAGCCGCCCGGCCAGCGGAGAACGGGCAGCTTCAGCGCCTTCATGGCTTCCACCGCATCGCTGCGGATGCCCTTCTCGTTCGGAATCGGGCTGTCCTCGCCGACATAGAGGCCGCCGTAGATACAATGCCCCAGGTGCTCGGCAAAATGGCCGTAGATATAGCGGGAAATGGTCCCGGCGGACTTCGCCGGATTGACGGTAATCTTCGCCATGTTCTTTCCTCCGGATCAATGATGTTCGGAAAAAGAAGGGACGGATCCGCTTCTTCTCTCCTGCCTTTTCTGCTTTTATTTTTTCAGCTGGCTGATCGCCACCAGCGCCGCCGCCTGCTCCGCCTGTTTCTTCGTCTTTCCCTTGCCCCGGGCGAGCAGCCGGTCCGCCTGATACACCGCGGCCTCGAACACGGGCGCGTGGGGCGGGCCGCTCGTTCCGACGATCCGGTACACGGGCGTTTCCCCGCCGTGCTTCTGGAGCATCTCCTGCAGCTCGCCCTTGGAGTCCTGCATCGGCAGGCTGACCGCGTCATCCTCCGGCCAGCAGCGTTCCACCACGCCCCGCGCCGCCTCGATTCCGCCGTCCAGATACACCGCCGCCAGCACCGCTTCCATCGCGTCGCACAGCACGCTGGGCTTCTCCCGTCCGCCGGTCAGCTCCTCGCCGCGGTCCATGATCAGCGCTTCCCCGATCCCCAGGTCCCGGGCGATCCGGCTCTGAGCCGCCTCGCACACCAGCAGCGCGCGCAGATGCGTCAGCGCGCCTTCGCGATCCTCCGGATGCTTCCGGTACAGCCGGTCGCTCATCAGATACTGGAGCACCGCGTCCCCGAGAAATTCCAGCCGCTGGTTATCCTCCCTGCCCATGGACGGGTGCGTCAAAGCGCGACGAAGCAATGCTTCGTCGCGAAATGTGTACCCCAGGGCATCCATGATTTTTTTCAAAACCTTATCCCTTCACCTTTGCGATATAGGCCACTACATCGCCCACCGTGCGCAGCTTCATGATCTGGTCATCCTCAACGGTGATGCCGAACCTGTCCTCCAGGTCCATGATCATCACCATGATGTTCGCTGAATCCGCCTTCAGATCCTCCATCAGGCGGGATTCGGGCTTGATGCTCGCCGGATCCACCTTCAGCTGCTCCGCAATCATATCCCTGACCGTTTCAAAATTCATCCGGGTTTCCTCCTTATGATTTCTTTTCCCTTACTGATTGTCCACCTTTTCCGCGCCGGCGTCAAGGCCCATTTTTTCAATGCTTTCCGCAATGATCTGCGCCACGTGACCGTCAATCATCTTCACGCACTGGCCGATCGCGCTGCAGAAGGCATAATCGTTGCTGGACCCGTGCGCCTTGACCACCGCGCCCTGCACGCCCAGCAACGGGGCGCCGCCGATCTCATCGGAGCTCATCACCTTTTTGACGCGGCCGAAGGCCGGCTTGGCGATCAGCCCGGCGATCTTTCCCCGGGTATCCGCCATCAGCTCCTTTTTGATGATCCCCAGCAGCGCCTTGGCCAGCCCTTCCGTATACTTCAGGATCAGGTTGCCGCCGAAGCCGTCCGTGACGATCACGTCCGCCTGATCCAGCGGAATATCCCTCGCCTCGACATTGCCGACGAAGTTGAAGGGGCCTTTTTCCATCAGCGGATACGTCGCCTTGACCAGGGCGTTGCCCTTCTCCGCCTCCGCCCCGATATTCGCCAGGCCGATCCGCGGATTCTTCATGCCCATGACGCCCTTCATATAGGCATCGCCCATGATCCCGAACTGGAGCAGATATTCGGGCTTGCAGTCCACGTTCGCTCCGCAGTCAATCAGCAGGAAATGCCCCTTGCCGTTGGGCATCAGCGGCGCCAGCGCCGGACGCTCGATGCCGGGAATCCGCCCCAGGCGGAACATCCCTCCCGCCAGGGTCGCTCCGGTGCTTCCGGCGGATACGAATCCGTCCGCTTCGCCGCTGCGCACCTTCAGCATGCCCTGGACCGTTGCGCTGTTCACCTTTCTGCGAACGCCCATCACCGGGCTTTCGTGGTTGGTGATCACCTCCGGCGCCTCCTCCAGGGTCAGCCGCGCCTTCACATCCTCATAGTCTCCCAGAAACGGCCGGACCTCATCCAGCTTTCCGGCCAGAATGATCTCCAGCTCCGGATATTTCCGCAGGGCGGCGATCGCACCCTTTAACGGCGCCTCCGGCGCCAGATCCCCGCCCATGGCATCCACGTATATTTTCATCTTCACTTGCTCCCGATGCTCTCACAGATCTCTTCCCGCGTTTTCCCCGCAGGCATCAGTAGGCCTTCGCGAAATACATGACCTTTTCCGCTTTCTTTCCGCAGCAGACGCAGGTGTCGCCGAAGCGCGCGCCTGCCTGGTCAAAGGGCATATTCCGGGAGGACGCGTTGAACTTCTCCTTGATCGCGTCCTCGCATTCGCGGCCGCCGCACCACATGGCTTTCGCAAATCCGTTCTCCACAGCCTTGCCCAGCTCGTCCATATTGTGAACCTCGGTGGTCCGCTCGTCCCGGAACTTCTTCGCCTGATCGTACATCGTCTTCTGGATGTCATCCAGCAGCGCCTGCAGCTCTCCTTCGATGTTGTTCAGGGGCATCGTGAACTTCTCCAGCGTATCCCGGCGGAACACGGTGGCCACGCCGTTTTCCAGATCCCGCGGCCCGATCTCGAGCCGGACCGGCACGCCCTTCAGCTCCCAGTCGTTGAACTTGAAGCCGGGGCTCACCGTATCCCGGTCGTCCAGCTTCACGCGGAACCCGGCCTTCTTCAGCTGATCATACAGCTCCCCGCAGGCTTCCAGCACGCCGCCCTTGTGCGCCGCGATGGGCACGATCACCGCCTGGATCGGCGCGATCTTCGGCGGCAGCCGCAGCCCGCGCTCGTCCCCGTGGGTCATGATGATGGCGCCGATCAGCCGCGTGCTGACGCCCCAGCTGGTCTCATGGACGTATTCCAGCTTGCCTTCCTTGCTCTGATACTGGATATCGTATGCCTCGGCGAAGTTCGTGCCGAAGTTGTGGCTCCTTCCCCCCCGCAGCGCCCTTCCGTCCCGCAGGCTCGCTTTCCCTCGAGGGCGCGAATGCGACGGTGAATGTGATCTACGACGAACTGAGCGGAAAGACTCTCGCAAAAGTGGAGAATGCAGACGTGACCTTTGCGAATGCCGCGAAGGTTTCCGCCGACAACCTTCACAGGGCGGGCATGTCCTATTTCCAGGGCGGATTCGATGCCGTCGGCGCGGGACTGGGGCTGGCCGCCGGGGTCATCGAGCAGTCCTCGGATAC
>ODAI014348613.1_pt1 | contig 11647 bp, 5 predicted proteins | sample 1539321 | NCBI WGS metagenome assembly ODAI01 (sample SAMN02144231, study PRJEB22623) | gut metagenome | biome: sheep rumen | host: Ovis aries | place: New Zealand
TGAAAACAAGTTCTGGTAAAGTTCTTGCGAATAAGGTTGTAAAAATTACAATTAACAAGAAAACATATGCTGCGAAATCCAATGTAAATGGATTAGTCATTATTAAAGTTCCATTGACTAAGGCAGGTTCTTATACATATACTGTGAGGTTTAATGGAGATGATAACTATCTTCCTCGTACTTATAAAGTAAAAATTAAGGTTTTAAAATCATTGACTACTGTTAAAGCTCCTAAGGTTTCTGGTGTACGTGGAACTACTAAATACTTCAAAGTTACTGTAAAATATTATAAATCTAAAAAAGTAGTGAAAGGGCTTAAATTAAAGGTTAAAGTTGCAGGTAAATCATATGTGATTAAAACTAATTCCAAAGGAGTGGCAAGGCTTAACATTAAAAATATAAAGAAAGGAACTCATAAAGTGGTTATAAGCTCTAAAAACTCTAAGTTCTATGTTAAAAAGACATCTAAAATAGTAATGAAGAATCCTGTTGTAAAACGTACTTACAAAAGCAGTTCTGGTTCCAGATCTAGTTATAGTTCAAGTTATACACCTCGTTCAAGTTCTACATCTAGTTCTAGTTCTTCATCTACTTCTAGATCATTCTCCATTAACAATGTTTAATGTTTTCCAATTTTTCTTTTTTATCAGGAAATCCTTAAAAATAAAACACTATGTTACTATGGAGATGTGGAGTGGGTGTTTTTTTCCTTTTTTTATTTTAATTATTCGATTGATTATTTTTTCTTTTTTAACTTTTCTTATTATTTGGTTGATTGCTATTCTTATATTTTTTGGCGTGTAGTCTTGATTTTATTTTTAGGTTTTGCTTATATGTATACAACAATTAAATTAGACAAAATTAATTAAAAATTTATTGTAACTATTTTTTTAGAGGGGGAAATAGGTAATCAAGAATGCATCGGGTTATTAAATGTTTAAACAAGATTTTTACTGTTCTATGTCTTTCTAAAAGTTGTATTGAGTTTAAAAGATAATTTACTCACATTAATATGTTAGTCTCGTTTTTTTTTAAAAAAAAGAAGGATAAGAAATTTTTAAATATAATTAATATTATAGGTTATACTATGTCAGAGATTATTTGTCCAAAATGCAAAAGTAAAATATCCAAAGAGAATAAATATTGTCCAAATTGCGGATCTACTTTATATGATTATAAAATTAATGTTAATGAAATAAGAGACAATTTTATGAATTTTAAAGATGGTATCACATCAAAAATTCAAAATAAATTGGAAAATGAGGATATTCCTAAAACGGAAGATATTAAAGATATTTTAAAAAATTTGGATGAGGATTCCTTAAACATGTTATTGGATAAACATGGTATTTCCCCAAGCAAATTAAAACAATTAAATTTAAATAAATTATCCATTAAAGTTGATACAACTAAATTAAAGGAGGATTTAGCTGAATTGGGTATTAAGAGCCCTAAACGTAACTCTGATAATCGATCAGTTAAAGTTGATATAGTAGATGGTGAATTTTATGATGCATCTCAAAATGAGTCTTCTTTTGTTATAGTTGATATGGATGATGATAAAGTAAATGAGTCTCCTTCTTTTAAAGTTGAAGTGGAATCAGAACTAAATGAAGATTCATCTTCCGGTATTAAAATTGAAGTGGATGATGATACTGTCGAAGAGGAACTTCAAGAAAAGAATGAACCTGTAGCCGAGGAAGATTCCGATATTTACATATGCAGCAAATGCGGATTTAAAAACAGGTTAAATATAAAGTTTTGTACTAATTGTGGAAATAAATTAATCTAACTGCTCTTTTTTTACGATATTATGGATTCTGAAGTGGGATACTATTATAATCAAGCAAAAAACTATTGCAATATCAAAGATTATAATCAAGCATTGGAGCAAATCAAAAAAGCAATCCTTATAGATAATCATGATTATGATTGCTGGTGTCTTATAACTGAGATCTATTTAACTTTAAATAGAATTGATGAGGCATCCAGTTGTGCAATCACATTACTTAACCTGAACAGCAACAACCCCCAGTCATGGCATTTAAGAGCTCGGGTTTTATTAGGTTTAATGAGGTATGATGAAGCATTGCAGGCTTCAGATAAATCTTTGCAATTGGATGGTGCAAATCCAGAATATCTGCAAATGAATAAAAATATAAAAAAGTACCTTGATTTTAGAAAAAACAATCAGAATAATTCTAATCAATCCATTCCTCATGAAGAATCTGATTCTGCAAATTCTGGCAATTCTAACCCGGCAAATTCTGAAGAATCATACAGTAGCAATTCCAATGGAGAAATCAAAATTCCATCATCTGGTGAAGAAACTTTTAATCCCATCAATAAATATGAAAGCATTTTTCAAGTAACAAGCATTAGTAACATTGCATTATTCAAACAGAAAAAATTAAATTCCAGAATTTATTATAACCTTTTAGATGATCTAATGGATGGCATTTTAAGAAAAGTGGATAAAGATTCAGAAGACTCTTTATATGCTAAAATTACGCAGTTTGTTTCCTGTTTTGCTGAAATTCAATATGATTCCATAAATCATGCGGAAGGATTGTATTCATGTAATGTAATTAAAATAGATGAAAAAGGAGAAACAATTAAAAATATAGCTACATTAATCCATGAGTTGGCACATCATTTATTTTCTGAAATATTCGAACTTTCATTAATGTATTTATTCGATTCAGAAAAAACTGATGCAATAGAAGCATTAGCATGGTATTCTCTTAATTTCAAAGAGACATATCACTTATCTAATGAATATTGTGCTCATACTGTTGAAAATTATTTTATGCCTGCACAATATAATAATTTCGAATCGTTCAATAGGGTTTTGAAAAATTTCGATTTATCAAAAAATGAAGACATGGAAAATATTTATTTTGCAGCAAAACTTGGAAACACCTTTGCTCAAGATATTATCTACATGTTAAATCAATTTTTTGATGATAAATTAAAAAGGGAAATAAAAAAACAGTTTATTTCGGATGGTTATGTTTTTTGTTCTTTTGGAGGCACTGAATTCAAAACTTATGATTTTTTTGATGATGTGGATAAATTCAATCAAATTAATTTAATATTATCTGAAAGCATAATTTATATAAAAACTCATTTTGCAATTTTTGATTTAATCAATTACAAGAATGTTTTCAGTAAAGTAAATAAAAGATTTAATTATTCCATCTGACCCAATATTGCTGCTTTAAGTAAAAAACCATAAAATGGTGTTTTTCCACTTTGATCGTCCACTTGGTAAGTAAGGATAATATTATCAAGATTAGCAAAATATTCTGTCTTTTGCTTGTTATCTCTTTGAATGCCAATAGCATCTTTATAATCAGTTATGGATAATATTTTGTTTAAATTATAATTTATTAGTTTCATGGACCCGGAAAAAATCAGCCTTTTATTTGTTATTGTCAATGTTCCCCTGTCAATATCTTGGATTTCCTCATGAGACATGCTTCTGTGTGATACTCCTCCTAATCTTAATGAAAATCCTTTGGCGATTCTGATTGTCGGACCGCCATATCCTCCAACAGATGTTCGTATTGAACGGGGTTCTTTAAGAGTGACATTATGTAACACTAAAACTGGGGTTTCTGATCTTTTGAGAATTATTGGGCAGCCGTCGGTAGGTAATGGCAGATTTCCTTCATAAATCTGCTGGCCTAGCCATTCAAGATCGTTGATGGGAATATTGTTGTTTCTGTTATTTCCAGCAGTATTGTTTCTTGCATTATTATTGCCTTCGGCATTATTGTTTCTTGCATTAGAGTTGGAAGCATTATCCTGGGCATTATTGTTTGATGCATGATTATGGGTGTTGTTATTACGGCTAGAATTATCCTCTTCTAAATTATTTCCGCAATTTACACAAAAACGAGCCCCGTCTTTATTCATGAATCCACATCTTGAACATTTAATTATCATATTATTACCTATGTGTGATATTTATATATGAATTTTAATATATTATTATATATAATTTTGTCGGAGCATTTTCATGATAGAATCTAAAGAAAATCTATTAAAAACTAACGAGTTGAATGATAAACTACTCAAACTCGAAAGCTTTTTGCATTTTAAATGGGATAATTTTTCAATTCCCATAATTGATGTTGATTTTTTTGACTTGTTTTCCAGATTAGTCATTAATAAAAACACTTTCAAATTTAGTTATGAGCTTTCAAAAAATGAGTTGAAAACTCTAGTTGATACTGGTGAAGTAACTGACCGTAAGGAATTAGATAAAATAAAAATAGCTCTTTCAAGAATGGACAGGTTAAGTTTTGAAGAATATCTGTCACAGAACACTCTCGCTATTTTTAAAAATCCTGAATTCTACATCAGCACATTAAATGATTCCCTATTGCACACACCATTGAATAAAAATGATTTGAACAATAATTTGAACTTGATTAATTTAAAAAATAAAAAGATGCTCAATGAAAACGGTTTGTCTAATCTGTATCTGGCTCTGGGATTCCTTGCTTCCAGTGATTTCAATGCTCCATTAATTTTTATTCCGGTAAAACTTGAAAAAGAAAATGATGATTTTGAATTATCCTATGATTCACATGATAAAATACGTTTAAACACATCTCTTGAACTTGAATTGAAAGAGAAAGGTATTGATTTGCCACAAATGGATATCAGATTGGAATCAGATATGATTTCATACCTGACAAGTGTGAATAAACTATGCAAGATTGAACCATTTGTAACACTGGGATTATTTGATTTTACAGTTCCTATTGCTTTCAATGATTTAAATGAATTCAGTGAATCCGAAGAATTGGATAATATTTTAAATGGTTGCGATAAGACATTTCATTTTGATGAAAGTAAAATAGATTTAATTGATGAGCATGATTCATATAATGTTCTCGATGCTGATTCATCACAAATTTCCGCAATAAGAGAAGCTTTGCTTGGGGGTAATTTGTTTATCGATGCTCCTTCATCTTCAAACAAAACTGACACCATAATTAATTTAATTTCAGAAATCGTTGCTAATAAAAAAACAGTTTTATATATTTCTGATAAATTGAATGAGATTCGTGAAATTGAAGATAAATTGTCCGAATTAGGTCTTAAGAATCTCTGTCTCGATTTATATGGGAACAATTATGATTATCAAAAGCTTATTGAAGAAATCATGCACGCTTCCAGGAATATTCCACAAATGGAATATGATGAAAATTACATTAATTCTAAATTAAACGAGCTGAATAAATCAAAAAGAGAATTAGCTGAGTATAGTGATTTTATCAATACTCCATATAAAAATACGGGGATAACTCCTTATGGATTAATGGGCATTATAGAAAATGGTTACCGTCAAGGATTAGATGAATTCGAAATGAAGAATCTGTCTGATCTTTCAGAAGAAGAATGCCTGAAAATGAATGATGATTTTACTGAATTATCTGAATTTTATGCAAATAAGATTTATCCCGCTTCAGAAAATAAATTTAACTATATCCTTGTTGATGACAATGCAGAAAATCAATTAGAAGATATTATTTCATCCATTCATGATATTGAAAGAGATATGAGAGAACTGATTGAAGTTAATGAGGAACTCCATGAGAAGTTCGGAATTGAAAAACTTGAAAAACTTAATGACTATGAAAACCACTTGGAAAAATTGAAATCTCTTGAAAACAGTCCTCAATTAATGGGTGATGATTTTGAGGGCCTGAAAGACTATGTGGATTCATTGAATGATTTTCAGATTAAAACAAAGGAATTCGGAACCATTGAAAATCTGGAGAAAATGCTTTTGGTAGATGTTTATAATACTCGGCTTGATTTGGAAAATCATTTGAATGAATTAATTAATCTCGATGAGTCCATATCCAAACTGTTTCTATTGCTTGATGAATTCAAATCAAAAGTTTCAGATGCGGGTATAAACAATGTAAAGTCAATTAGGGAAGTTGAAGAGATTGAGGGTGATTTGGATGTATTGGATAAAAATCCCGCAATCCTTTCTGATGAAGAAAACATGAAATCATTTGTTGAGGATATGGAGAAATATCAAAGTGAATGTGAGGCAAATTCTCCTGAAGATTTATTGACAACCATTGATAATATTTCAAAAGCAACATTAAGCTCTACAACAGAACAGCTTAAAGGATTAACTTCATATCAGAAAAATGTCCATGAAGTCGACACTGCGATTGATGAGTTGGATGCTTTAAAAAATGTAATTGGTTTAAATTGTTTTAAATCTGTAAATGGCCTTAAAGAAGATCTTCAAAAAACAGATGTTCTGAGGTCATCCCCTGTAATCGTTGAAGATGAAAATGCTATTGATGAGTTCATTAGTTTGTTTAAAAGAGGTTCAAATGAATTTGGCGATTATGATTATTCTCATTATTATTCTCAGATTAATTCTGAAGTTGATGAAATACAAGATAATATTATTAATGAAGTCTCTAAAACAAGAATATTGGAAAATAACCTACCTGCTATTAAATCAGAAATAAAAAACATTTCGGATAATGTTAACAGGTTAAGCAATTTACTCAACATTAAACCGATTAATTCACTTAGAGAAATTGACGAATATTGTGATAATGTTGGAATTCTATTAAAAAATCCTATTGTAATTCCAAGTAGTGAAAAACCACAAATTTTTGCATATGTTACATTACTTGAGGATATTATAAATAAAGCAGCATATACAAAATTAGATTTGGATGAAGTTAATGATTTAATCAAAAAAATTATTGCATTTGATAAAAAAATTAATCAATCACATTTTGATTACAGAGTATTTAATTTGGATTTCAAAGAACTATCTTTAAATTTTTCTGAGTATAGTGCTAAATTATCTAGTTCACCAATTCAATCTCCGTTAAGTCCGGATAATTTAAATGAAATGCTTGAGGAGTTTTCTAACTTACATCAAAAAATGTTTAAGAATCCTTTAGGCCGCTATGGAAAACTTAAAAGGGAATTTAAATCTTATTATAGAATTACGCCTCCCGATGATGATGGAGTAATATGCAGCGATTATAAAAAGTATATAAAAATTGAGGAAGATATACATAGCGTTAAAAATACATTGCTTGTTTATTATAAATCAGATAAATCTATGAGCAATGCTCAATTTAAATCAGTATTGGAAAATTTGACTAGTCTTAAAGATGAATATGGGGATATCAAAAAAGAGATAGATGTAAAGCTGAAGGAGACAGATTTCAATAGTCAAAATATGGATTTTGATGAAACCTTAAATTATTTGGTTTCAATAAAATTAAAACTGACAGACATTCAGAGCTTATCTAAGGCTGCTCAATCTGCTCCAACTGCTAAAAAAAAAAGAGGTTCAGCATTCGACAGCATAAAATCCGCTTTTAACTTCAACTCAAAATCAATCAATATACACTCATTGTTAAAAAAATATTTCCCAAAGACTTATTTTTATTTGGATACTGATCTGGATGATTTGTATGATGAATGTCTGATTAAGGAAGATTATGATAAACTGTTGAAAAACGGATTCTTTGAAGAAGATTCTCCAGATAAGGCTGATAAAAATAAAAATGAAGTTAAAAATATTTTAGAGTCTGTTGAACACTCTAAAACAAAATGTTATTATATTTTGAAATTAATTAAACAAAATATTGAAGTCTCTGGAACTCAATTGGACATGACATTAATAAGTAAAAGTTCATTTGCATATTTAATAGGATACTTCGATGATTTATCTGATGAAATTAAAAGTGCTAATGATTTATTTAATGGAGTTCGCGAAAATTATAAAATCGATGAAATAGACAAAATTATTGAAAATTACGAGAAATTGAATAGTCTCAAATATCTTGGAGAATTTGTAAAAACCGAGGCTTGTGGTAAATCATTATTTGAAAATGCAGATTATTTTAAATTACTCAATGAATTTAATTCAATGGAAGAGAGATATTCTCTATTAATTAATAGATATTTCCAAAATATATGGACAGGCAAATCAACATCCTTAGACGATTTACATGATGCTTTTGAAAACAATAAGGAATTTACAAAACTCTATCATGATGGTTTTTACTCTGATGCTGTTTTTAAATTCCTTGAGAAACCACCATATACAATTCAATCAGTAATCGATAAGTTGAATTCAAAATGTGCTGAGATTTCTCAAAAAACAAAAGATTTGAATGGACAATCAGTTTTCTATAAATGTGATTTGGAAGAAATTGATTTTGAAGAGTATCAAAATAAAAACAAGGAGGTTTTAGGGACTCTTGAGTTGTTAAATCGTTATGATTTAATTTATGGCAATTATGATGAAATAATTAATTTTGATGAAAAGGCCGATTTTGAATCACTTGATTTGGTTAATCAGTTAGATAAAGATTTAAATAAACTTTATAATGATTCTGCTGTAATAAAATATGAAATATCTTTTGAAAGTCAGAATAATCTGGATAAAATAACTGAAATAAAAAATGACTTTATCAAGTTGGTTCGTTTGAGAAATTCCATTGAAGAAAGAACTGAAATAATTCAAAATCATTTTGAAAATATATGGGACGGGCCAAATACTGACATTTCACTAATTAAAAATAAAATAGAGATTGACAAATCATTTACTAAAAATTATGATGTTGTTTTCTCACAAAAAACCGTTCAATCAATTAATGATGATGAACATTCATTTGACAATTATAAAAATGAATTCATGTCCCTTTTTGAGTCAATAAAGACTCAACTAACAATGCTTGCTTCAAATCCAATTATTTCAAAAGAATTTGGAAGCGAATTGGAGAATACAAGCTTTGATACAATTTATCAAAAAGCGTCAGATATTCAAAATGACATAAATTATCTGAATTCCCTATTCAATCAGCTAAAATTAAGTAACTCTTTTAATTTGGATGAAATCACATCAGATGTTGATATTTTAGATAACATTATCCAATCAAAACTTATTATATGTTTAAATGAAAATTTAGACGATTTAAATGCATCAAATGAAAAATTAAAAACCATATTAAAAAATCATAATGAATTGCAATCAATTAAAAAGGCTCTTGATGAAAAATCAATTGATTCAAAGTATTTCGAAGATATCGATAATGGTTATGAAACATCTGTCAGCCTTTTAAATCAACGGCTGAATAATAATAAAACTTATGAAGAGTTATTCAATGAAGGGTTCTTTTCCAATAAAACCGATGAAGCTCTAGGTGTTAAATCAAAATTCTTTGAATTGGAGGATTTAATTTCAAAACTAGAAGATTATTCCAAGCATTCAGTTGATTCATTAGAGACTGTTGATTTGATGCACACGGAAAAAAGAATTTATCTTAACAAGTCACTTGATGATGTATTGAGTTATGCGGCATTCCTAGAAGATAATATTAATCCTTTAAAAGATTGGATTAAATTTAGAATATTGTCTAAAAATCTTGACAATGAAATATGTTCTGAATTAATAAAAGCTTTATATGATGATGACATCGAACTTGAATCAATTAACCAGATATTCACATACAACTTTGCAAGAAACTTATTCAATGAAATTAAGCATGAACATGCATTTATTCATGATGAAAACATCGAGAAATATATTGATCTGGATAGAAAAGTCATGGGACTTAACAGATTTAGAGTTCTAAAAGAATATGTGGATGCAAGACCAAATATTGAAAACATGGAATTTGATGATTCCAAATCAATGAAACAATACAGAGCATATGATAAATTTAATGATTTGCGATTAAATGATAATAGAAGCATAACTGAAGTTTTTGATAAGTCTATTGATTATATTAAGGTTATAAAACCAGTTTTCATTACAACTCCATCTTCAGTTTTCAAATATTTATCCTCCTGTGACTTTGATTATGTCATTTTTAGTGATGTAGGTCAAATCCAGACAGAATATGCGGTTACAACTCTTTTAAGAGGAGCGAATAAAATTGTTGTTGGCGATTCCAGACAATCAGATATCGGCTTCACAAACTTTATAAAAGATAGATTCAAAACAAAATCCCTTGAATTGTGTCATGCCAATTCATCATTTTCCAAGAATAGAATGTGGGCATGTCCTAATCAAAAACCAAGTCTGGAAATAATTGATGTTGATGAGTCCATTTATGATGTATCCTCCAAAGTCAATGAGCAAGAAGCGATTAAGATTGTTGATCTGGCTATTAATCATGTTAATGAATATGGGTTTGATAAGACACTTGGAATAATTGCATTTACAGAATCACAAAGGGATCGCATAATTGAATTGCTTCTTGAAAAATTAGAAAATTGGCCTGAACTGGTTGAATATTTCAATCCTTTAGATTCTTTCTATGTAAAATATATTGATGATGTTTATGAAAGCCGTGATGTCATATTGGCAAGTTTAACTTATGGTTTTGACAGTGATGATGTTTTGAATATCGATTTTGAAAGTGAAAATAATCATGTCATTAACAATCTTTTGACAAAATCATTGGAAAAAACTATTGTTTTAGCTAATTTCAAGCAAAAAGACATTGCTGAAGGTAATAGTCTCAGATTATTGTTTGAAAATCCGACAACTGACAGTCAGACAGACTCTGAATTATCCTTATTTGAACAATGCATTTATGATTATTTAAGGGATAATGGATTTGCAGTTGAAAGGGAGTTAGTTGATTTCACGGTTAATGATACATCAATCGAATGTGAAGGAGAAAACTTCAATAAATTCAAAACTGTGAGGGATAAATTTAGAATTCACAAAGAATTATTGGAAAGCATTGGATGGAAGTCATTCCATATATGTTCTGCGGATTGGATTGATAACAGGGATAGCTATCAAAACAAACTATTGGATGCAGTCAATTCCACAATCAAATTAGAAACTGAAGAAAATTTCTCACTTGATGAAGATTTCGAATTTGATTTTGAAAATGAAGATGAGATAACAATAAATGAATTGAAAGAACTTTTATGAGGGGTGTGATTTTATTAGCAAAATTTGTGAATCCTGTGGTAATTCCTATTTGGATGATAAAAAATATTGTCCCATATGTGGAATAAAAAATAATGAATTTGATTATCTCAATCAAAAATCTATTTTAATAAATGATCTTCATGAAACTGATTATTATGAAATAGAAACAAAAAAAGAGATATCCTTTTTAAAATATAAAATCCCAAAAAACAAAGTTGATGTTAAAGTAAAAAAATGTCTGCAATGTGGAAGTAAAAATGCATTGGACTCTAGATTCTGCGTAGAATGCGGTTATCATTTTACAGATTTTGAAGATAAATCTAAAGATGATGGTGAGCATATTTGTCCAAAATGCGGCACAGTTGCATTAGAAGGAGATTTGTTCTGTTCTGAATGCGGAACAAAATTAGAATGATTGATTTTTTTAAAAATTTTTCCATTTTTAACTGGAATGCATTCATTTTTTCATTTTAGGCATTCGTTGAAATCTTAATGATTTCATACTTTTAGAAGCTCTGTTATTTGTTTAATTTAATTTTTTTGAATAATCACATCCTCAGGTATTTTTCTAACAAGAATACCTTCTATTTCTTTCTTTTTATTAATTAATTTTTTAAAGTAGTCCATATTTTTTTCTAATTTTTTAATGTTATTATTAGTCTTTTTATACTCATTAAA
>ODAI010638289.1_pt1 | contig 11645 bp, 9 predicted proteins | sample 1539321 | NCBI WGS metagenome assembly ODAI01 (sample SAMN02144231, study PRJEB22623) | gut metagenome | biome: sheep rumen | host: Ovis aries | place: New Zealand
CCTCTGCTTTCGAAGGCATAAAGAAGTACTGGACACTATCATTTTTCTTTTTTGAAAGAACCATGATCGAAACATAGGTGATTCTGCCTTTGAAAATATCTGTTGCCTTGAAGTCAATCAGTTTTTCAAGGTATTTTCCTTCATTTATAAGATTACGGATAGAACGCCCGTAATCGGTTTTAAACCAACGTCTCTGAATTATAAATCCGAGTTTTCCGTTCGGAGCAAGCAAACTAATACACTTCTCGATGAACAGTACAGAGAGATCGGCTTTACCTTCAAAAGCACTATACTTTGTGCTTAAATAATCGTGCATCAACGGCTGGGCAGCCTTGAAATGCTTTGTTTCAACGTAAGGTGGATTGCCTATCACATAGGAAAAACCATTGTTTTTACCGAAAACGTCAGCAAAGGCAATTTTTATATCAAAAGGCTTGATTTCCGCAATATACTTTGCCGGAATATGATTATCTGTACTTACCAACGTGTTTCCGAGCTTTATATTCCCATCTATATCACGTAGTATCTTCTCGCCAAATGCACCGATACCACTCCAAGCTAAAGGATTGTTGCCGTCAACGATTTTCAGGGCTAATGACATTTTGGTTACTTCTATGGCAGCTTCATCACAGTCTATGCCGTGAATACAATTTGTGACGATAGCTCGTCTGCCTTCTATGGTAAGCATATAGCTTTCGTCTTGTACATAGAAATAATCGCTGTATTTGCTCCGTTCACTTTCATCGGAACTGAGAATTGCTATCATCTTCTTTGTTAGCAATTCATAAACGGACACAGCAAACACACCTGATCCGCAGCAAGGATCAAGCACTTTGATTTTGAAGATGTCCTCTATTGATTTTACGGAAGATAAATCAACTGTCTGCTTGCATATCATATCTACAATATGCTCAGGAGTGCAGACTGCTCCGTTAGTCTTAACGTATTCGGATTTTGTCACTTCCTCTATTTTACCGTTGTTAATGACAAGTTGTTTACCAAGGAATTCCTCATAGATGTTAGCAATAACCTTAACAGGGATTACGTCAAAACGGTACGGGAAAGGATAGTACAAACCATTTACGAACTCGGCAAATACATCATTGTCGATATTAAGGCTCTGGAATAGCTCATCACGCTTGAACATAGCGCCGTCATAATGATCATAGAATTCCATATAACAGCAATTTTTAAATGAATTCCAAAAGCCTTTTTCATCAGAAAGAAAATGCTTTAGCTTTTCGTGCTTTTCTATTTCTTTCGACTCGCATACCCTTATGAAAATGATACGGTCAAGAATTACCTGAACATAATAATTGAGCAGCGAATCGTTGTTTATAACATCGGGGTTAAGCTCTACCAGTCTTTTGGCGAGCTTAATTCTGAAATCTGACAGCATGAGCATAAAGTTGCTGTCGAGTTGATTATTGCCCTCAATGGCTTTAGTCTTATAAAGCTGTTCGAGATGATTGGAGCATATATTATCATGCCATAGATGCTCATAGAGTGTATCAAAGTTTTCAAGATACTCATCTATTGAATACTGTTTTGTTCCCATATCTGCACTCTGATCAGGCGACGGAACAAAGCGAGTATCATAGATTACAAACTGCTCAAAGTTTGATACAAATGCACATGGAGACTGTGCAGACCAACCGTAGGAACGAATTTGGAAGGCGGTTTCCTTACTGGTGAATATATTTACATCCAGAGATTTGGCATCTAAGAATGATTTTATATTTGTGCCATTCATCAACGTGTAGTCCGGCTTTTTGTGTGTTGAGCTTATTTCACGGAGCTTTTTTACCTGCTGACTGCTTAATACTCGTTCTTGAAGTATCTGAGCAGTATTCTGAACATCCCAACCGAAAATAGCAAGCAATTCATCAAGCCAGGTACGAATAGTTTCTTCGCTAATATCTTTATGATCTATTCCTCTGAGCGTATTATTATATCGTTCAATCAACTCAGAGAGCTTCGATTTTGCTGTTTCTTTGCTTGAATTGCCCATAACTATTCTCCTAAAAATGATTTATATGTAAAAAACAAATATCCAATTTACATTATAACACAAATTTAAAGGAAAAGCAACATAAAAATGTATATAGTCAGTTAAACACAAAATTTCAAATTTCACGGATTAAAAAAAGAATAACCGTTTTTGACAAAAAAGTGTGTCACGGTGACACACTTTTTATTACTCATTATATATTTGAATGATAATTATATTTCCATTCGTCGGCTATCTTTGTACGATAGATGAAGATTTCAGCTTGTAATTTCTTGAGAAAAACATCCTGATCAGAACCAGGAATAATGTTTTCTATTCTGCAACGTTCAATTTCATCTTTTAGCCTTTGTCTAAATTCGCCGTTTCTTGATTTGAATTTATTAACATAATACATATCCTCTTGAACAATAGATTTTAATTGATGTGTTTGCTGAGAAAGATAACTGTTAAGTTTAGTTAAATGTATTCCATATAGACTGTTAGACTTTTTCTTGCGCTGTTCATTCTTGATGATGTGAAGATGTTTGTCTTTACATGCAGGATTAATGCAACAAACATTATTCTTACTACCGAAAAAGAATTTCTTACAATACTTGCATTTACATATGTGAAGTTTTTTATTATGAATTATAGAACTTAAATCATAGAACAAATTTGAAAATAGTATATCTGCTTCATGATATATTTCATTTCTATCTTGACTACGGATCACATATTTTTTATCGTCGAAATTAATTACTTGAATATTGCAATTTGATTTTAGATTGAAGTAATGCTCATAATTGATTGTTTTATTTATTACATTAAATTTATTATCAATTCTTTTGATTGCGTTTGCTAATGACTTTTGAAGTATAACAAAGTTAATTGAATCTTTCTGTTCGATAAAATAATTATAAATATAATCGGCGTAATATCTTGTAAAATACTTAGAGCTGTTATTGATAATATCATATAATTCTTTAATTGTATTACGGAACAATGTACCATCCCCTGATAAAAGAGGAATTACTCTTTCTTTCAAATTTACAAAATCTGAAAATACAGTGCGAAACTCTATAATATCGTTAAGTAATTCATCGAAACTGATAGTTGTATATGCATCAGCAGGAATACTTTCCCAAGAGTTTTTATTATCTAATTTTGATAACATAACGACCTTATTGTTTGTAAAATCAATGCTATAATAGGTGGTTGTTTTTTGTTTTTCCTTTTTTTTCAATGTTTTCACGCTCCTTCTGTATAACGTTAAATCCAATTTACGTTATAAGCATTATATTACAAATAACAACGTATGTCAAGATTTTAAGGCTATGAATTATAATTATAACGTAAAATTATAGATTAAAAGAATAGAGTGGTGTAAGATATAGTAGTCAGCAAAAAGATAGCTGACATTGCAACAACGTTTATGATGTTGCAAACAATTATTATAGAGCGCTCTAATATAATACGAAAGGTGATGATAATATATTGAACAACGAAACAGAATGGACAAAGCCAACGCCACTTCGTTCTGACGGTTCGCAACTAACAATGTTTCCTTTAAAAGCTATGCCTGACACGCTAAGAGAGATGGCTTCTGCAATCGCTATAACGACATCTACTGATGCTGCTATGGCTGGTACAGCGATTTTATCTGCGGTAAGCTACTGCTTTTCAGGAATGTATAGAATGGCAGCAAAACGTGACCATACTGAACCGCTTGTCCTTGACGCACTTATTGTAGCAGAGCCGAGCTTCAAAAAGTCTCCTGTAATATCAATGATCAAACAGCCATACATTTTGTTTGCTCATGAGTGGAATGAAAAAAACAAAAGAGAAATATATAAAAGTCAGGCTGAACGCAGGATACTGGAGAACAAGCTTATGTATCTTGAGAAAAAAGAAGGCGTGACCGCAGACGATATTGCTGAGCTGCAAACTCAGATTAGTAACATTCGTCAAAGCAACTTCCGCAGAATAGTAGTTGATGATATTACTCCTGAGTCGCTTGTCACACAGCTTGAAGAAAACGATACACTGCTTATGATCTCAGATGAAGCAGGAATGCTTGGAAATTTCAGCGGAAGATACAGCAATAATATACCGAACCTGGATTTACTTTTAAAATCATGGAATGGAGAGACGTATATCAGTGATCGCGCAACAAGGTCGAGCATAATACTGAAAAAACCGTATATGTCAATTTGTCTTGCTTGTCAGCCCTATGTGTTTGACAGTATGATAAATAATATGGCGTTTCGTGGCAGCGGTTTGATAGCGAGATTTGTGTATTGTTTTCCAGTAAGTAACATTGGTTCACGCCGTTACGATACACAACCTGTTCCTGAACAGGTTGCGGCAGATTATGCTAATCTTGTGTACAAGCTTCTTGACGGCAAGTTTTCATATCATACAGCGGAAGAAATGTACCTTCATTTTGATGAAAATGCTTACAAAGAATTTGTTTCTTATTACAATAACAAGATCGAACCGCAGCTTATAACAGATATGGCTTTTTGTAAGGACTGGGGCGGAAAGTATCACGGTCTGATATTAAGGCTTTGCGGTATAATTCATTGCATTAAGTGTTCATTGAACGGAAGAAGACCTGAGAATGAAAGTGTTGCGATTGATACGCTTAGCGATTCTGTAAAAATAGCAGAATATTTTCGCGAGCAAGCAATATATGCTTACAGCTTAGGAGATGTGGATATTGCAACGGTTAAGGCGGAGAGGGTACTGAACAAAATTCGCTCAAAACACATTCAATTCATCAGGCAGAATGATCTGTATAAGCTGTGCAGATGTACTCTTTTCAAAAACGCAGCGGATTTTTCAGAAACAGTCGATATGCTCGAAGAATATGACTATATACGCAGAGTGATCATTCAAGGAGCTAACGGTAATAATAAGAGTGGAATACTGATATTTATAAATCCCAATATCTGAACTATCGACATTTTCGACATTTTCGGGTTCGATTGTGCTGAAAATGCTGAAAGTTCATAAAACTATAATTGTAAAAGGAAGGTATTAAAAATGAACAATGACACAAAGACAATCATAAACAATATATTCGATGAGCTTTTTGCTTTGCAGGAAAGCATTGATGGAGGCACTGAGAACTCTGTAAAATCAAAAGAAAGTGAACCTCCTAAAGTTGAAATGCTTACTATAAAAGAAAGTGCTGCAATTATAAGCGGACTTTCAGAGCATACTGTCCGGAAACTTGTTAAGCAAGGCAAAGTAAAATCAATAAGAACTGGTGAAGGAAAGAACGGAAAAATCCTTGTCAACAAAGCTGATCTTGTAGCGTATTTCAATGGTAAGGAGAGCTGAAATTGATCGATGAAGAAAGGCTTTCAGAAATACGTCCACTGCTCGAAAAAAGAAGTGGACTTGACATAAGTGATGCACTGATTTTTTATGATGATTATCTTACATATTGGGAGAAAATATACTACAAATTTGAGATAGAATATCTTCTCGAATACTATGATGTTGAAGAAAATGTTCCGTTCTGATTTTGAGTGTATTTCAATATGTCTCTTGGTCTGATTTTTACATCAAAATCTGACATAGCATCAGCGTTTTCACGTTCGATATTCTTCATCGTTAACGTGTTGTATTGAATGATCAATCCGCATATAAATCATTCAATCTTAGCCTCGCAGAGCCCCGTATGCACTTTTGATAGTCCGGTAAGGCTGTCATAAGTGCTATGGGGTTACTTGCGGCATTCGCAAGTAATTCCGGCTCTCCGAGCCGTTGATTTCTCGATCTGTGAATCGTTAGAAATCAACCAGCCTTTCAAGGCTGGTTTGCAGCATAAGCTGTGTCTTATGCGTAATATTTTTCCTCGTCAGAGGAATCAAAAAAGGAGACCTGCCATGAATGAAAAATCTATCTCTATGTGTCAGGGCAAGGGCAGCCTTTCACATAATAATCGTGACTTCTCTGCGAAGAATATTGACAGCTCCAGAACAGCCTACAACATCGTATTTGTACAGCAGGATCTGGGTGAAGCTTATAAGAAAATATTCGGTGATGCCATAGAGAAATATAATGCTCGCCAGAAAAGAAATGACCGGAAGATAACCGACTACTTTCAGCACTTGTTCAATCGTTCTCCGGGGACGAGTGTAGTCACAGGCGCTAACAAACAAAAGAGCTTTTATGAAGATCTTGTACAGATAGGAACTAAGGACGATACGGGAGTTGGTTCTTCTGATGCGAAAATTGCCGCTGAGTGCCTTCAAGAATATATGGAAAACTTTCAAAAAAGAAATCCGAATTTCTATGTATTTAATGCAGTAATGCACCTCGATGAAGCGACTCCTCATTTGCATATAGATTATATACCTGTCGGACATTTTAATAAGGGAATTGATACAAGAAACGCTATGGCTAAAGCACTTGAAGAAATGGGACACGGTTCAGGTGCAAATGCGATAAATCGTTGGCGTCTTTCTGAGTGGGAAGTCCTGCGAAAAATATGCTCGAAACACGGCATAGCTATTTCCGAACCAAAGAAGTCAAGAGGATACAGTTTTGCTGCTCAGGAGTATGGTGAACACAAGGATAGGATCAGAGAACTTGAGCTTGAAGAAACTGAGATCAATGCTAAGATTTCTGAGAAACTTTCAGAAGCCGAGGAACTGAATAAAGATTATGAAAATAAGCTTACTCGTCTAAATGAAATCCTCAATTATATCCCTGATTTTGAAAATGAAGGAAAAATAGAAAGCAAGTGTATATCAATAGGTCAGGAGATCAAGGAAATGCTTTCAGGAAAGCTTTCGATCATGAAGCATAAAGATGAAATAATTGAAAAAATCCAGAAGCTATGTAAGCTTGTAAAGCAAATCAATGCTAACCTTTATAAGTCGAGTGATACAGTTTTTGTTCTCAGAGAGGAATACAGCAAGTGCCTGAAAGAACGAGATAGTCTTAAAGAGCAAATTAATATTTCTGAAAGTCGTTATACAGAGCTGAAAAATGAAAGTTCTGAGCTTCAGGCTCAGATGAAAGAGAATACAGAATTGGTAAGCCTGTTGATGCGATATGATCCGATTGAATATACTAAAATAAAAGAGATTCATAGGAATATTTGTCAGCAGCAAAATAATGAGACTGAGAAAAGTTTGGATAAAAAAATGAGACGGGATCAGGGTCTCGAATTGTAATAAAATAAGGTAATACTTCTGAAAATTAAAATTTTTACTTGACTATTCTGCGAAAGAGAGTTATAATGTAGTTAACAGGAGTATGCCATAAAATATATATGATAGAAAGGAATCATATTTATGGCAACTATAAGAAAAAGAGGGAACACCTATCAGATAAGAGTATCCTGCGGATACGACATTTTAGGAAATCAGGTCATACAGAACAAGACCTGGACTCCTGATAAGGATATGACGCCTAAACAAATTGAGAAAGAACTGAATCGACAGGCAATCTTGTTTGAGGAAGCCTGCAATAGCGGCTATCAGAACACTGCTGTCAAGTTTCAGGACTTTGCTCAGGAATGGTTCAAGGTGTATGCGGAAACGAAACTAAAAACTCAGACAATACGCAATTATCACAATTGTGAGAAAAAGGTCTATAAGGCAATAGGTCACTTACGGATGGACAAGATCAATCCTCGAACGATACAGTCGTTCATAGTTGATTTAGCCGGAGAAAAGAGATATGATCTCAAAGGCAGAGAGCTTCCACCGTATTCGCCTAAAACAGTTCGGAACTACATATCATTTATCTCAACAATATTTGATTATGCAATAAAAATGCAGATGTTGTCCGATAACCCGTGTAAAAACGTAGTTATGCCGTCTAAAAAGACAAAAGAACGCAAGCTTTATACTCTTGAGGAAGTTCAGAAAATGCTTGATTTGTTTGAGGACGAGAGTGAAGCAAACTATAAATACACGATATTCTTCACATTAGCGGCATTTACCGGACTTCGCAGGGGCGAACTGCTTGGACTTGAATGGAAAGATATTGATTGGGAGAATGACCTTATTAAAGTAGTAAGAACTTCTGAATACACCAAAGAGAAGGGCATATACACCGATACGCCTAAGACTGAAAGCAGTAAGCGTTTTATCAAGCTGCCGCCGGAGCTTATGCAGAAACTGAAGGATTTCAAGGCTTGGCAGGACGGCTACAAGGCTAAACTTGGTACGAAGTGGATAGAATGTGACAGGCTTTTTACGAAAACAGACGGTACTCCAATGGGAATGCGACAGGCATACAAGTTCTTTGAACGCTTTTGTGCGAAAACAGGTATGAGATTCGTAAACATACACAGCTTCCGTCACTTCAATGCTTCCGTTCTTATCAGCAATGGAGTTGATGTCAAAACGGTGCAGGGCTGTTTAGGTCACAGCTGCGCAACGACTACCTTGAACATTTATGCTCATTCTTTTCAGGAAGCTCAGGCGAGAGCAATGGAAAGTGTAGCAAGTTGCATTCTCAAGAAAAAAGGCACTTAAACCTTGTTAGTATCGTATAAAGGACAAATAAAGGACAAAACCACTTTTGGCATAAAACAGAAATAGCGGAAACGCCTGTATTTCGACGTTTCCGCTACCTTAAACTGGCAGGGGCAGAAGGACTTGAAGCTTCTATACCCTGCATCTTTTTTTGCCTATACTTCGGGGATTATCAGCTCTGTAAAATGAGCTGTGTGCAGTTCGTGTGCATTTGTAATTTATGCCGCACCATCACTTTTTTCAGTACGGGTATCGCGGATTACTTCATACATATATTCGTCGAATACTTTGAGGCTGTCACGAACTCTCTGCTTCGGAGTTCTTATATAGACAGCATCCAGAACCTTAGAGTTAGCCCAACCTCCGAGTTTTTCAAGGACTTCCTTCTCGACACCCAGTCCGTTCATTGTTGTTGCGAACTGAGCACGAAGGTCATGGAAAGTCATTTTTAAACCGTGCTTTTTGAGTAGTCTGTCGTAGCGGCGCTTCAGAGCACCATAGTTCTCATTTACGATAAAATCAGTATCACTGTTGTGAGGTACTTGCTGTATGAGGTTGTAGATATAGTCTGGAATAGGAACATCACGGGTAGATAATTCTGTTTTGTTGCGATTCTGTATAGTATCATGACCATTGATGCAAACCCTTGTTCGTCTGACTTTTATGTATCTACCGTTGTCGTCCTCATAGATGTCTCCGAATTGAAGGCCGCGCACTTCCGAGATTCTCATACCACCACACCACACTGAAAGTAGGCATGGAAGTTCAACACTGGATCCTATAATTACTTTCAGTACTTTATTAAGATCCGGGAGTTCTTCCTTTACCGTTTTAGGAGGTAATTTCAGTTTTCGGATTGAAGGAAGCTCAACATCAAATAACAGTGCTGCACTCCTAACTAAATCGTACCCAGTCTTTATAGACTTATAACCAAGCCCACGCTCAGCATCTATATTAATTGCACGCTGAACGTCGATTGTCTTGACGTCAGTAATATTAAATCCATATATTGCTTGGAGCCTGTTCTTAGCAGCAACTTCGTATCCGTAGAGGGTGGTTGGAGCGATAACATTACGTTTAGAATCAATATATGCCTCGACCGCTTCTTTAACAGTAATCTTCGAGGGGGTAACATCAACATTTAGTCTTTTAAACTCTTCAACTGCAATGATTAGCTCTAACTCCGTATCACGAACAATGGACTTTCTCATTGGTTTGCCGTTTGCTTTTTTACCGTAGGTAACCTGTTTACGTAACTTACCATTAGGCAATTCTTGGAACTTCATAGTTATATTCGATTTCATTCTTATCAGCCTTTCTATAATAAGAAAGGCAGTATAACGATGTCCTCATTATACCACCTTTCAGTGCAAATGTAAAGAGGGGTACTTACAACGCCATCAGGTCGTTGAAGTCCATACCTGTGACGTAAAGGAGATTATCTACTCTTCCGAGTGTGACATTCTCTGCGGACTTATCGTACTCATGAAGAGTACGTTCGCCGACCTGAAGGTAGGAAGCGAGCTCCGCATCACTGACATCACGCAGGTTCTGCCAGTAGCGTATACGGGCCCATATTTGCTTGTAAAGCGTGATTCTTTTTGTGTTTTTAGCCATTGTGTTCACCTCCTTATCTGGGGTAACGTCCTGCACCAGCAGCTGCCATTATGCTATCTAAAGAACTGCTGGGAGCTGGCTGTGGATATGTTGCCTGTGGATTAGTATATGATTGCACTTTGTTTTGATTAGATATGTAATTCAAATATTGGGTAAAAGCATACATTAAAGGATCCTCACCATAAGTAGTGGCGAGATTGTCGAGCTTTTCCAGGGTCAAGCCGTGCGCCGAGATATCGTATGATTTCAGTGTCCTGACGTTAACCTTAAGGCAGGCGGCGAGATCCTCGTCGGACATGCCAACTAACTTCTGCCACGCTCTAATCGCTAACCATAAATCTTTGGACAGCGGCGGATGTTTTGTAGTGATCATTGTTTTTACCTCCAAAATTGTTTTATTTGAGAGCGGCGCTAGGCCGCCCCAGTTATTCATTTTTATCGTAGTCAACCCACATAAGGCGGACGGTAGCTCTCGCCCATTATAGCTGTGATGAGTTGGATATTCCGCTTAAAATACTCACTATAAACAGAACCCATAACGGCACAGTTAAAATCGGGAAGCGTTCGGATAACGTTGATGTCGAGCTTTGTGAGCTCAGCAACAGCTTTTGTACACTCCTCACCGAGCGGTCTAAAGAGAATATGAGTTCCGCAATACTTATAGACCGTTGTAAGACTTGCGTTAAGAAAATCTTGTGATGCAAGAATCACAGAAATGTTGTCTTTTCTTACCCTGCTCAGTATGTTGACGAGTGTACTGGTTTTATGATGATTAAAAGTTTGAACTTCATCAAGAATTAGTGTCATCGAACCATCTTTGTGCTTATCTTTATAAGAATACAGCGTATCGAAAAGCACATCGAAAGGATTGCCTTCTACGTTGATGGTTGCATCTCCAGATGATATAACGAATACTTTTCCTCTATCAGAGAGGAACTTATCCCAGCCTGGAGGCTGAACTCCGTTCCCACTCTCTTTGACCGTGCTTAATAATGCATCCAGCCTCGTTTTTAGCTTGCGCTCATCAGCATTCTCATCAAATCTTTTCGGAAGGTTGAAAATGCTTAGGTTGTTATTTATCTCATATTCTTTGAGCCATTCTTCAACCTTTGCCATCACTATAGCTTTTTGATTTGGACCAGTAAGATGCATTCCCGAGATTAAAAGACTTGACAGCCTTTGAACACGTTGAGTTATATCCTTACAGTCCTCAAAATTAAGAATATCTACAGGCCACCCCTGTGTAGACATATCCCAGAACGAGAAAGATTTATCGATTTTTTCAATAGGAATTCCATGGGCGATAAGTTCTTCCCGGCAGAATGAATTCGTTGGATCCATTACAACTACAAGATCATCAGCTTCTGCTCGCTGCAACACTTGCATCATTAGCCACGTCGATTTACCAGAGCCTTGGGCACCGGTCACAGCGATGAACGGAGTACCATGCTTATAATCTGTAATTACCTGCCCGGCATACATATCTAGTCGAGGATGCTTTATGAAAGGGAAGAAATGATCGATATGCTTATTCG
>ODAI010611243.1_pt1 | contig 11644 bp, 4 predicted proteins | sample 1539321 | NCBI WGS metagenome assembly ODAI01 (sample SAMN02144231, study PRJEB22623) | gut metagenome | biome: sheep rumen | host: Ovis aries | place: New Zealand
AACCGGCCGCCTATAGCGCCGACAACGTCCCGCTCCGTCCGAAACAGTCCCTGAAGATCTCCCTGAAGGGTGTCAAGGAGGGCGACTTCTCCTTCATTATGGGCTATCCGGGCAGCACCCAGCGCTTCCAGACCGCGACCCAGCTGCAGAACATGATGGACGGCTATGCCATCCGCGTGGCGGCCCGTACCGCCCGTCAGGACGTCATGGTCGCCGGTATGGAGGCCGATCCGGCCGTCCGACTGCAGTATGCGAACAAATATGCCTCTTCGGCCAACGGCTGGAAGAAATGGCAGGGCGAAGCCCTTGCTTTTGACAAACTGAACATCATCGGCCGTGAAAAAGAGAAGGAAGCCCGCTTCATGCAGTGGGTGAATGCCGACCCGGCCCGTGTGCAGAAATACGGCAACGCCCTGAAAGATATCGACGAAGTCGAATCCGGCGCCAAGACCCCTTCCGAGGAAGTGACCCTGCTGACCGAGTCTGTCTATACGATCGGTCCCATCAGCGTACTTTCCCGCTTCGTCCAGTCCTACAGCCGTGACATCCAGGCCGGCAAAGACCCGGCTGAATCCGTGAACCGGGCCATCGAGGCCGCCGCCGGCGCCTTCAAGGATTTCAACGAGCCGCTGGAGAAGAAGATGGCGGTCCGCATGCTGGAATTCTACCGGGAGAACGCCAAGCCGGAGAACTACCTGAATGAAATCGGCGATTATGCATCCATGGATTTCCAGGCCTATGTCGACGACCTGTTTGACAAGACGGCGTTCGCTTCGGAGAAGAAGCTCCGTGCCCAGGCCGGCAAGACCTATGAGGAGATCGTCTCCGACGACCCGGCCGCGCTCCTGCAGACGGCCATCGTGAACAAGGCGGTAGCCAAGTATCCGGCCATGTATGCCGGCGAGGAGAAGGAAGCGGCGGCCCAGACGGCCTTCACGGCCGGCCTGCTGGAGTGGAACAAAGGCCAGGCTTCCTATCCGGACGCCAATTCGACCATGCGCCTGACCTATGGCACCGTGGGTGGCTATGCCCCGAAGGACGGCGTCGTGTACAAACATTATACAACCCTGGACGGCGTCATGGAGAAGGAAGATCCGAATGACTACGAGTTCCATGTCCCGGCCCGCCTGAAAGAACTCTGGAAGGCGAAGGATTTCGGCCAGTATGCCTGGAACGGTTCCGTGCCGACCTGCTTCCTGACCAACAATGACATCACGGGTGGCAACTCCGGCTCTCCGGTGCTCAACGCCAAGGGCGAACTGATCGGCCTGGCCTTCGACGGCAACTGGGAGTCCATGAGCTCCGACGTCATGTTCGAGCCCGACCTGCAGCGCTGCATCTGCGTGGATATCCGCTACGTCCTGTTCATGATGGACAAGTTCGGCGGTGCCGGCTATCTGCTGGATGAGATGAACCTGGTCCGCAAATAAGCGGCCGCAGGATGAAAAACTTCAAAAGGAATGACTGAGAATCAAATACTTGATTTATTGCGCGAGGTGCGGCACCCGGCCAAGGGTGACCGCGACCTCGTGGATCTGGACATGGTCTCGTCCGTGTCCGTCTCCGAAGGGCGGGTGGAGGTTGAGCTGGCCTTCCCCAAACGCCGGGACCCGCTGGCGGAATACCTGGTCGGCAGCGCCCGGGCCGCCCTGTACCGGGGTCTTCCCGGTGGGACGGAGATCGACGTGAAAGCGGTGGTCCGGCAGGAGGAAGAGCCCAGGAAACGGCAGAATGTCAACGACTTGACGCTGGATGAAGTGGCGCAGGTGCGTCACATCATCGGCATCGCTTCCGGCAAAGGCGGCGTGGGCAAGTCTACGGTCGCCGTGAACCTGGCGGTCGCCCTGGCCCGGCTCGGCTACCGGGTCGGCCTGGCGGATGCGGATGTCTACGGACCGTCCGTCCCGCTGATGACCGATACGGAAGGCGCCCAGCCCCTGATGGCCGAGGATGAAAAGACCATCCTGCCGATTGAGAAATATGGCGTCAAGTGGATGAGCATCGGCTATTTCGCCCAGCCGGGGCAGGCCCTGGTCTGGCGTGGTCCGATGGCGTGCAACGCCCTCAAGCAGATGATCCTGCAGGTCCAGTGGGGCCCGCTGGACTTCCTGCTGGTGGACATGCCCCCGGGAACGGGTGACATCCACATCACCCTGGTCGGGGACATCCCGATGGAGGGAGCCGTGATCGTGACGACGCCGCAGGCGGTGGCCCTGGCCGACGTCGAAAAGGGCGTGGACATGTTCCGCAACGAAAAGGTCAACCGCAAGATCTTCGGCCTGGTCGAGAATATGGCGTGGTTCACGCCGGAAGAACTGCCCCAGAACAAGTATTATATCTTCGGCAAGGATGGCGGCCTGAAAATGGCCGAGCGCCTGGGCATTCCGCTGCTGGGCCAGATTCCGATCGTCGAGAGCATCCGCCAGAGCGGCGATGCCGGCGAGCCGGCGGCCCTGTCGTCCCGCCCGGACGGCCTGGCCTTCCTCGAGCTGGCGCAGAAACTCGCCGAATCCGTATAAGGCCGTGTTTTGTAACTAACAGATATTTAGTTAAATGAAAAAAATGCCGTCATCTATTTTGATGACGGCATTTTCGCTATTTATTTAATTCTTAGAGACTAACGAATCACGCTAGAACCTTCCGCCACGGCCGCCGCCCATTCCACGGCCACCGCCGAAGCCACCGCGACCGCCACCCATCCGGCGTCCGCCGAAGGAACCGAAGCGGTAGGAAACGGTCAGCAGGACATAACGGCCCAGCATGTTGGTGCGGGACTCGGAGTAGTAGTTGCCAGACTCGCTGATGTTGAGGGTCTTGGCCTGGTTCAGCAGGTCGTAGCCGCGCAGGCCGACGGTGAACGAGCCGAGGGTCTTGCTGATGGTCAGGTTGAGCAGGTGCTCCGGATCCTGGGTCGTGGTGTAGCCATTGTACCAGACGTAGTCGTAAGTCGGGTTGATGGTCCAGCCGCCGAGCGGGGTCCACTCGATTTCGAGGGAGGCCCGGCTGTTCCAGGTCATGTTGGTGGAGGCGCCGTTGGAGACGGTGTACCAGGACTTGCGGGCGCTGGTCCGGCCGCCGAGGGTCACTTCCCAGTAGTCGTTGCGGAAGACCACGTTGAGGTTGCCGGAGAAGTTCAGGGACTGCATCTTGTTGGTGATGAACTTGTCGCTCTTGCCCAGGTCCTCATAGTCGGTGTGGAAGAGTTCGTAGTCGAATTCCCCGTCGTTGTAATAGCGGGTCATGTCGATGCTGCCGCGGTTCTTTTCCACGTAGTTGGAGGACTGGGAGTAGTTGGCGTTGCCGCCGGTGCGGAGCGTGAAGTAGTCGGAGTGGAGGATCGGCGTGTTGTAGTTCAGCCGCAGGCCGCCGTTGTAGGAGTTCGGGGCGTTGACCGGGTAGGAATACTGGCCGGAGTTGGCCGCATACCAGGTCGTGTTGCTGATCGGGTTGGAGACCATGCCGCCGCTGACATTCACGGTCAGGGAGGAGAAGTTCTGGGTGTTGCTGTGGCGGTATTCCACGTTGCCGTTGTGGCTGAAATACGGCTTGAGGTACGGGTTACCGAAGCTGACGCTCAGCGGGTTGGAGTTGTCCGGGACCGGCATGAGCTGGTTGACGGACGGCTGGCTGGAACGGCCGTTGTAGCGGATCATCCAGTTGGTATAATCGCTGTAGTTGTACCGGACCATGATGCGCGGGGAGAAGTTCAGGACCTTGTTGTCATAGGTCTTTTCTTCGCCGTCGCGGGTCGTGGAGTTGTACGTGTGCGTCGGCAGGAGGCTGATACCGACCTGGGCGTTCAGTTTGGAATCCTGGTAGAGCAGGTTGGCGCCGATGGTCTGGTTGTTGTTCCGGTTGATGATGCTGTTGGAGTAGGTCGGATTGAACGTCTCGCCGTTGCGGCTGTACTGGCTGGCGCCGCCGGTGAACGGATCCGGGTTGAGGCCGCTGTCGTAGGTGTCCTTGTAGGAGGAAGAACGGTTCCAGGTATAGGAGTAGTTGCCTTCTACGTAGAAGTTGTTGCCGAGCGGTTCGGTATAGGTGACCGTGGCGCCGAGGGAGGCGTTCTTGGAGTTCTGCTCGTAGCGCTGGTTGATGATCGAGTCTTTCTGGACTTCCCCGAAGAAGCTGCTGGTCAGGGACTGGTTGTAGCCGTCCGTGGTGCTGTTGGTGAAGTTGTAATTCAGGTTGACGGTCATCGTACGGCCCGGGATGCCGAGGCGCTGGCGCCAGAGCAGCCGGCCGCTGGTGGACAGGTTCCTGCCGTCGGACAGGCCGGAGGTGAAGCCTTCGCTGGCCTTGGAGGAAACGCCGTTCAGGATGTTCTCACGCAACTGGTTGGATCCGGAGGTGTTGTGGTTGGTTCCGAAGTTGATCTGCGGCTCGAAGAGGAGGGATGCGCTGTTGGAGAATTTGTGCTCGATGCGCAGGCCGACGCGGTGGCCGTCGTTGTTGCTCTGGTTGAAGCTGTTGGAGGTATTGGCGATCTGGGAACCGTCCGCCAGGTAGTTGAGCGTGTAACTCTCGCGCTGGACATCGTTGTCGGCGCCGTTGTAGGCATAGTTGCCGGTCAGGCTCATCTTGTCGTCGAACAGGTCGATGGCGCCGTTGGCTCCGATCATCCAGGAAGTGGTGATACCGTTGCCGCCGGCTCCGCCGCCGAAGCCACCGAAGTTGGCGCCGAAACCGCCTTGCCGTCCGCCGAAGCCCATGCTGTTGGCATTGTTGGCGTTGGTGATGAGGGCGATCTGCTTGCCGGTGGAGAAGCGGGCCAGCATGGAATTCTCCGTGAAGCGCCAGCCTTCTTCGGTCCATTTGTGGTCGGTGTCGTTGTAGACGCCCTTTTCAGGGATGTCATGACCGCCGCCGGCCGTGATGTTGCCGATCCAGCCGTCCATCATGTTGTCCTGGACGGACAGGTCGAGGACATTCTCTTCCGTACCGTCGTCGATGCCGGTGAATTCGGCCTGCTCGCTCTTCTTGCGGATGACCTTGAGTTTCTTGATCATCTTGGCGGGCAGGTTCTTGGAGGCCATCGTCGGGTCGTTCTGGAAGAAGGTCTTGCCGCCGACGGTGATCTTGTCGATGGTCTTGCCGTTGACGGTGATCGAGCCGTCATCGCCGATCTCCACGCCCGGAAGCTTCTTCAGCAGGTCTTCCAGCATGTCGTTCTCCGTGGTCTTGAAGGCTTCTGCGTTATACTCGATGGTGTCCTTCTTGATGATGATCGGGTTGCCGACATCGGAGACGCGGGCCGCTTCGAGGGCTTCCGCATCGACCTCCAGCTTGACGGTCCCGAGATCCAGGTCGTTCTTGGCGTCGAACTCGATGGTCTTGGTGAAAGGTTTGTAGCCAAGAAGTTCCGCCTTGACCTGATACGTACCCTTGCGCACGCTTTCAAAGGTTCCTGCGCCCTTGTCGTCGGTGAGGACATACTTGTACGCATTGGTCCGGCCCGGGACGGTCAGGGACACGGTGGCGAAGCCGACCGCCTCTCCGGTGGAGGCGTCCTGGAGCTTGACCTTGATGTTTTGAGCGAATGCGCCGGCGCTGCACAGCGCCATGGCGAGGGTAAGAATGAGTTGCCTGATGAAGGTCTTCATAAAAACTGTACTTATTTTCAACACTCCTTTTGACGGGATTATCCGGCACAGGTTTAATCCTGGCGGTGTGAAAAATTGATTTTTATCGTTTTATAGGTACGAACGGTCGAAATCGGGGCATGAACGGAGAGGATGGGAATGTAAATTCGCACGCCGGATGGATACCGTTCAAAAAAGAATGCTTATCTTGTAACATCCAACCAACAAATGCATCTGTCATGAAAAAACTCCTGCTTTTCTTTACAGCGTTGTCGCTGTGTGCCGGGGCCTATGCGCAGCAGGCCCTCGGGATTTCGACCAATATCACTTCCCCGCAGGTCAATCCGGACGGTAGCGTGACCTTCCGCCTCCGGGCGCCGAAGGCCGTCAAGGTCACGGTGACCGGCGACTTCCTGCCTTCCATCCCGGAGGGCGCCACCGACGCGACGACCACCGTGGACATGGTGGAGAAAGAGAACGGCGTATGGGAATATACGACCGTCCCGCTGCCGGGTGAATTGTACTCCTATGCGTTCAACGTGGACGGCGTGCGCATGCTGGATCCGTCCAACATCTTCCAGAACCGCGACATCTCGACGTATACCAGCATCGTGATCGTCAGCCGGAATGACAGCGATCCGGGCCATTATTATAAAGTCGGCAAGGTCGCCCATGGCAACGTTTCCAAGGTGTGGTACAACAGTCCTGCACTGGGGATCACCCGCCGCATGACGGTCTACACCCCGGCCGGCTATGAGGACCTCGGCAACAAGACCAAGTATCCGGTCCTGTATGTCCTGCATGGCGCCGGCGGCGACGAGAATGCCTGGAGCGAGCTCGGCCGCGCGGCCTATATCATGGACAACCTGATCGCCGAAGGCAAGGCCAAACCGTGCATTATGGTCATGACGAACGGCAACCCGGGCCAGGAGGCCGCTCCCGGCGAATGGGCCAATGAGCAGGTGGATCCGATGAACCGCGGCGGCGGACGCGCCAGCTTCCCGGAGAGTTTCCCGGATGTCATGAAATACGTGGAGTCGCATTACCGCGTCCTCAAGGGAGCGGCGAACACCGCGATCTGCGGCCTGTCCATGGGTGGCGGCCATACCTTCCAGATCTCCAACCTGAATCCGGGCAAATTCGGCTACATCGGCGTCTTCTCCGCGGCGCTCAGCGTTCCGAGCGTCAATCCGCAGCCTGCCGCCCCGCGCCAGCAGGGCGCCCCGGCCGGCGGCAACCGCCGCGCCCGTCCCAACGTGTATGACGGCCTGAACGCCAATCCGGAGTATGCGGCCAGGATCAAGGCTGTTTTCAATGCCAAACCGAAGCTGTATTACATCGCCATCGGCAAGACCGACTTCCTGTATGACAGTTCGGCCCAGTACCGTCAGTGGCTGGATGCCAACAACTTCAAGTATGAATACAAGGAGACTCCGGGCGGCCACATCTGGCGCAACTGGCGGCTCTATCTGACCGATTTCGGCCAGAAGGTCTTTAAATAGCGCTGGGCGGCACGCCGTATTTGTTCTTGAAGGCCCGTGAGAGACCGTTGAGGGTCGAGAAACCGACTTTGTAGGCGACCTCGCTGATGTTGTACTCATGGGTCAGGAGCAGTTCACGGGCCCTGGCAAGGCGGTATCCCGTCAGGAATTCCTGCGGGGACTGGCCGGTCAGGGCCTTGACCTTGGAGAACAGGCCGCTGCGGCTCATGCCCATCATGCCGGCCAGGGAGGAGACGTTGAATTCTTCCTCGGCCAGGTGTTCTTCAATCAGTCCGTACAATTTCTCGATGAACGCCTTGTCATGGGTGCCGACGGGGAGGTCCTGGAGGACCGCATCGATCTGGTCCGCCGTCTTCTCGCCCAGGGCCTTCTGGATACGGCGCCGGTTGTCCAGCAGATTCTGCACCAGGGTCCGGAGATACTGCGGGTCGAAGGGTTTTCCGAGATAGGCGTCGGCGCCCAGGCCGAGGCCTTCGAGGCGCTCGGTCATCTCGGTCTTGGCCGTCAGCAGGATGACGGGCAGGTGGCAGTATTCCGGGCTTTCCTTGAGCTCCCTGCAGAGCTGCAGACCGTCCTTGTAGGGCATCATGACATCGCTGAGAATAATGTCCGGGGCGCTGATCTGGATGAAGCGGAGGGCTTCTTCGCCGTCGGAGGCCAGCATGACGTTATAGGTCTCGTGGAAGAGTTCATGCAGGTAGGTCCGCATGTCGTCGTTATCTTCGACAATCAGCAGGGACAGGTCCTTGCCGGCCGAACGGATGGGGACGGCTTCGGAGATCTTTCCGCTGGCATCCACGGGGACTTCCCGCCAGATTTCTTCGCCGGAATAGGCTTCTTTTTCCGCCGGGATGACAAAAGAGAACGTCGTCCCGGTTTCTTCGTTCGGGCGGACCTGGATAGCGCCCCTGTGCAGGCCGATCAGGTACAGGACGTGGTTGAGTCCGAGGCCGAGTCCTTCCGGAACCTTTTCTCCGACCTGGCGGCCAAGCCTTTCGTATCGCTGGAAGATGAGGTCGATCTTGTCGGGCTCGATGCCGATGCCGGTGTCGCTGACCGTCACTTCCGCGTACGCTCCGTCATAGTCCGTGTCCGGCAGTTCATAGCGGGCGCGGACGTCTGCGGCCGTTGCAGTGGAGAGCCGGATCCGGATGCTGCCGCCGTCCGGGGTGTATTTGACGGCATTGCTGAGCAGGTTGAAGAAGATCTTCTCGATCTTGTCCCGGTCGCACCAGACGGTCGTGTCTTCCGGGAAATCGGTGCGGATGTCCAGGCTTCGCTGCTCCCGGATATATTCGAAATTACGGACGATTGCGGCCAGTTTCTGGCCGAGGTCGGTGCGGAGGACGGCCAGGTGGTCGGTTGACCGGGAGAATTTGTCGAAATTGACGATTTGTTCGGTCAGGGACATCATCTTCTCCGCATTCCGTTCGATCAGGCGGACCAGGTGGCGGTCGTGCGCATCGAGGTTGTTGTTGCGGGCGAGTTCGCAGGTGGGACCGTAGATCAGCGAAAGCGGCGTCCGGTATTCATGGGAAATGTTCATGAAGAAATCCGTCTTGTCACGGCTCATCTGCTCGCCGAGGGATCGTTCCAGTTCCGCCCGTTCTGCCCGTTCCTTGTTGCTGCGCGTGCGCTCGGTCAGCCAGATCAGCAGGGCCAGCAGCCCCAGGCCGATCAACGCATACGTGGCCTTGGCCGGCCAGGAGAGCCAGGGGACCGGCTTGATCCGGATGTGAAGCAGCTCCTGCTCTTCCTGCCAGGTGCCGTCCGGGGTCTGGACCTTGACCAGGAAACGGTATTTCCCGGGAGAAAGGTTGGAGTAGAAAGCCCGGTGGGACTGCCCGGCCTTGATCCATTGGTTGTCATGACCGACCAGCCGGTGCTCGTAAGACAGCTGGTTCCCGTGATCGAAGTCCAGGGCGGAATAGTAGAAGACGACGAGGTTCTGCGTGTGGTCCAGGTTCAATTCCCCCTCCGGGATCTCCAGGGGCAGGTTGTTGACCAGCAGGGCGTCCAGGGAGGTCGGAACCGAGCCTGTCCGGGTGATGCGTTTGGGGTGGAGGACCAGGACGTGCTCGTTGGCACCGAACAGGATGTCTCCGCTTTCGGTGCGTACGAAGGCGTTGTTGGCGAAGTCGACCGTCTCTCCTTCACCGGGGGAATAGCGGATGATATCCGCCAGGTTGTTGCTGACGAAGGCGATTTCGTTCCGCATGCTGACCCAGACGCCGTAGTCGTTGGGGACGACGGAGCGGATGGCGTTGTCGGGCAACCCGTCTTTTGTCGTGATTTCGGTGGTCGCCTGGCGGAGGGGATCATAGCAGACGAGTCCGGAATTGGAGGTGCCGATCCAAATCCGCCCCTGTTTGTCTTCGGTCAGGGAATTGGGCGCGGAAAGGACGACCGGAATCTCCTGGAACAGTCCGTCTTTCGTATATTGGTAGAGTTTGTCCCTGTCGAAGAAGAAGGTTTTCCCCGTCCAGGTCGGCATGACCCGCCAGTATTCCCCGGCCCGGCTGAGCGGCCGGCTGGTACGGATGCCTTCCCGGATGGTATGGATCCGGCTTTCCTGGATGAAACTCATGCTGCCGTCTTCGTTCTCCCAGATGGCCCGGACGCCGGAAACCGGCCAGGCGGATTGCTGGTGCAAACGGTCCGTCCCGACCCGGAATTGATACAGTGTTTCATAATTGTAAATGACCCAGAGATATCCCCGCCGGTCCATACGGGCCTGGATGATACTCTTTTCGGGAGAGAAGAAAGCGGGTGTAAGGTCTCGGGTAACGCCGGTCGCCGGGTTTAACAGCAGGATTTTCTTCTGGGTCTGGACGATGGTCATGCCACCTTCCCAGGAAATCAGGCGAGAGATGGCATCCAGCGGGGCCAGATTCTGCAGGCGGATCAGGTTGGTGATGCTGTTGCGGGACTGGTGGATCAGCCCGCCGCGGTCGGTAGACAGCCAGATATCCTGGCGGCCCAGCAGGCAATGCGCCTGCCGGACGCCCTGAAGGTCGAGGCCGACCCAGGTTTGCTGGATCTGTCCGTCTTCCAGGGGAATATCGTAGATCCCACGGTCGGCTACGCCCGCAATCAGGTGCCCGTTCTGCGGATCGGTGGCCAGGAACAGGACATGGGGCTCTGCCTGGCCGGTGGCGGCCTCAAGCATGCGGCTCCACTGTGGCATGCGGTTTCCGTCGGCCGCCCAAGCGCGGAGACCCTTTCCCGTGGCGGCAAACAGCGTTCCGTCCGGTCCCAGGGCCATGCCGTTGAGGTTGCCCGACGCGGTGAGGGTAATCTCCCGGACCAGGTTGAAATGCGGGTCGAGGATGGCGATGGAGGGGCGGTTGCTACGTCCTGCCACGATCAGGCCCCCCTCCCGGGTTTTCAAAAGGGAGGAACTGTACGTAAACCGGGGAGCGTCAAAAATGACCGTGCTTTCGCCGCTTTCCTTGTCATACAGGCAGACGCCCAGCTGGCTGCCATAGACCAGGTGGTTTTCGTCATAGTTGAGCAGGGTCGTGATCGGGTTGAATTTCAGGAAAGACCGTCGGACGACCTTTCCGTCCTGAATCAGGTTGATACCCGCCTCCGTTCCGATCCAAAGCCGGCGGCCGGTATCGGGACAGAGGGAAAAGATCCGGTCTGACGTCAGGGTGGTGCTGTCTCCCTGGTAATAGATCTTATAGATGGAACCGTTGTAGCGGTTCAGGCCGCGCCGCGTGCCGATCCAGAGATAACCGTCCGTTCCTTCGGCGAGGGCCGTCAGCATGGGGTTGGACAACGACGACGAGACCGGCGGGGTCCATTCCTGGGCTGGGAGGGACAGCGCGGTGGCGAGGGCGACGGTACAGGATAGCAGCAGTTTTTTCATATTCGGTCGCAGGCCAACTGGTTACAAAGATAGGGAAAGTTTTGGAAATCCGTTAAAATGAGCGGAAAATACGTCGGATTGGACATCTCGTAGCATGGAATGGTGATTTCGCACGGTCTATGGACGCGCGGGCGCATATTGCGTCGTTTTCGGAGAAAAGCCTAAAACGATTTGGGATAATTTTGCATCCGTGATACTACCCACAAATCGAACAACCCAAAAACCGATAACGCAATGATGTCGAAAATCAGCAGATGGATGCTCCCGGCCGTGCTGGCGGCGGGATTCTGTGCCTGTGGATCCCCTTCCGGCAAAGTCACCGGCGGGATCGATCCGGATGCCCAGCAACTTTTCATCGGCGAAGACATCGCCATCGCCCCGACCCAATACGGCAAGGTCCGGGGCTACATCCTCCGCAATGTCTACACCTTCCTCGGGATCCAGTACGGTGCCCCCGCCTCCGGCGAGAACCGCTTCCGGGCCCCGCAGCCGCCCCAGCCGTGGGACGACGTGCGTCCTGCCGTCTATTATGGCAATTCCGCCCCGCAGAAGACAGCCGGCAAATACGGCAATACCTTCGGTACCTTCGCCGACCATTGGAACTATGACGACGTCAGCGAAGACTGCCTCCGGCTCAATGTCTGGACTCCGGGCCTGGACAATGCGAAGCGTCCGGTCCTCGTCTG
>ODAI011495147.1_pt1 | contig 11644 bp, 8 predicted proteins | sample 1539321 | NCBI WGS metagenome assembly ODAI01 (sample SAMN02144231, study PRJEB22623) | gut metagenome | biome: sheep rumen | host: Ovis aries | place: New Zealand
CCATTCTGGTAGCACACGGCAAGGGCCACCATCGAGAACTCGTCGCCCTGCTGGGCACCAACGTAATACTCCCGCGCCTTGCCCGAGAGTGTGGATGGAATCTTGCCCGTCTGCGCCTCGGCACTTGCGCCCACAAGCATCACCAGCGCATCATTGGAACGCTCGAAGCTCTCCGGAATATAGGAGCTGTAACGTTTGGTTACGCTGCCCGCATGGAACCGGTAGTGATAGTAAGCGTGGTCCACTGCTACGGCTGTATTTGCGTCCATCAGGCAGGTAATGATGAAAAGCAGATCCTCCGCGTAACGGATATCCTCGCGGAAGCGGTGCATCCCGATTGTCCGCCGGGCAAAGAGATTGCGCGGCGTGTAGCCGGACAACGGCAGCTCATCCGTATCCTTTTCTTTCGAGAGCATGGCCGGTATCAGCGCACTCCGGATTGCCGCGCGGTTGAACCGCGTGCCGTCCGGAAAACCAAGCGGCACATCTTCCGTTCCGGAGGGTCTGTCTTTGAACACCCGGCAGAAAGAAACCTCTGCATTGATCTGCTCACAGGCATTCAGAAGTGTTTCATACATCTCCGGATCAGCAGTGTCATCCGCGTCGCAAAACCCAACATATTCGCCGAGCGCGGCATCTATCCCGGCGTTTCTGGCTGCGGAAACCCCACTGTTTTCCGGCATTGTAATGACTCGCACACGTTCGTCCAAGCGCTCCGCTTCTTTCAGCCGGGCGGCGGACCCGTCCGTGCTGGCGTCATCGACGAAGATGAACTCCATTTCCCGAAGCGTCTGTTTCAACAGCGACTGCACGCAGGCGTCCAGATAGTCTCCCGGATTATAAACCGGTATCACGACCGATACCCGCGGCGTCATGCGGCTTCCTCCCCGTCTGCTCTCCACAGTGGTGCCTGGACGAGCAGGAAGCTGCACCCGATCAGCGAGAAGGGGGCATATACAGATTCAAACATTCCCACGAGGATAAAAACGGTGCAGAAAGCAAGCGGCGTCGCCGCAAATGCACTCTGTCTTCTCCTCTTCCAGTAATACCGCAGCGACAGAACAAAGGACAAAACCGTATAAGCAACCAGCAGCAGTCCTGCAATCCAGCCGTTGTTGTATGCCACACCCAGGAACGCGTTGTGCGCATTGAAACGTCTGTCCCCCGCGCCGTCTTTCGCCACCCACTCCTGAACGATACTGGACGGGTGCCCGTTCCACGTAAGGTGATGCAGGACGGTTTGCCAGATTCCCCACCGGTCGCTCGTCAGATCATCCATGGAGAGCTCACGTTCCTCAGGCTTCGGTACCGTGATCGGATTCCCATACGTTTCGTGATTATAGACAGCCAGTTCATAATCTTCAACCGCTGCCTCGTAGATTTTTTCCTTTGTGAACCGCCACCCGAGAACTGCCAGAGCTGCCACCAGCACAAACAGCAGTGCCATCGTCCTTCCCGGCCGCCTGACGGTTCCCGCAAGAATTGCACCGGTCAGAATGACGGCCACTCCGCCGAACGCAAGCAAGCCGGAGCGGGACATTGTAAACACCAGCGTCACCGCTGCTCCCACACCGCATAGCAGGCTGATGAGTCCCGCCGTTTTCCTTCCATCCCTTATCCCCGCATAGGCGAGCAGGAAGGCACTTGTAGCAGCCACGATGCAGCACATGGAAAGGGTGTTTGCATCGTAGAAAATCCCCCTGTATCCCGGATATCCCCATGTCAACGGTTTTCGAATCCACGTCATGATTAGAAAGGGCATTGTTCCGAGAAGAGCCCCGCGGAGCACACAGCGCAGGGTATCGTCATCCTCTCTGCTGCACAATACCGAAAAGACGATGGGATAACAGATCAGCAGCGGAACGCTCTCCGATAGCCAGTCCTCAAAGAACAGGCCGGATACCACCATCATACCGTGCAATGCAAACCAGAGCACTGCCATGCTGCGGCGGAATCGCGTAGGTTTGCGTCCCGGAATACGTGCCGTCAGTGTCACGAACATCAGCAGTACCATGCCAAAAAGCACGAAAACCATCCAACGCATTGGGAACTTCCGCTGTGTAAACAAACAGCAATACCCCTCCAGCGCCGCCAGCGCCAGCGTAAGCAGCCGGGCATCAAAAATCTCATTGAAGATCCCCGTCATCCGGTCATACAGCCCAAGAAGGCCGGATCCGTCAATTGATTGTCTTTTCATCGTCCGCACCCGATTTCTCTGTAAATCTCATCCATTGTTTCTGCATTCCGCCGCCAGGTCAGCTTCAACGCCGCCTGCCTGCCCGCCTCTCTGAGCGGCAACAAGGCTTTTTCATCGCGGAAAATCCGGCGCAATACCGTTTCTACCGCATCTGTATCCCCTGCCGGAACTAGAAAGCCGTTCACGCCGTCCGTAATGGTATCAGCAATTCCTTCATTTTCGGCGCCCACCGCAATCATGCCGGCAGCCATCGCCTCGATGTAGACGATTCCGTATCCTTCACCCCAGCTCGGCAGGACAAATACGTCGCTCTCGCTCATCCTACGCAGTACTTCCTCATGCGGAAGCCCGCCGGTCAGCGTCACCCGGTCAGCAAGCCCCAGCTGCCTGGCGCGTTCCCTCAGCTGGCCTTCCATCGGTCCGATCCCGATGATTGTCAGCGTAGCATCCGGCCACTCTCCGGATATGCGGGCAAATGCCTCCAACGTTCTGTCCATACACTTGCGCGCTTTCAGTGTGCCCACCGAAAGAATGCGGTGCGGCACATTCCGGCATTTTTCCGGAATCAAAGACAGGTCCACACCGTTTGGCACGATGCGAGAGAGGCCTCTCTCCCGATAAGGTGCAACGCGGGAAAGCAGCAGCGAGGAGACCGCCACCAACGCGTCCGCCTGCCGGGCAATCCGGATATTGCGCCCCCACGGCTTTTTACCCGGAATAAAATAGTGGAAGATGTCCGTCCCGTGAACTGTCAGTACAAACGGAATCCCCAGCTTCCGTGCGATCAGCAACCCGGCATGCCCGTCTCTTGGCAGCATATGCGCGTGCAGCACATCAAACGGCCGTTCGGCATGAAGCCGGCGAGCGATAGGGAGCGCCGCACCGGCCATCAGCCTGCCGCCGAACAGATACTCGCCTTTATTGCCCAGCGTCAGGCAGCGCGGATAATAAACCTTGATTCCGTCGACAACCGCTTCCTGCGGCGTCCTCTGGTCCAGCTGCGCCAGAGACGGCCTCAGCTTTCGGGCCATCGGCGGCACACCGACGCAGGAGATGACGACAACCTCGTGCCCCATATCCCGCAACGCCTTTGCCTGCTCATGTACGTAAAAGCAGTAGGGAGAATTGTCATCCTGCCGGTGAATCATCATCAGGATGCGCAGTGCTCTGTCCTTCATCGGCAGCCCTCCCTTCTTTCAGCAGATTTGCTTTACGCTTTCATACAGTCTTTTCCAGCGCTCCGCAATCAGCGGGAGCGCGCATTGCGCTGCTGCGCTGACGCATCGTCTGGATAAACAGGCATAGTTCTCCGAGGCAACCAGGCAGAGCTTCTCTGCCATCTCGTGCGTGTCTCCGCAGGCAACGGAATAGCCGACTGTCCCTTCCGGGAAGAGTCCGTCAAACCCCTGCCCCCGGGTATAGAGGACCGGGACTCCCCTGCTCATCGCCTCCAGATAAACCATGCCGAACGTCTCCGCTCGTGAAGGGACGAGCAGTACATCAATGCTGTCATAGAAAGCCTTCATTGCCGGAGTCCCCGTAATCGGGCCCAACAGTCTGTCATCCTGCTTGCAGGCATCCGCAACCTGTTTCCGAAGAGGCCCGTCTCCGCAGGCTGTCCACACAAATCTTCTGTCCGACAATCGATTGGCAAGATGAACAGCTTCAAGCGCCTGCAGCGGCTGTTTTCGATCATTCAGCCTGCCGGCAAAGCCGACCCGCACGGGATTGCCGCACGCTACTCTCGGCGATCCGTCCAACCATTCGGGCTGAATACCGTTCGGAATGACCGTGCTCTTCTTTTGCAGCGCGTCCCGCGCTTCTCCCGCGATCCAGGTCCCGATCACGCGTGAGCGCACTGCGTCACCCAGAAAAACAACAAAACTCGCTCCCTCAAGGATCCGCCTTGCCAGCGGATGCAGCCAGGGCAGACGCCAGAGCACCTCCGTATCGCTGTAGCGCAGCGTTACCCCGTACGGTATACCCGTCTCGTTTGACAGTGCCATTGCAATAGAGCCATCGGTGAACAAGGTATGTGCATGAATGAGACCGCACTCCGCCAACGGAATCTCCTGCCGGATCACCGGGACGCTCCGTTGTGCCTTTCTGAAGAAAAGCAGCGCATCGCTCCGTTTGACCGTCAGACGCTGCAGCGTTTCAACCCCTGCCGGATGATTCTTCCCGAGATTCGACGCGTATTTCTCCGGTACAAAGACCCGTTGGGAAACCCCACTGTCTCTCAGCGCCTCAAACAGCTGCGGAAAAACCGATGAACCTGCCAGGTTGCAGCAAATGTGCAAAATCATTTGCTCATTCCCCGCTTCCTGCTTTCCTCTCTGAGAAAGCGGGGCAGCTGCACCAGCCCTGCCAGAGAGCCGAAACCGTAGGCAAAGTGAAAGGCCGGGTACAGGATAATCTCCACCGGCAGAAACTGCATTCCCTTCTCCTGCGCAATCGTCCATGCGTAGAAGACGTCCAGCATCAGGTAAGCCCCCCACATCAGCGCCAGGAGGCCTGTGATGACCGGATTGCCCAGAGCCAGGCCGGCCAGCCCGCAAAGCGTGCAGAGAACGAAAAGCAGCGGCACAAAATGCCGGAGCCCCATGCTGCCGGGCACAAGCGCCATCGTGATGACGTTCCATTTTCCGTTCATAAAGCCCATGCGGCAGATTCCGCGCAGGGTATCCCGGCAGTAATAGAGCACGCGGATTCTGTGGTTCAGCCAGATCTTTCCGCCGTTTTTGCGGATGCGGTAGTTGAGTTCGTTGTCCTGATTGCGCGTCAGCCTTTCATCAAATCCGCCGATGCGATCGAACAATTCCCTACGGAAACAGCCGAAAGGCACGGTGTCCACATAGCCGTCTTCGTCCGTAAGCCGGTAAGACGCGTTGCCCACGCCCAGCGGCGTTTTCAGCATCGCCGCGATTGCTTCGCCAATAAAGCCCCTGCCGCGCGTCTCAAACACGCCGCCCGCGTTTTCGCAGTCATGCGTCAGCAGCGTTTCCACGGAAAGGCGGACATAGTCCGGCGGGTACTCGGCGTGTGCGTCCAGCCGCACGATGACCGGCGCGGAACTCTCCCGGATGCCGATGTTCATCGCATAGGGCACGGTGCGCTTCGGATTATGCAGGATTCGAATCTGCGGATGCTGCTTCTGCTGGTTTTGAAGCAACTCGACCGTCCGGTCTTCCGAGCAGCCGTCGACGAACAGGACCTCCATCTTCCCTGCAGGATAATCCTGGGAGAAGATGGACGCCACGCAATCCTCTATATACCGTTCTTCATTGCGAACGGGGAGAATCACCGATATCTCAGGCAGCTGCATGATTACACCACTCTTTACCTTTTCACTGTACTGATTGGGCCGCATTAAACAGTTCCAGCAGTTCTCCGCTCCCGGCGCGATGAAGTTCATCCAGGAACGCCTGCCAGTGTGCGTCATCCAGCGGCTGCTCTCCGCTGGCGAACCGGCCGATTCCTTCATCGACGAGTCTGGCCAGCTCCCGGTTCAGCGTCTCCGCTCTCTCCAGTGCTTTTCCGGACAGCGTATACGGAGCGTTCACCAGGATGCTGATTTCATTGACCCGGGCGCTTTCGCCCGCAATCCACCGGTCCTGAGCGCTGTCCACGCCGGACATAAAGGCGGCCGGATACAGACCCGGTATCGTCGTCCCGGTGTTCATAAGCGACTCCCTGCGAATCGTTTCGATTGTCCGCGCATCGCTCGTGAGGAATCGCCAGGTGCCGTCAGCATTCCGGATCCAGTCCTCTTTTTCGATGCCTGCACAGGCCAATACGGCCGCTTCTTCACCGTACAGGGCGTCCACCCAACGAAGGGCAGCGCTGACATCCCTGCACGCGCTCGTCACGGCAAAGCATCCCGTCCAGACCGGGCCCAACAGGTCACGCCACATCCGTTTCCCATTACTGGGAATGAGCAGAGCAGTATAGTCCATGACGCTGCCGACAGGAGCACGCGTCAGCGGGCTGGCGGACACAATCAGGCCGGATACGGTCTGTTCTTGTCTGGATTGACGCGAAGAGGCCGTGCTGTCTTCCAGCGCTTTCGCTGCATATAAGTCGGTAAAAGCCGTTTCCGGAAGAAGTCCTTTCTCTCTCCACTCTGCCAGCATTTCGACAAAGGCCCGGTACTGCGGCAAATCCGGCGCAAAAGTCAAACTGCCGTCATCCAGTCGCGCGATATTCCAGTCGTCGGCCACAATACCAAAGTATGGCAGTAACCAGCGCATTTCCCACACACCGGTTATATCCGCCGCAATTTCGTCTTTTAATCCGTTCCCGTTCGGGTCATCTTCCGCAAACGCCGCAAGCGTCCGGGTTAAAGCTTCCGTGCTCTCAGGCACAGGCAGTCCGAGCTTTTCCAGCCAGGCCGCATTGATCCACGCACAAACCTGCCGTTCCTCTGTATTGATTTGCGGTAATGAAGCGATTCTCCCGTCCGGCAATTCGATAATCTTTCTCCATTCCGGATGCAGAGACAAAAGCCGGGACAGGTTCGGCATTTCGTCATCAATCAGCGGCGCTAAATCAATGAGTGCCCCCGCATCCATGAGCCGCTGCTCGCGGCTGCGTGTCAGTTCTGCCTTGAAGAGGATATCCGCATCGGTTTCCCCTTTTTCCATGCCATCCAGCATCTTCTGCCATTTGGCGCCGTCCGGCTCTTCCCTGCCTTCGACCGTCACGCCCGTGACTTCCTGCATACGTGCAAAAAAGCGGCTCTCCGCCCATGTGCGGGATACGCTCTCCGTCTCCGGTCCTACAGCTTTCAGACCGTCCGCAACCGCAGACGCTGCGAATAACCATACCGCTGCAGCCAATGCTGCACTAAACCGATGCTTCATCTGCGATCCTCCAGATCAAGATTTTGCCGCCAACCGGCCGCGCACTTTCTGCACTGCGCTTCGAACCAGCGACTTTTCGGATTCATTCATCGCAAAACACCAGAGGCTGGCGCAATAAACGATTGTATAGGGCACCGCAAACTGCAGCACACCGCCATAGCCCCTGAACGGATGCAACTGTACCGCGGCATAGCCCAGCACAACCGGTACCAGCATTGACGGCAGGATTGACGCGATGCTCCGCCAGAACCGGATCATGTCAAGACCGATCTTGCGGTGATAATAGACGTTCATCACGATGCCGTTACCGATCAGCAGCGAAATGGCTGTTCCCATCGCACAGCCGAGACCGCCCCAGCGCATGCCCAGCGGAACGGAAACCGCCACATTGCCCGCTGCCATGCAGATATAGACCTTTGAGCGGAACTGGTGCATGTTCTTCGCCCTTTGGATTTCAATCCCGAGGTTCTGAATGAGCGGAATCGTCACCGGCCCCATCAGCATGAGTGCTATGGGAAATGCACCGGCGTACTCCGGTCCGCCCCACGCGAGGATAAAAACCCGCCCGACAAAAACAAACCCCGTAAGTGCGAGCATCAGCAGCATGAACTGGATGCGCCCCACACGTGTGAAAAGCTCCGTCAGCTTGCCGTCCCCCTCACCTCTCGCTACAATCCGGTTGATCTGCGGGGTAAAGACGCCGGAGATTGAGGTGGAAACCGTCATATAATACCGGTGAATCTGGGAACCGACCCCGTAAATCGCCGTCGCAACCGTTCCGCTGATGATGCCGAGGATGGTGGTATCGACCGTCCAGTTCACCTGATCGATGATCATGTTGAGGAAAATAAAGAAAGAGAAACCCATCATCTCCCGGAGAAGACCAAGATCGAAATGGCCGAAGGAGATGCGCATCCCCAGCTTCTTTCTGCAGTACCAGATACTGGAGATATCGGTAACCGCCGAAAGCACGAGGGTGACCACAACCAGCGCCACGGAGCCAAAGCCCATCAGCAGCAGCGGGAGCATCACGATGGGGTTCAATACAGTGCGGATCATGCTGATCATCCGCTGAAAGAAAAACCGCTCCCGAACCGTGATATACGAGGTAAACGTGCTTGCCGGAAACGAAACCGCGATGTTGATGACCAGCAACGCCATCAGAATCCGCGCCCGCTCAATCTCTTGTGCCGTAAGCCTGGCAGCGAAAATATGATGCACGTTGGCAACCAGTACCCCGCCCACCAGCAGACTCATCGCGCCGATGACGAGAAAAATCGTTAGGAACATCCCGTTGATCTTCGCCGTTCCGTTTTCCCCTTCTCCCGCTTCTGCCCGGGCATAGAAACGCACATAGGCGCTCCCCAGTCCGAAACTCATAAGGCTGAGATTGGAGATAAAGCCTGCCACCAGGGTATAAAGCCCATATTCGCTCTGCCCCAGCAGCCGAAGCATGACCGGCGTATAGACAAGCGAGATGACCGTCGAAAGAATCGTCTGCCCGTATGAGAGCAGAACGCCCGCTTTCTTTTGGTCCATAATCGCTCCCAAATCATAGTTTTAACTTAATTAGTTTACCCTTTTTACGCAATGTTTTCAAGCCCCGGCAAAAAGCCTCACCTTTTCTTCTTCTCCCTCTTGCAAAATACCCCCGTGGGGTATATAATCGCAAACAACGAGGTGAGAGTTATGCAGACAGATCCCCTTAAAACCCATGCGCCGGAAGAAAACTGCTGCGCCAGCCGTACCAAGCAACGCAGCAGCAAGGAGCAGCAGGACTTGCTCAATCGCCTCTCCCGCATTGAGGGGCAGATTCGCGGCATCCAGCGGATGGTTGAAAGCAGCGCTTATTGTCCCGACATCCTGATTCAGGTTTCGGCAGCCAGCGCCGCATTGGCCAGCTTTTCAAAAGTTCTCCTTTCCAACCATATACGAACCTGTGTGGCGAATGATATCCGGGACGGAAAAGAAGAATCCGTTGAGGAACTGGTCGGCGTTCTCGGGAAACTGATGAAGTGACTGATTGGAGAAGAAGGTATTTCGCATGAAACAGTATACCGTTACCGGCATGAGCTGCGCCGCCTGCAGCGCCAGGGTTGAAAAGGCCGTCAAGGCTGTTCCCGGCGTAACAGAGTGCTCCGTCAGCCTGCTTACAAATTCAATGGGCGTCGAAGGAACCGCATCCGCGAAGGACATCATATCCGCCGTGGAGGCTGCCGGCTACGGCGCCGCCGCCAAAGGCGCGCCCGGAGCGGCTGCAGCTGTGCCAGCTGCTCAAGCCGATCTGGAGGACCATGAAACCCCGCGGCTACTTCGTCGCCTGTTCTCGTCGCTGGGTTTTCTCATCCTTCTCATGTATTTTTCTATGGGCCACTCCATGTTTGGATTCCCTCTCCCGGCGTTTTTTCACGGCAACCCCGTTGCGGTCGGCCTGATTCAGCTTTTGCTGGCTGCGGTGGTCATGCTCGTTAACCACAGGTTTTTTGTAAACGGCTTTAAAGGGCTGATCCACCGGGCACCCAACATGGATACGCTGGTCGCCCTTGGTTCCTTCGCTTCCTTCATTTGGAGCGTATTCGTACTCTTTGCCATGACGCGCGCGCATGCGGATGGCAATCAGGCCGCAGTAATGGCGTACAGCATGGATTTCTATTTCGAATCGGCCGCCATGATTCTTGTACTCATCACCGTCGGCAAGATGCTGGAAGCACGATCCAAAGGCCGTACAACCGATGCGCTGAAAAGTCTCATGCGCCTGTCCCCCAAGACGGCTGTGCTTCTGCGCGACGGCGAGGAGGTCACGGTTCCCGTCGGACAAATCCGGCCCGGCGACGTGTTTGTCGTAAAGCCCGGCGAGCAGATTCCTGTCGACGGTATTGTGCTGGAAGGTGTGAGTGCCGTCAACGAGTCGGCCCTGACCGGCGAAAGTATCCCCGTTGACAAAGCGGCAGGGGATCCCGTAAGCACCGCAACCCTCAACCAGTCCGGTTATCTGCGCTGCCGGGCGGTCCGTGTCGGAGAAGACACCACCCTCTCCCAGATCGTGCAGATGGTCAGCGATGCCGCCGCGACCAAGGCACCGATTGCCAAGATTGCAGACCGCGTCTCCGGCATCTTTGTCCCTGCTGTCATATCGATAGCCGTCGTGACTACCATCATCTGGCTTCTTGCCGGGCAAAGTGTTGCGTTTGCCCTCGCACGTGGTATTTCCGTTCTCGTCATCAGCTGTCCCTGTGCGCTCGGGCTCGCGACGCCGGTCGCCATCATGGTCGGAAACGGCCTTGGCGCCAAAAACGGCATCCTCTTTAAAACTGCTGCAACCCTTGAAAATGCGGGTCACACGGATATCGTCGTTCTCGACAAAACCGGAACCATCACAAGCGGTCAGCCGGTCGTAACCGATTTGTATCCCTGCGACGGATTTACGGAAGCATCTTTTCTCGCGCTGGCTGCTGCACTCGAAAACCACAGCGAACACCCGTTGGCCCGCGCTGTTCTCGCCCTCGCAAATGAGCGTAGCGTCGTTCCCGCTGAGGTGGAAAGCTTTCAAGCCCTCCCCGGTAACGGTCTTTCTGCCATGCTGAAGGGAAAGAGGCTCACCGGCGGCAGCCTCGCTTATATCTCTTCTCTCTGCCCTCTGCCGGAATCTGTTCGCCGCGAGGCGGAAGCCCTTGCCGCTTCCGGCAAAACGCCGATGCTCTTTTTACAGGATGGCCGGCCGGCCGGTATCATCGCTGTCGCCGATCCGATCAAACCAGACAGTCGAAAGGCGGTTGAGCAACTGAAGGCGCTCGGCATCCGGGTCGTCATGCTCACCGGCGACAACGAGAAGACTGCAAAGGCCATCGCAGCACAGGCCGGTATCGACGAAGTTGTTGCCGGCGTGCTCCCCGACGGAAAAGAGCGTGTTGTGCGCAAACTCATGCAGGAAGGTAAAGTCGCCATGGTCGGCGACGGCATCAACGACGCTCCTGCCCTCACCCGGGCCGATACCGGTATCGCAATCGGCGCAGGTACCGATGTCGCTCTGGATGCCGCTGACGTCGTGCTGATGAAGAGCAACCTTCTCGATGTACCCGCAGCCATCCGGCTCAGCCGGGCCACTTTGCGCAACATCCGTGAGAATCTCTTCTGGGCTTTTTTCTACAACGTCATTGGCATTCCGCTTGCAGCCGGTGTCTGGTATCCGCTCTTCGGCCTGAAACTGAACCCGATGTTCGGCGCCGCCGCGATGAGTCTGTCCAGTTTCTGCGTTGTGTCCAACGCGCTTCGGCTCAATTGGTTCCGGCTTTACGATGCTTCAAAGGATAAACCGGTAAAGCACAAAAAGATAAAGGAGGTTACATCCATGGAAAAGACAATGAAAATTGAAGGTATGATGTGCATGCACTGCGAGGCCACTGTCAAAAAGGCGCTTGAGGCGCTGGACGGCGTATCCGCTGCAGAAGTCAGCCACGAAAAAGGAACCGCCGTTGTTACCCTTTCCGCTCCGGTTGCGGACGAAGTCCTTAAGAAAGCTGTGGAAGACAAGGACTACACCGTTACGTCCATCTCCTGAAAAACGCCCGACCAAATCAATGACGCC
>ODAI010634518.1_pt1 | contig 11643 bp, 10 predicted proteins | sample 1539321 | NCBI WGS metagenome assembly ODAI01 (sample SAMN02144231, study PRJEB22623) | gut metagenome | biome: sheep rumen | host: Ovis aries | place: New Zealand
ACTTGTACCTATTGCTATAGCTAAAGAATCACATCCTGTTTCTTTAACAAATCTTTCAGCATCTGCTGGGTCAGTATAAATTGCATCATTGGCAGCAACATTAACATCATCTTCAATTCCTGCAAGCTTACCAATTTCTGCCTCTACCATTACTCCTTTTGAGTGAGCATATTCAACAACTTGTTTTGTAAGTCTTGCATTTTCTTCAAAACTATATTTTGAACCATCTATCATAACAGATGTAAATCCATTATCTATACACATTTTAGCTGTTTCGAAATCTGGTCCATGATCTAAATGTATTGCTATTGGTATCTCTGGGTGTTCTTCGCACGCTGCTTCTACCATTTTCATTAAGTAATTAATTCTTGCGTATTTTATTGCACTTGATGATGCTTGTAATATTACAGGTGATTTTTCTTCAGCTGCTGCATCAACAATAGCTTGAATTATTTCCATATTATTTACATTAAATGCTCCTATTGCAAAACCTTCTTTCATTGATTTTTCAAACATATCCTTTGTTGTAACTAACATAAAAATTCCTCCTTTAATTTTTTCTTTTATTTTATTGCTATTTTTTTTATCTGTCAAGTCTGTCCATTTTGCATTGGGGACTGTCCCCAATGCAAAATGTTATGTCGCCAAATGTGCCAAAGTGACTGCGTCTTCATATGTTTCGCAACTACATATAAATCCTGCGTTATGACAAAATCTTGCTGTTTTCACACCAGTTACTTTTTGCAATTCCTCGTCTCTTTTTCCTCTCCAACTTTGTGGTAATGATTTTCTGTTTTCGAAACTTCCTATTTCCACTGGAACAGCATATACATTATATCCACCTCTTTTTGAAGGAAATACTACAAAATTTATATTTTTTGCTTTTTCCTTTTCAGAATTTACTATAAAATCTTTCCATGGTACATATTTTTCGAGTATTACAATTCCATCTTTTGAATCATCTATTGCCTCATCTACAATTTTTTTAGCCTTCATTTTTGAAAAAGTATCTGTTAAAAATTCTTCAAATATAATATTTGCGATATTTAATGCTTTTTTAAATCCTTCATCAGTATCTACTTCTTCATCCCATTTTGAATTAAATAGTCCTATTATATATGATAAATGTACATTTCTATAGTCTACCTGTAATTTGGGAAGTTGACCATTATCATTTGAATCAATAAATTGTATTAAATTTTTGTCTATATAGTTCCATGTATATTCTATATCTTCTACATTATAGTTTTCCAAAAGTTGTTTTCCAAATGCCTTCCATATTAATCCACTTGCAGCATATTTTATGCCATTTTCTCGTTCTCCATTTCCTCCAAATTGATGATGATCATATTTTCCTGCACCAATATCATAAACCAAAACATTTTCGTTTGGTATTTCTCTTATTTCTTGAACACGTATTAGTGTTATTTCTGGAATTATTTTAGATAGTATTAGTGTTGCAAAAATTTCATCTGCATGAAATGTTCCACTATGTGTTATACAATTTGCTTCATTTATATTTTTAGTTAGTTTAATATTACTTATCATATTATATATATTCCTCCATTTTTTACATCATTTTACTATAAGATTTTTAAAAAAACAAGTGCAAAAAATTTTTAAAAAATATGATATACATAAATTTATAAAAATATTTATCCGTGTTTTGCTCAGTATTTCTCTCCTCATTTTTTTTATTATCTTTTTTTCTAATCTAGAAATATAGCTTTGTGAAATTCCGTAACTCATCTGCCACTTCCTTTTGAGTTTTTTCATCTCCATCGTTTTTCAATCCAAATCTCATTTCCATTATATTTTTTTCTCTAGCATTTAATTTACTTATTGATATTTTTAGTAATCTTTTATCTACCTCATCTTCTATATTTCTTGAAGTAATGTCTTCATCTGTTCCTAATATATCTGATAAAAGTAACTCATTTCCATCAGAATCCTTATTTAAAGGTTCATCTAAAGATACTTCGCCTTTTGTTTTATTTGTTCTTCTTAAGTACATTAAAATTTCATTTTCAATACATCTTGAAGCATATGTAGCTAGTTTAATATTTTTATCTGATTTAAAAGTATTTACACCTTTTGCTAATCCTATAGTGCCTATAGATATTAAATCTTCAATTCCTATTCCTGTATTTTCAAATTTTTTAGCAATATAAACCACCAATCTTAAATTTCTTTCTATTAGCATTTGTCTAGCTTCTAAGTTATCCTTTTCAGATAATTTTTTTATATAATATTGTTCTTCTTCCTCCGGAAGTGGAGGTGGAAGTGTTTGTGCTCCAGCTATGTAAAAAATAGGTTCTTCTATAATCCCCTCATTTTTTATGTATCTTACATAAATTGAATTTATATTATTTTTTAAAGCTTCAACAATATTCATTTTTTTCATTCCTTTCATTTTTCATTTGGGGACGGTCCTTTTTTGTAAATTTTTTCATTTGGGGACGGTCCTTTTTTGTAAATGTTATGTAAATGCCAAAAATCTCCGGTACCTGTGACAACAATTGCCAAAAATCTCCGGTACCTGTGGCACGGTACCTATGGCAACAAACCAATTAAAGCATGATATTCTCCTTTTGGGCTAATTTTTTTATTATATAGGCCTATTATTATTTTTTCTATTATTTTTGTTTCATTCATTTCTTCTATTTTCAATTCTTGTGCTTTTATTCCTAAGAGCATACCATTTTGTTTTCCCAATGATGTAAATGGTAAAACTTTCATTTTTAATATGTATTGATTTTTAATACTTTCTGATATTCCACTTAAATCACCCCCCAATATGTTATCTATATTATCTAATATTTCATTTGGTATTATTTTTTTTAATAATGTATGTTCTACTACAATTACTGGAATATTTGTAATTGGCTCTTTTAACAAATTTCCTGTATCTATCATTGCTTTTGTTTTTACTTCTTTATTATTTATTTTTATTTCTATATTACACATAAGATCATCTTTTGAAATTTTATTTTTTTTTAATCTAAAAGCTATAATAATTGTTATAAATGCAATTATAATTCCTATCATTATAGTTAAAATCGTGTAACTCCCCTGTATTTGTCCATTTTGAATTGATATTTTTCCGGTGTTTACTATATAAATTAAAGCTAATGCTCCACCGCCAAATACAAATGAAGTTAAATAAAAATATAACATTTTTTTTAAAAGGTCTTTAAAACCTTTTGTTTCAAAAGATACATATACCATCACCATAGATAGCATAGATTTCATTACTATACTATAAAGAAATTCGTTTTTTACAATATATAGAATAATTGCATAAATACTTCCAAGTATACTTGCAATTATTATCCTATAAAATTTGATTTTTGATTTTGTTTCAATTCCAACTGCATATAAAAGTATTAAATCTAGAATAAAATTTTCTAAAAAGATTATATCTAAGTAAATTGTCATTTTCTCACCTGAAATAATTTTAGCACCAATATATTAAAAAATTTGTCACTTTGTGATGTAGAAAAAAAGAAATATTCTACAAATTTAGAATATTTCTTTTATTTTTTATTTTATCCTATTAATTATTTCCTCACATTTATTTATTATATCTTTTTCATTAATATCAATTTTTAATTTTCTATTTTCCATTAATATTTTTCCATTTATTATAGTTGTTTCAACATTTGAGCCTTTAATATTATAAACAATTTGAGAAAAAATATCATTAATCGGTCTTGTATAGGGTGTATCTATGTTAATTATTATTATATCAGCTAGTTTTCCTTCTTCTATTGTTCCAATTTTATTCTCTAATCCTAATGTTTTTGCCCCATTTATTGTTGCCATTTTTAAGACTTCATAAGTTTGCATTTTTATTGGATCTTCTTGTATTCCTTTTTGCATAAGTGCTGCAAATTTCATTTCTTCAAACATATCCGAATTACTTCCACTTCCTTGCCCATCTGTTCCTAATGATACACATATATTATTTTCCATCATCTTGGTTATATTGGCAACTCCACAGCCTAATCTTAAATTACTAATTGGACAATGTGAAATAAAAACATTAAAATTTGATAATAATTCAATATCTTTTTCAGATAGCTTTACACAATGTGCTAGAATTAAATGTGTATTTTTAAAATATTTTTCTATCACTTCAACTGGACTTTTTACATTATACATTCTTTTTATATCTTCTGATTCTTGTAAATTTTCTACAAAATGCATATTAATTGGTAAACTATATTTTTGGGATATTTCCACACCTCTTTGCAAATAATCATCAGTACAAGTATATAATCCGTGAATTCCAACATTCAAAGTTATAGTTTCATATTTATCCTTGTTTTTTTCTATAAAATCCTGTAATTCATTTATTCTTTTTTCTCCGTCACCATCAATGTCCATTATTGTCCTTGTAATTTGTAATCTAACTCCCGAATTTATAGTACTTTTTAAAGTAGAATCTTGTAAATAATACATATCATTTGCAGTAGTTGTTCCATTTTTTATCATTTCTATAAATGATAACATTGAAGCATAATAAGCATCTTCTTCAGTTAATTTGGCTTCCATTGGCCATATTTTTCTTTCAAGCCACTCTTGAGTTTTATATCCATCAACAGTTTCTCTAAAAATACTCATTGGAATGTGTGCATGTGTATTTATTAAACCTGGCATAACAATTTTTCCTGTTGCATCTATTATTTTCTCTGTACGTTCTTCTATATTTCTATCTATTTTTATTATTAAACTATTTTCTATTAGAATATCAATTCCATATATAATTTTTTCTTCTTTCATTGATACTAAATTTGCATTTTTTATTAATATTTTCCCCATATTGTTTTATCCTTTATTATTATTTTGAATCCTCACAGAAGTGGGGACTTGCCTAAGAATAGAAAAAAAAACGGAATAAAGATTTTCATCTAAAGTCCGTATTTTTATTTATGCATTTTTTGCAATTTTTGCAATTTCTGCAAATGCTTTTTCATCTGAAACTGCTATTTCTGCAAGCATTTTTCTATTAATAGTAACATTTGCTTTTTTTAGTCCTGCAATTAATTTGCTATATGTAATTCCATTCATTCTTGCTGCTGCATTAATTCTTGCAATCCATAATTTTCTGAAATTGCTCTTTTTGTCTTTTCTTCCGACGTAGCTATAAGATAAAGATTTTAATACTGCTTGATTTGCATTTCTAAATCTGTAATGTTTTGCACCAAAATATCCTTTAGCTTGTTTTAAAACTTTTTTATGTCTTCTTCTTGTAATTATTGCTGTTTTTACTCTTGCCATTTTTTATTTCTCCTTCCCAAATTTTAGTTACCATATGGTAATAATTTCTTAATTGTATTTTCACAAGTTTTGTCAGCATAAGATCCTGGACGTCTACTTGTTAATTTTTGTCTCTTTGTTTTATTTGCTAATAAATGTCTTCTTCCTGATGTTGTTCTTTTTACTTTTCCTGTAGCTGTTAAACTATATCTTTTTTTAGCAGCTTTATTTGTTTTCATTTTTGGCATTTTGCATTAACTCCTTTCAAATTTTATTTATATCTTACGCTATTTTAGCATAATTAACATATATTATTTTTTTGATAGCATAATAAACATATTTCTGCCTTCAAGCTTTGGCGCTCTATCTACATTTGCAATATCTGATAGATTTTCTATAAATTTATTTAACACTTCTTCTCCAAGATGTGCATTGTTAACTTCTCTTCCTCTAAATCTAACAGTTATTTTAAGTTTATTTCCATCTTCTATAAATTTTCTTGCATTTTTTGCTTTAAATCCAAAGTCATGTTCTTCAATATTTGGAGTAATTCTAATTTCTTTAATTTCAATTGCTTTTTGTTTCTTTTTTGCTTCTTTTTCCTTTTTGGCTTGCTCAAATTTGTATTTCCCATAGTTCATTATTTTACAAACTGGTGGTTTTGCTTGTGGAGCAACTAAAACCAAATCTAATTTTTTTTCTTGTGCCATTTCTAAAGCATTTCTAAAATCTACTACTCCAAGTTTTTCTCCATTGTCTCCTATTAGTTGGACCTCTTTAGCTCTTATTCTTTCATTTATTGGTAATTCTTGTTTTATGTTAAAACACCTCCTAAAAAATATAAAAAAGACTTTTCTTTGTTACAAGATAAGCCTTTTAATCCACAAAAATAAATATAAAATATTTATAAAAATTTCAACCTTTTCCTAAAAGTTAAGGTGAGAAGTGGATACTTCTTCTTGTAACACAAAATATTTTACAATTTTTTTTAGCTTTTGTCAATACTTTTTTATGAAAAACTCTTGTTTTTTTCTTAATTTTGTAGGATAATATAAGTGTATTAAATTAAAAGAGGAATAAAAATATGGGAATCTTAGTTACAATTAAAAATGCACCAATGAAATTAATAGATAGTTTATTAAAGAAATTAAATGTTAACCGAAATACATTTTTCACTTACATTTTAACTTTAATTTCCTTTTATATTTGTATAGATAGAATAGTAGAAATGTTACTTTTAATATTTACTGGTGTCTCTTCTTCATATTGGGGACCAATTAAATATTCATTTGCTCTTATCTGTCCAGCGCTGGCTTTTGCATTTGCTCCAAAGTCAAGTTTTTGTGATAACAAGCAAAAAAAAGTTACAATTGCTTACATATATTTTACAGCAATATATATTATTGCTATGTCGATGATAGTGCAGTGGACAAATCAAGGTCTTTGGTTATTATTATTATCAGTTCCAAATTACTCAAATATAGTAACACAATTTCCAAGTATGGTAAGACATGCATTTTCTGCTATTGCAATATATTTACCATTAACAACTATTTATCCATTTATTAGAAATCGTATTTTAATGGGAATCAACGACTCTTCTGAAATGGTTAAATCAATTTGGGATTATCAGGGAATTGATTTATCAGATACTTCTATAAAACATAATTCATATATGTGTGATGTCAGTTTTACTTACGATTTCTATACAGGTCAAAAAGTTGTATTTGGCGAATCTTGTAGATACCGTTCACTTTTAGTTTGTGGTGGTACTGGTACTGGAAAAACAGCAAGAGTGTTTGAACCAATGATTGCTCAAGATATTGAAAAAAAATATTTCTTTAAAGAAGCTTCAAAAGAGCTTGGCTTTACCGCTTTAAAAACTGGTATAGCAAGTATAAACAATCCTTATAGTAATGAATATTTAAATGATAATTTTAACTTAAATATGTTATCACCTGCCTTTGGAAAAGAAACACTTTTTAAAACTTTTATGAAAAAGATGATTCTTTCAGACTCACCTAAAACTATATACCGAAATATTGGTCTAACATATCTTTCACCAGATATTGAAAGTATAGAAAATATGATAGAAATATGTAAAAACTACAATGTTAAATATACATTAATAGATCCAAATGTACCAAACGAAAAAGGGTTAAATCCATTTATATATGACGATCCTAATAAAATTGCTACTACAATATCATATACTTTAGATGCTGTTAAATTTCACGAATCAGAAGAAATTTCTGAAAACCTAATTATACAAATGTTAGAGAATTTAAGTATATTACTAAAAATAGTCTATCCTAAAATGCATGATGGAATATTACCTAATATGGAAGATTTGCTTAATATGATTAATCATTTTGATATGATTCAAAAAATGTGTGAAATACTTAAAGCTGATGAAGAACTTGCCTCTGAATATTCTTTATTAGTTACTTATCTTGAAAGAAACTTCTATCCAAATTCTATTGGATTACAAAAAATGCAAGAATACGCTCTTTCAGTTGGTAGTAGATTAGAAAACTTACTTAGATCTTCAAAAATCAAAAATATTTTATGTAATAGACATAATAATATAAATTTTGATGATGCACTTGCTAATGGAGAGTTTATATTTATATGCACTCGTAGAGGTGAAGTTGGCAGATTCACAAGTACAGCATTAGGATTCTTCTTTTTACTTTCAATGCAAAATGCGGTTTTAAGAAGACCTGGAAATGAAAAATCAAGAATTCCCCATTATTTATATATTGATGAATTCCCAGATTATTTAAGCTATTATACAGAAACAATTTTTACAATGTATAGAAAATACTGTGTTGGAACAACAATTTCTGCTCAAAGCATTTCAATGTTATCAAATAAACAATCTGGAACTAATAAATCAGATTATAATAGTGCTGTTCTAACAAACTGTTCAAGTAAGGTATTTACAGGTGGTGCTGCTCCAATTGAAGAATTAGAATGGTGGCAAAAAGAAATTGGTCAATGGATGCAGTGGCAATATTCGCGTTCTTTTGATAGTTCAAAAGGTTCTGTTGGTGAAATGGATCCAAAATTAAGTAGTGTAAGATATGATTGGAAAGATAAAGTTATAGCAGGAGCTATTCAATTCTACACAGATAATAAATGTGCCTATAAAATAATTACTGATAGTGGAAAACCTAGAAATAGTGATGGTGTTATTAATTTTGTTCCAGCTAAATATAAGGAAAAACATAAAAATAAAAGCTATAATTTTTCTAAATATATTTCAGGTACAGCTGTTACAGATGAATCTGGAAATGAAAGAAAGAACAAAAAATTTAATCCTAAAAAAGCAACATTCACAGATAATAATACTGGTGAGGACGATCCAATTCAATCAGATAAATCTTCAAAATACCTATTTGATAATGAAGATGCAATAGTTGTGAACTTTAAAAAGAATAATGATGAAAATTAAAAGAAATCGAAACATTCGATTTCTTTTTTATATAAAAAGTAAGTATATATTATTTTAAAATCCCGCGTAAGGCGCCCAACCGGAGCGAAGCGCAGGGCGATTGGAGAAATCGACATTGTAGCTGAATTTTTCGTTAGAAAAATTACAGGTACATAATAGATTTCGACACCAAGGGATTGAAAAATAATATATACTTACTCTTTATATATAATTATAATTTTATGCGTATTTCTTACTCTTTTGTAGGAACTTTGATTACCACCTCTGTTCCCTCTCCTACTTTACTTTTTATATCTATGCTTCCTCCGTTTTTATCTAGAATTTCTTTTGCAATAGCGAGTCCTAATCCACTACCACCAAACTCTCTACTTCTAGCTTTATCAACTCTATAAAAACGCTCAAAAATTCTGTTCAAGTCATCTTCTGGGATGCCGATTCCATTATCTATAATTTTTATATATGCATCATTATACACAAACCCCACATAAATTTTTATTAATCCACCCTCTGGTGTGTATTTTATACTATTTGTAAGAATATTTAATACTACCCTTTGAATGTCATCTTTATCTGCAAATACAGGTGGTACATCTGCTGTAACAAAATTTTCCACTTGATGATTTTTTTTCTTTATTTCTATTGCAAGTTTTGCTTGGCTTTCTTTAACCATTTTTCCTAAGTCAAAACTTTCTTTTTTTACTTTCTTTTTATTATTATCTATTCTAGAAAGTTCTAATAAATCTGTAACTAATTTTGCCATACGTCTAGCCTCTGATGCTATAACTCCTAAAAATTCTTTTTGAGTTTTTTCATCATACTCTCCCTCTAGCAAAGTATCACTATATCCCATAATAGATGTAATTGGTGTTTTTAATTCATGAGAAACATCAGCTACAAATTCTTTTCTCATATTATCTAGTCTTTCGTGTTCTATTATATCTGGAATAAATGCTATTACACCAGCTGGTATGTCTTTTTTGTCTCTAAATGGTGAAAATAAAACATTTAAATTAATCCCATCAACTGAAACTTTTTGTGTAGTTGATGTCCAATTATCAAGATATATTATTTTCTCCATATTAATACTTTTGTCATATTTATTAAAAATATCTTCAAAAGAATTATCTTCTGGTGAAATCTTAAGTAACTTTTTTGCTGCAGGATTGATTAAAGCTATTTTTCCTTCTCTATCAAATGCAATAATTCCCTCTGTCGTATGTAATAATATCTTTCTAAGTTCTATTTGTTCTGTTGATTTTTCTTCATCTTTACTTTTTAAAAATTTATTTAAAGGATATACTATTACTCTTGACATATATATACTTAGTATAATTGCAATTACAACAAACAAGATACTTGCTATAATCAATATTATATCTAAATTCTTTGATAATCCTTGAATCATTACATCTATTTGATTTAAATTTGTAACTGTTTCTGTATTTATTTCGTTATGAATTGTCCCTAAATTAGCCTGTATAAAAATCCCGTAATCCAACTAGAATAATTATTTCTGTAATAAAAATTATTAATACAATTTTTAATGGTGTATTTTTTTTAAACAACTTTTTCCCTTCTTTCTAACCAACAACAACTTTTTAATTTCAGCATATATTTTTTCTTCTACATTTTGATTTGCAATTGAATATGCATTTTTTCCCATTTGCTCTCTTTTTTGTTTATCTAAAACAATATTTTCAATTTGATTGTTTAAAAGTTCTCCTGTTAGCTCATTATTTTTTATAATGATTGATGCATCTACCTTCTCTAAAACTTTTGCATTATACATTTGGTGATCATTACTTACATTTGGTAATGGTATTAAAATAGATGGTTTAGAGAGATTTGCAATTTCTGTTATTGTCATTGCTCCACTTCTTGAAACAACTAAATCAGCTATATTTTCAATTTCTTCCATGTTATATATATATGGGAAAACTTTACTATTTTTTATATTATTTATATTGATATTTTGTCTTAATAATTCACTTTTTATAATATCATACTGTTTAGGTCCTGCTGCCCAAATTATTTGGTAATCTTTATTTTTATTTTGTTCTATTATTTCACATATTGCTTCATTTATTCTTTGAGCACCTTGACTTCCGCCAAAGATAAGGACTATTGGCTTTGAATCTGTTAAGCCAATAGATTGTAATATTTCTTGTTTTTCCTTTGTAGTAAATTGGCGTTTTTTTATTTTTACAGGTGTCCCTGTATATACAACATTTTTACAATAAGGTATTTTCGTTATAGCCTCTTTAAAAGACACTAATATGGTGTTAGTTCTTCTTGCTGCCATTTTAACAGCTTTACCTGGAAAGGCATTACTTTCATGTAATAAGACTGGTACTTTACATGCATTTGCTGCCATTACAGCAGCTCCACATATATATCCACCCGTCCCTATTACAATATCAGGTTTAAATTCCTCAACAATTTTTTTCGCTTCAAAAATTCCTTTAATTGTTTTTCTCATTTTTTTTATATTATCTACTGAAATTTTTTTACTTAATCCATAAGCACTTATAGTTTTTAATTCATATCCTGCTCGTGGTACTAAATCATTTTCTAGACCTCTCGTAGTCCCCAAAAAAAGTATTTTTGAATCTTTTTCTCTTTCTTTTATAATATTAGCAATTGAAATTGCTGGATTAATATGACCTGCTGTACCAGCAGCTGCAATAAGTGCTCTCATACTCCCTCCAATATAATAGTTCATTAAAATATTTCTAATATCAATTCCTTCTTCCTGCTCTTGAAATATTTAATAATACCCCTATTTGGCATAATAAAATTACTAATGCTGTTCCTCCATAACTAAAAAATGGTAATGGCATACCAGTTGCAGGCATAGAAGATGTTACAACTGCAATATTTACAATAACTTGTATTCCTATCATTGCGGTTATTCCAATAGCAAC
>ODAI011022071.1_pt1 | contig 11643 bp, 9 predicted proteins | sample 1539321 | NCBI WGS metagenome assembly ODAI01 (sample SAMN02144231, study PRJEB22623) | gut metagenome | biome: sheep rumen | host: Ovis aries | place: New Zealand
AAAAATACGGATTGACCCGGGAAGAACTGGATCAGTTCTCCGTTACTTCCCAGAATCGGGCGGAAGAAGCCATCAAATCCGGCAGATTCAAGGACGAGATCGTTCCGGTGGAAGTTCCCCAGAAGAAGGGCGATCCCATCATCTTTGATACGGATGAGGACCCGAAATTCGGAAATACCATGGAAAAAGTCGGGAAATTAAAACCCGCATTCAAAAAAGACGGCGGTATCGTCACCGCAGCCAATTCCTCCGGCATCAACGACGGAGCGGCGGCTTTCGTATTGATGAGCGAAGAAAAAGCGAAGGAACTGGGTCTGAGACCCATGGCGAAGATCGTTTCCTACGCTTCCGCCGGTGTGGATCCGGCGATCATGGGCACCGGCCCGATCCCGGCATCTCAGAAAGCGCTGGAAAAAGCCGGCCTGAAGGTAGAAGATCTGGATCTGGTGGAAGCCAATGAAGCCTTCGCAGCCCAGTCTCTGGCAGTGGTCCGGGATCTGGGACTGGATCCGGAAAAGACCAACGTCAACGGCGGCGCTGTAGCCATCGGGCACCCCATCGGCGCATCCGGCGGTCGGATCCTCTGCAGCCTGCTGTATGAAATGGAAAAGAGAGATTCCCACTACGGTCTGGCCACCCTCTGCATCGGCGGCGGGATGGGGACCGCATTGATCGTGGAAAGAGTGTAAGAACTCCAAAGAGTCTTCAAAAAATGAATATACCCCGGGAGCTTTGAGTTCCCGGGGTGTTTTTTCGTTAGCCGACGATGTCTCCGTCATCGAAGGGGTCGCCGCATTCCGGACAGAACTTTGGCGGTGTCGTCCCTTTTGGCGGTTCCCATCCGCATTTGTCGCATTTGTATTGGGGGATGCCGGCGGGCTTTGGTGCCCCGCATTCCGTACAGAATTTGCCCTTGTTTACCGTGCCGCAGGAGCAGGTCCAACCGTCTGCAGCGGCTTCCGGTTTCTTTGAGCCGCACTGGGTGCAGAAATTGCCGGTATTCACGGCCCCGCAGGTGCAAGTCCAGCCGGGTCCGGCTGCATTCGCCGGGTGGGCCGGGTGTTGAGCGGCCTGCTGACCCATCTGGTAAAGTTGGCCGGCATTCATCCCGCCGCCGGCGTTCTGTGCCATGTTCATTCCCATGAAGGCCATAGCAGCACCGGCGCCTTCGTTGGCGGCGGCCGCTTTCATGGCGTCTGCCTGGGCCTTGGCCATGTAGGCAGCGGCCATATTGGGGTCTTTGAAGGCTGCGTTTTGCTGCAGGTCCTTGATCATTTTTTCATCTTCTTCGGAAGCCTTGACGCTGTTCATCCCGAAGGAAACGATCTCGATCCCTCTTAATTCTCTCCATTTATTGCTTAAGATCTCGTTCAGAGCGTCTGCCATTTCAGAGGTGTGCCCCGGCAGAGCCGAGTACCGGATCCCCATGGCGGAGATCTTGGCAAAGGCCGGCTGCAGCGCGGTCAGGAGCTCGGACTTCAGCTGGCCGTCCAGATCCTGACGGGTGAAATCCTTCGTCACATTCCCGCAGACATTTTTATAGAAGAGCATCGGGTCGCAGATCCGATAGGAGTATTCCCCAAAGCAGCGGATGGAGATGTCTACGTCCAATCCGATATTGGCATCCACTACCCGGAAGGGGACCGGTGTGGCGGTGCCGTATTTATTTCCCATGAGTTCCCGGGTGTTGAAATAGTAGACCCGCTGATCTTTCGGCGGTTCGCCGCCAAAGGTGAATCGTTTGCCGATCTGCTCAAAGGTCTCCAGGATGCCCTCTCCCAAAGGTCCGTTGAAGATGGAGGGCTCGGAAGAAGCATCGTAGGTATATTCACCGGGTTCGGCGCAGAATTCCACGATCTGTCCATTTTCCACGATCATCATGCACTGACCGTCCGCCACTGCGATGACGGAGCCGGAGGAGATGATGTTGTCCGAACCGTGGTTGGAGGAGCGACCGGAATTGCGTTTCTTGCCTTTGACTGCCAGCACATCTTCCGGCAGTGCATCACAGTAAAAATACTCTTTCCACTGGTCCGACAGGACGCCGGCAGCGGAGCCGTAAAGTGCAGAAATCAAACCCATAGTTGTTCTCCTTTCTTTGATACGTTCTCGTATTGTTCCTGATTTAATAATAACAGAAAACCGCATTTCTTTCCATTTGAATTTTCAATGTGGTTTCTATTGGGCGGTCCCGGTCCGGTGGCGGATGGCTTCATCCATAAAGGCATCCACGGCGCTCCACTGATAGGACTGTTTGATGTACCCGAAACGGATCCGGTACTGGGCCTCGTTTCCCAGCCGGAACAGCAGCAGGGAGTCGATCTCTTCCGGGGACAGGGTGGCCCGCATCAGGTTCTCCGCACAGAAGCAGGCGCCTGCGCCCTGGACACAGAGAGACAGCAGGGTCTCCGCGTTGTCAGAAAGCGCTTTGATGGTGGGCTGCATGATCCCGGCCCGACGCAGGAAGGCCCGGCCCCCCCGGCCGCCGATGTCGGTGACGTGCCCCAGTACGAAGGGGAGGTCCTTCAGGAAGGAGAAATCCTCATTTCGGATCATCTCCCGGCATTCTTCGGCCCGGTCTCCGTAGATCTCACGAAATTGTGATTTGGAGATCAGGAGCACCACTTCCTCCTGGTAGTAGTCCCACAGGGTGATCCCCGGCATGGAGTCCGGGAAGTTGGCCACCGCCAGATCGATCTCGCCTTTCAACAGCTTCTGGTTCAGCCCTTCATTGGTGTCCTCCACCATTTCCACGCAGATGTTGGGGTAGGATTCCTGGAAGGAGAGGATGATCTCCGGCAGCAGGGTCCGGCCACGGGTCATACTGATCCCTACCCGCAGGATCCCTTTCTGGTTCTGGGAAATGTCGCTGAATTCCTGCTGCAGCATGGTCCATTCCGTGACGAACCGCTTGGCGTACCGGAGAAGCACCTCCCCGGCATAGGTCAGCTTTAAGGGGACGTTGCGGACCAACAGCTGGCAGTCCAGTTCTTTCTCCATTCCGGCGATGTGAGAACTCAGGGATTGCTGGGTAATGTGCAGTTGTTCCGCGGCTTTGGTAAAGCTTCGCTCCTGGGCGACCGCTATAAAGTATTCCATGGATGAGAAGTTCATATATCTTGTGCCTCCTTTGCATCACAGGTTTTTCCTGTATTATATACCGAAATTAACAGTTTTACAATGTTTCCTTGGCGTGTTACCATGCAATTGAAAGAAAGAGATGAGTCCGGGCAAGGCCCGTTTGAAGATTGAAAGGAGAAGGTATCATGTTAGTAGCAGTAATCGTAGCAGTATTAGCGATTAAGGTAGCGGTAACCTTATTGACCAGAGAAGAAGTCGTTGTAAAGAGTGAAGAATTCAGCTGGGATCAGCACGCAGCTGCTTAAGAACGGCGAACCACACGGTCGAAAGACCGGTTTCAAAATAAATTCCTCAATGTGAAAAGAATGAAATGGGACAGAAAAAGACCCGGAGCAACGGACAGGCTCCGGGTCTTTTGCGCTTATAGAATTTTTTGTGACAAAGGGAAAAGGACCATTGACCGAAGGCAAAACCGAAATTATAATAGCAGTAAAGAAACATAAATGTTAGGGGGAATCGTCCATGAAGAAAATATTGAATGTGATCCTGCCAATCGGCTTATTGGCAATACTGTACGGGTTTATCCGTGAGATGTATTTCGTTCAAAAGGTGTATCAGGAAGAGTATGTGACCCGGTACGCGCTGTTCAGCGGGCTGCTGACACTGGTATTCATCCTGTTGGTGCTCCTGATCGGATACGGATACTCCAAAACGAATCGAGTGCGGATCCTGGATGTGATTTTTGGCGTGATCCCCTCCATCGTGCTGTTGGTGCCGGTGGTATGTAATTTCCTGATGATCGCTTTAGACGGATCTATCGGAGGATGGATCAATAATTTCCTGGATTGGACAACGCTGTCCATTGGCGGTGCCCCATTATCTTTGGTCTTTATGGAACACTGGCAGGCCTTTGCCCTGTCCGGTTTAGCACTGCTCCTGGCAGTGATCTTCCGTAAGAGAAGACCTAAACCGGAGGAAGAAGAGGATGAAGATTACCTGGATGACCTCCCGCCGGTAGGTGGCACAGAGGAAGAAAAGCCGAAGAAACCGGCTAAAAAACGTCGTCCAAAGGAAGAGATGCCGGAAGAAGTGAAACCGGAACCGGCAGCAGAACCGGACCCGATCTACGCGGAGCCGGAACCGGAAGTGGTTCCCGAAACCCCGGAAGTGATCGAAATGCCGGCGCCGGAAGATGCTCCTGCTCCGGAAATGCCGGAAGCTCCGGAAGCAACAGAGATCCCGGAAGAGAAACCGGAAATCTAAACCTCAAAAAAACCAAATCCCCGAAGCTTGAAAAGCCTCGGGGGTTTTTTAGTGCTTAGATTTTCTCCCATCTCTGTATCAGCGCTGCCGCTTCTGCCCGGGTGATGAGATCCCGGGGTGCTAAACGACCGTCGCCTCTGCCGGAAATCAGTCCGGAGTTTACGCCCCAGGCCATGGCGTCCCTGGCCCAGTCGCTGATTTGATCCGCGTCTTTGAAAGAGCTTACAGCCGGGAGTGGGGAGATGGAAGACTCCAGTCTATACAAAATCGTTACCGCCTGTTCCCGGGTGATCGACGCCTCCGGCCGGAAGGTACCGTCCTCGAAGCCCTTTACGAGACCGTTCCCGGCAGCCCAGTTTACTGCTTCCTCATACCAGGAGCCGGATTCCACGTCGGGGAAGGAGCCGGAAGCTTCTTGCTGCTTGCTCCCTGCTCTCTGCTCCAGCCTATACAGGATCGTCACCAACATCGCCCGGGTCAGGGAGGCGTTCGGAGCGAAAGTCTTCTTCGTCAAACCGTTCATTTGGTTTTTTTCAAAAGCATTTTTCACCGGATCGTAAAACCAATCGGTCTCTTCGACATCTTCGAACCGCATCCGTTTGACTGCCTTAGTGAAATCCCAGCCAACCGCGTTCTCCAGCTCCGCTGTGCCGCCGTTCATCCGGATCAGAGCTACGTTTTCCGGGGACAGATATCCCTGTCCCTCCAGATCATTCAGGACGCTGTCGATCATGGACACTGCGCTGAGATCCCCTGTAGCGTCCTCATTCACATCGAAGAGCATCACGCCGCCGGCTTTTTCATAGGCCAGAAGGGTCTTCCGGCTCAGGGGCGGCAGACCATTGTAATAGGAATCGCCGATGGAGGAAGCGGCATGATCGGCATAAGCGAATTCCGGGTTTTCAGCGACCAGGTGCCGATACTGGGCCCAACTGGGGCGGGCATACAGCGGCATCCCCAGCACGATCTTTTCCGCCGGGACCCCGCGGTTCAGCCAATATTCGATAGAGGTATTCGCAAACCAGAAAGGGCTGTGTTGTTCGTTATTCATATCGTAGCTCATGACGGAAATGAACTGAAAAGCATCGAGGCATTTTTTCGACACCAGACCGGAGACCGCCGGACCTTCCGTTTTGGACCAGGCGCCGTTCAGGGCGGCCGTCAGGTGCTTCCCCCGGGCTTTTAGGGCGCTCGAAAGTTCCAACACCAATTTCTCATAATTCCCGGAAGACTGCTGGGTGGGGTACTCCCAGTCGATCTCGACCCCGTCCAGATCGTACTCCGAAACGACGCCCATCACGCTGTTCACCAGCCTGCTCCGTTGTTCGGCAGTTGCTGTCACCGTTTCAAAGGTGGATGCCAGTGGGACCCCGTTATAGGACCAACCTCCCAGCGCGGCGAAGACTTCGGCGCCGTCCCGGTGGGCCTGTGCCACCAGGGCCCTCAGTTGATCCGGTTTTGGCGGAGGCAGACAAGTCCCGTCCGTCTGCGGGATCAGAAACGCATACATGACATGGGTCAGCTTATCCGTCTGGAGCATTTCCACGGGCTCGTCAAATAAGTCGGCAGAATAATACCCGATCACTCGGAAATCTTCTTCACCGGCGGTTTCCTCTGCAGACGAAGAGAAGCATGCCCCCATTATGAATAGCAGGATGAGACCCGCTGTAAAAACTGTCTTGGATATTCGTTTGAACATTCTAATAAACCCCTTCCCCTGTTCTGATTATCTGACTCTATTTTCTCATGAAGAGCGACCGGAGGCAATGTGTTCTATGGATATGTAATAGAAATGTAAGAAAGCAAGATGATGTGCTTCTGTAATAAACCTTTAAAGAAATCTTAACGGTCACGTTATGGTATCTACACGCTTCTGGGAGTATCCTGCTTATAGAAGCTTGCTTTAGTGTGTCAACGGGTGGATCGAGAGATGAGATAATGGGATGATGAGTTAAGGAAAGAAGAAAGGCCTCGGAAAACTCCGAGGTCTTTTAATTCGTCAAGATCCTTCGCTTCGCTCAGGATGACATCTCCTACACCATCTTCTCCTGTTTGATTTTGTGGTCGATGACGTGGCGGGAGGCCAGTTCGTCCATCACATCATCCACGCTGATTCTCATTTTTACTATGAGATTAACATGAATATAATAGAGTACAATCAATAAGTATTGATTTCCGGATTCGGGGAAGCATTTTCCCAGAAAAAGTAGAATTGTTGGTAGTAGTAGTTAAAACTCAATTCATTATCTTTTCTGGTTATTATAAGAGAATGTCTGTCTGCTCCGAGATGAAGATATGGATCATAAAGATCTAATTTGATATAATCCTTTTCGATGTCTCTGTAGTTAACGACCAGTATACCATAAGGGAGACAGCAGCTTGTGAATCTTCCTTCGATATTTCTTTTAGACAGGCAAGCCTGGATTAGTCGCTCCTGCATTGTTCGAAGCAAGTACTCAGATGTTCCAAGAAAATTGCTTTCTGGCATTTTGTACATTAGTGCATCTTGTTCAGCAATGCTACCAGTCTGCGGCAGAATGATGCGTATCCTTGCTTGGGCTAAGTTTAAAAACATATCTGAAGCAGAGGAGTAATGAGGATCCGGTGACAGCGCCTTGTCGTGAAGCAAAGATGCAGCTGTTAGACTTAAACAAAGGATTTCTTTGGCATCTTTAAGATTGGACAAGGGATAAAGTCGATCAACATCTCTTCTACTGGAGAAAAAAACTTGTGGAAGTTTATTATCAGTAAGGGAATTGCCCGAAGAATGGAGTTCTTTGGCTGATTCCAAATTAACAATTTCTGAGAATTGTTCTGTTACGTCTAAAACGCTTCCTTTGAAATAATATCCCTTACTTCGTTTATTCCTTATAACACTATTAAGAATTGGATGGAGGCTTCGTAATCTTTGGATTCGCGTAGAAATGCTAGAATCTGAGGCGGAAGTTCCGAGTTCTAAGTCAATAATTAGTTCCTCAAAGGAATAAGTTTTTCCAGGGACCGATAGAAGGCAATCCAAAAGAAGCATTGCAGACTCAGGAGTTTCTATCATTTCATTAGTCGTATTAAGGATTGCTAAACGGATAAAATCTGCATAACAATAAGAATTGTCAGTATCATTTACGCTTAATTTATATATTTTTCCTTTGTTTTTGTAGCTTGCCATGTTGATCCTCCTATTAGTTATTCATTGCTTCATAATGTATATAATACTCACTCAAGGATTTCGTCTCATTATTATTAATATCATCGAAAGAAACCATCATCAAGGATATTATTGGTAATTTGACAGATAATAAACAAAATGATTTCAATACTCCAGCAAAAAATAATCAAGAGAATAATCTTACGATAGATATTCAATAAGAAGATGTATATGCAACGAAAAGTTCTTTTTGTCTTTTTTTGTTACCATTTAATTGAAAAGAAACACAAGAATCAATGACATTTGTGATAATAAAAAAGCAGCATATGAGGGCCCATCTGCTACAGAAACGAAACTATTGGCCGATAGTCATGTTTCGTGCTATTATCTCATACTCTGGCTTAAGATTCAAGTGTTTTCTAAGGAAGAAGTTGAAATTAAAAACCGACAGAAGGTCGGGAAAGGAGTTAACTATGCAGTACAAAGAAAAAGACATTGTAGTTTATGGATCTGGATTTGCAGGATGTGCCGCCGCATTAAAAGCGGCAAAAACTGCTCCGACAAAAACCGTTGCACTTATTTGCGCAGATCCTGTTACAGTTCAGACGGGGACTCAAACGAAGCCATTACTTGGCGGCATTGGAACTGTAGGCGGCCAGAACTTTTGGGACAAAAGACCTTGGAATCAGGGAACTGTGTCCAGTACGTACCCACAGCGGGGATCTTTCGAAGAGTGGTTTAACTTCTCGGAAGAAGCGTATCCTGTTCTTGATATGTCTGAAAGACTGCGGTCAGATGTTGCACAGTGCAGTAATATCGAAGTATTCTATGCATATGATCTGTATAAGTTCGATTCAGAAACAAATCCTTACAGAATCACGGCAATTTATCTTCAGCCGATTTACAGACAGTCCAGTGGATACAGAAGAGTGGTGTTCAATAAAACTGCATCGAAAAGGATTAAAATTACAGCATCTGTTTTCATTGATGCTTCCGAATCCGGTAAGCTTGCTCGTGTGGCAAACTTTGCGGGTACAACAGGGAGATATGATTGGCCTGCAGATTACTTAGATTCAGATGAACAGGGAAGTACCGGTAAAGCCCATCAGCAGGCTGCTACTCTGATGTTCAAGATTACCAACATTGACGCAGACCACATGCATTCTACCGATGATATGACCTATGTATTCCATGAAAATGTGGTCTTAGGAGGGGGCGGCAATACCGCTTACAAGACTCCTTCGTCAGCGATTTATGCATTTAATGAGAATCATAAAAATGTGGGTGATTTTGCACTTAAACCTATGAATTTTGCGACAGATTACTATGACCCCGAACATCCCGAGAATAGCGAGTGGTGGGTAAATGCGTTATTGATCTTTAACGTTGACGGTCGGGCAAACTATCGGGATATGGCATATGATGGCATGTACCCCCAGGATAAGAGAGCTGACTATATGACAACTGACCAGGCGTGGAAAGCTGCATATGATTTCCTCAATGATGCTGTTACTGGTCAGGAAGTTTTGACTGCCCTCAGAGGATACCCCACTTTATCTCAGGTAGACTTTGTCAGAGACTCCAATGGGAGGGTCGTAGTTGCGGACATTCTGTACCTTAGAGAAACTGTCCACATGGGTATTTATTCTACGAACATTGCTAATGGAACCGAGGATACAAACTATGCTGTTAAAGCAGTGCAGTGCGAATGGCCGGGGCAGACCAGTGCGGGAGGATATGACAATGTGAACTATGCAACTAGAGTCGGATTAAACTATTACTGGACGGACATTAACGCTTACAAGATCCAGGACCTAAAAAAAGATGGGAATTATGTATGGTTTGATGGTGTTGCAGGTAATATTCGCCCTGACCGGTATTCCGCAAGCAATATGCCCTGGCATCCGGTATATGTTCCATACAATGCTTTGACAACTAAGTATGTGGCCAATCTGCTTATTCCTGGATATGCAGTTGGCGTGTCCTCATACTCCTGGGCAGAAATGAGAGTCCTTTCGAATCAGTGTGTGTTGGGAGATGCCGCTGGAGTTGCTGCAGGATATGCTGTTCTGAATAATATCCATCCATTGCAGTTTACCACAACGCACATTAATGCTGTGCAGAACATTTTACGCAATACTTTTAATGCAAGGTTGGAAAAGTAAACGATTCTAGATTCTTGTAATAGAACCTTAAACAATTCTTAATGCTATAGATATTGCACTTACAAGCTTCTGCGGATATACTTTCCGCAGAAGCTTGTTTTAGTGTGTCTGAAGGAGGATTAGGAGATGAGAAAATGGATATTCCACGCTGTGATTATTGGTTTATTGGTATCTTTGCCGGTAGTGTGTTTTGCAGCGAATGATACAGGATTAAAGGATTTAAAGGGGCATTGGTCTCAGGCGCAGGTAGAAAAGGCTGTGAAGACCGGCTGGATCAACGGATACCCGGATAAGACCTTTCGTCCGGAGGGTACCATTACCAGGGCGGAATTCACGAAAATGGCATTAGCGGCGGATCGTCTGATTCCAAGAAGCGAAAATGCGGTTCTTTATGAGAATGATTCCTATGTGTACAATCATAAAAGCCGCGGGGGGAGCGAATTTGGGGAACAGCCTCAAAAGGGGCTGTTAGACATAAGCGACCATTGGCTGACGAAACAGGGATGGACGAAAATCGCATTGAATTACGGTATGTTGGTGAGTGATGATTATGCGTATTCCGGATATAAGTTTGATCCCGACAAGCCCATCACCCGATATGAAATGGCCATTATCATGGACCGGATGCTGGGACTGGTCTATCCGGCAAACGAGAATCATAAAGACGAGAGCACCGGCTTTACGGATGATGCCAATATGAAAGACTGGCAGAAAGGGTACGTAATCGAAGCATACAACGCCGGCGTGCTGCAGGGCTATCCCGACGGAGCCTTCCATGGAGAAAAAACTGCCACCCGTGCGGAAGCGGTGACCATGGTGCAGAACGCACTGGATTATATGGAAGAAGGGGTGGATAGCGGCATTAAAGTTGAGATCATGGATTCATCGCATCCGGAACAGACGATAACTGTAGCAAACGCGACTGCACAGATTATTGACGGGAAAATATATGTTCCGTTGGAAAGATGTTATGCTGCGGAGAATCGTTTCCTTCGTCCGGATTTGAGACAGTATATGGAACAGGTCCTGGTCGTGGCGAATTGGGCGCCTGTTCAGCAGGGCTTGGTGGTGCATCGTAACGTTACTACGCCGCTTTTCACTCCAGGAGCGGACGCTTATTATCAGGGTTTCCAAGGAAGTATTCATTTGCTCAAGGGGAATCGATATCCTTTGACCGCGCCTGTTCGCATGCTGTATGGACATCCGATGGCTGCGTTGATTCCGGTGAACCGGGATGAATCGTTGACGGGATTTCCTCTGTCGTCTTCGGTCTATTGGAATCCGGAGACAAAGACGGTGACTGTATTGATGAAACCTGAAGATGGCATGATGAGCTAAAGAAAATCGAAAAGACCTCGGATTGATCCGGGGTCTTTTTGCTATACTGTCAGTCTCAGATCCTTCGCTTCGCTCAGGATGACATCTCCTACACCATCTTCTCCTGTTTGACTTTGTGGTCGATGACGTGGCGGGAGGCCAGTTCTTCCATGACCTCGTCCACATAGATGCCCATTTCTACCATCATCACCATCACATGGTACATCAGGTCGGCGATTTCGTAGATCGTCTCGGCTTTGTCGTCGGCCTTGGAGGCGATGATGACTTCCGTGCATTCTTCACCGACTTTTTTCAGGATCTTGTCGATGCCTTTTTCGAAGAGATAGGAGGTATAGGAGCCTTCCGGCATCTCCTTTTTCCGGCCTTCCAGGAGTTTATACAGGTCCTTCACCCGGAACTTGTCCTCGCCGGAGGCTTCGCCCACCATGGGCTGCATGAAGCAGGAATCGGTTCCCAGGTGACAGGCAGGCCCGTCCTTGTGGACTTTCACCACCAGGGCGTCTGCGTCGCAGTCGGCGGTGATGGATTCGATGTGCTGCCAGTTGCCGGAGGTTTCCCCCTTGCGCCAGAGCTCCTGGCGGGAGCGGGACCAGAAGCAGGTGATGCCTTCCTTCAGGCTGATCTCCAGGCTCTCTTTATTCATATAGGCCA
>ODAI012158954.1_pt1 | contig 11643 bp, 17 predicted proteins | sample 1539321 | NCBI WGS metagenome assembly ODAI01 (sample SAMN02144231, study PRJEB22623) | gut metagenome | biome: sheep rumen | host: Ovis aries | place: New Zealand
AACCACGGACCCTCTGCTTGTAAGGCAGATGCTCTGAACCAACTGAGCTATGCTCCGATAGTACTCGCGCCCAGATTCGAACTGGGGTAACTGCCGTGAAAGGGCAGGGACTTAACCGTTGGTCGACACGAGCATAAATCCAGAGTATGGCACCCTCTGGTACGGAGATGAGACCTAACAGCACTCCTAGGATGATCAGTCCGTGGGCTGTTGTCAAGTTGAGATTCGTGCACGATATTCGAAAAAGTCTTTTTCTTAGGACTCTTATTTAATGTGGTAGCACCTATCCACTACTCTTTCTACATCTCAATTTGACTCAAGGGCTCTGGTTTGTCTCAATTTAATATAGCCCTTTGTTTTAAATTTGTGTTCCCGATGAGGATCGAACTCATATTTTCTGCATTAAAAGTGCAGTGCCATACCATTAGGCGACGAGAACAATCCGTACCTCCGACCCGATTCGAACGGGTATCTTTTGATTAGAAGTCAAAAATTCGATCCCTTGAACTACGGAGATATTTAAATGTAACTTAATAATACGTTGCTCTACCAATTGAGCTACTGAAAATCTTCAGATGAGGATCGAACTCATAACACACGGGTTAAAAGCCAATTTTGATTTTGTAAGTTACATATAATATTAAATAATAATAGAATAATAAATTGCTTCTATTAAAGTATGAGCATACATGGTTCTATACTTTCTTTTAACACAATACTTATATCCAAAACCACGATAAAATCTTGTTGTTTTCTTTATTTTAAGCATGCTCTTTTTTCAAAATCTTGAATTATTTGTTTTAATGTTTCTACTGAATCAATAGACCAACCATTGTCTCCAGTTTTAATGTTAATAAATCTTGCTACGCCATTATTTCTAGCAGTTAGTGTCAAATCTTGACACGAATCTCTATCTTCTGTACAATCTCCAGTTTGTACATATGTAATACTAACTTCGTCTATACAGACTTCGTAATCTCCATAATTCATTTCCTCGAAAGGAACAATTTTTTGTTTATTTTCCATAATAAATAATTAATTTAGACCGAGATAAGGGAATTGCACCCTCGTATCCAGCTTGGAAGGCTGGCATTCTACTACTGAACTAATCTCGGTAAAGCTACAGACCTCGTCCTGTAGCACGACGCTGACTTACGATTCAGCCGGTAACGATAGTAGTGTACCGTGTTACGATTCCCGGCGCCTTGTTGGGACCAATATAAGCCTCCACCTCTTCTTATTTTTTAGGCATAGATTATTCTTTTTATATTGCATATATCGTCCGCCCACAAGATGGATATCTTGGTGAGACCAATCTTGTCCGAGTACCAGGATTCGAACCTGGATGCCTTACAGCGGTAGATCCTAAATCTACTGGGTCTAGCCAGTTTCCCCATACTCGGATAAGCGTTGCTATAAACGACCCGTGCAACGCCACACGTTTGACCAACGATTCAACTTCTCAATTTAAGCATTGTTAGTAGGCTTGAGAATGCTTTCGATTCTACTTTATCCGGATTAGAGTAGACCAACTATAAACGGAACTCCATTATCAAACATATTTATCTGTGGTTCCAATAAACTTATTTTAGTGCTTACTGGTTCTTTAAACATTCTTAAGATATCATCTTTATTAGAATCAATAAATTTCTGAGCAACCTCTTTTGTACTATCTTGAACTGTTCTATCATATTTTAAATAAATTTGATCAAATATGATATTATCATTTATACCAGGACGTACACTAAAGGTACAATTTTCTGGATATCTCATATGAAACGCAATGTATTCTTTATTCCGAATTCTAGAATAATAACACCTATAAAGACAATGGCACATTATTTCACTTTCCAGAAAAATATCTTTCTCTGTATTTAGAAGTTTAATGTTATCATTACCGATTACTCTTGTATAAATCGGAGTTTCATCTTTTTTAGATAATTCTCCGTTTCTTTTAGCAAGAATTTGCTTTTGGTGCTCTTCATTGATTCTTTTTTCTGACCAAGTAAAGTCTACAATTTGATTAGATTCACAAGCATACGTTAATAAATCATGATACAGATGTATACTAGTAAAAGAATGTTTAGCAATAACCTGAATACTTTGTTCTACATTTTTTGTAAAATCTCGTAAGTCAGATATCTTAAATTCATAAAAATTAGAATTAGTACAATATTCTCTAACACTTTTCCACGATACACCTTTTAATTGAAAACAAGATGTTCCAATTCGTTTATATAACGTTTCTTCACTATATATTCTTTTTGTAAGAATTGCTCTAAGTATTGTTGATTTCGTAAAGTAGCAATTTCTAATATATTCAGGAATGTCTCTAAACCAATTTAAGTTTAAATGTTTTAAAAGAAGAATAACAGTTTCAACATCACCTTTAACTATAACTTTATCTGTCTCAATATAAACAGATGAACAGATTTCTGATTTTTTAAAGATTCTACAGCCAACTCTATTTACTTTTAGAAAGTTAACTGTTGCATAAATTGTATTGTTTTTTACACTTAATTTAAATATTCTGTCACCTTGACCTATATAGTTATATTTTTCCTTATAACTAAGATCATTAAAATTAAGTGGAAGTTGCCTACAAATTACTTCTTGAAAAGAAGTTAATGGAAAATTTTCTACAAACTTTCTAAGTGTAATAGGTTTCTGTTTCATAATAATAAAATGAATGTTTATAAGTCGGGAAGACAGGACTCGAACCTGCGACCCCTAGTTCCCAAAACTAGTGTTCTAGCCAACTGAACTACTTCCCGATGTGCGGAAGAGGAGGAATTCGAATCCCCGGAACGTTATTAGCGTTCGCTTGTTTTCAAGACAAGTGCATTAAACCTCTCTGCCACTCTTCCAAAGCGAGAGACTTTCTGTTCCCAGGCGTCTCTCTAAGCCAACCCGGCTGGAAGACACTCCAGCAAATCCAAGAATCGTATTTCTACGATTCCGTTACCCTTTTCAACAGCCTGGTTGATAGGATGTGGAACGTAGGGGATTTGAACCCCTCTCTCATCGTGCAAGGATGAAGTGCTACCAGGTTACACTATATGGCCCATAAATTCAAATAAATTTATTCTAAAGCATCGTATAATTCTTGCAAGATCTGCAATTTGTTATTCACTATAGTTTTTTGATGCAAATATGAAAACCAAGTTCGACCAAAAGGATTGTATTTAGATAAATTTTTATCTAAATCTTTTACAAGATTTTCAGTATTTCTTATAGATAATTGAACGTTTTCCTTTAATTTATCTATTGCTGTTTCCATAATTTAATTTGAGAATTAATCTTATTGTTTAATTCTTCCCAAGAAATAGGAAAATAATTGTTGTTGTCTACTCCAACATCATATTGTGTTGGATATAGATATTGAAGTCTTCCAATATCTGTACCAGTAGAACATGGTTGACTATGAACATGTCCAAATGCTTGAATTGCATAGTTATTACCGTACAGTCCTGGATCACTATGAGCAAAGCATAAAAATGGAAAATGATTTAAATAAACTGTCCTTCCATCAACAGTAATCCTTGCTTGATAAACAACATCTTCAAACAAAGGATACAAAGATTGTTGAAGACCCTTATCATCATGATTACCTTTTATAAGAATTATATGTCCATTTAATTGCTCTCTAATACTTTTCCACTTAGGCGAACCAGCAAAACAAAAATCTCCAAGATGAAAAACAGTATCATCTTGTTTAACAACTGAATTCCAATTATCAATTAATGCTTGATCATGTTCTTCAATTGTATTCCAAGGACGATTGCAAAATCGTAAGATGTTACTATGACAAAAATGAGAATCTGAAGTAAACCATAATCCTTCTCCTGTATATTTAGTTATCATTTTCTATATTTTCATAATCAATAAATTGTATTTTCTCGGACATTTTCCTTTTTAAATATGTCTTAGCTGTATTATAGTCATTAAATTCTGCTGGCCAATCTACAAAATGCTCTCCAATTTCAATTGTTTCGAAGAACGGCCACCAAAATAAGAATTTTTTGAATTGAGGAACATATATTACTTTACCATTGTGGTAATGTTCTCTTTTAATCCGGAATTTCATATCTTTTATACTTTTGTCTATTATAAACTGTTTTAGGAATATGAATCTTTTTTCTAAAGATAATTTGTTTACCATGAGATTCAATTTCCTCTTCTCTAGCTGCCTTTCTATTAGCCAGCATAAAGTCTTTTTGTGTAATTCTGTATTTCATAGAGCCTCCTATCGGAATCGAACCAATATCTACTGATTACAAATCAGTTATAATAACCTTTATACTAAGGAGGCAATAACTTAGACATTGTAAGCAATATCTAAGTATGTACTTCTAATATTGTTAATGATAAGTCTTCTTACACAGTCATATTCTAATTGCCATTTAAATGATAGGTGTGGGCGATTTATATTCCAATCATTCCAAATTATATTTGTTCCCCACTCTTTACAACTGTCAAGTTGATCTATCGTTTTACAAGATTTCATTACCTTTATAATGTAAGCTTGCTTGTTAGATAAACCATTTGGTCCATAAACTTTTTTCATGTAAACTTCTTTAGAAGATTTTGGAAGCAGCTTCTTTAATGAGATTTTCATGATTAAATGCAAATTGATAGTTATCTATTTCATCAAGTTTAATCCATTTAACTTCTTCTACTTCATCTGGTTCAGAATTAGATGTATCAAATCTTTGAGTAAAATATGTAGAAGAATAAAATATAAATCTAAATGTTACATTCTGTCTGGTTTCATTTGGATCGTCATTGTATCCAAGATTATCTTCAATCAATGTATAACTTACATCAACTCCGGTTTCTTCCTTAATTTCACGAATGCAACATTCTTTAACTGTTTCATTATAGTCAAGATATCCACAAGGACAACACCAATATCCTTGATAATTTGGAGTACCTTTTCCTCTTTTCGTTATTAAAACAACTGGTTCTTGTTTTTCATTTACTGAAAATACAAAACCTACGGTAGCAATTGAACGACTAATCCAATATTCTCTACCATCTACTATTACTGGAAAATTATTCATATTTTTAACATAAACAAATAAAATTGTTGAAATGTCAGGATTCGAACCTGAATTACAAGAGCCAAAATCTTGTGTCCTGCCATTGGACGACATTTCAATAAGAAATATGTAACTTAAACAAAAATTATCAATTTAAAGCCATAATAAAAAGTTGTAAGTTACATTATTAAACATTAAATAACTGTTACTAAATACTCAGTAACTATATATCTTCGCCAAGATGCACTAAATATCATTTGTGTACCTTTAGGAAGTTTCCATTTACGGACCATGTTATAAATATTTTTCTTTGTTAATGACCCTTTAACAAATTTAGCAGAAGATGTACAAGGCAGTTCTTCATCGTTAGTATACCATTCATCAGTATCTTCATTGTACCACATTGAATCCTTATTTTTACTTCTTTTCCCTTTTACCCAATAAGGTGTTTCAATATGCCAACACATATTAGAATCTCTAAATGGTGTTCCAAGAATTCTTTCTATTTTTATTTTCTTACCAGTTTCTGGACGTACATATGTATCATATGGAGATGTTCCATTTTTTATTTGTTCATACAAACTTTCATTGTGATCAGTAAATGCTGTCTTAGACCATCCACCTCCATATTGTTCTTTTAATCTATTTTGAATAAAATCAAAAGGACAATTTCTAATTAACCAAATATCAAAGTATGTTGGAGTATTCCAAAGAACTCTTTCAGTTCCAAACTCTTCTTCTGTAATATACGGATAATAAATAAAATCAGATGGATAAATTACTTGTCCATTCGAAAGTTTGAATGATTTATCTCGACACCAATCAATTACTTTCTTGTAATCGTCGTATGATGTAAGATAAGTCTTATCTATTCCTGCCATATTCTAATAGACATTGTTTTAAAAATTCTTCAATTACTTTTTTGTTATTACCGTCTGCGTTCTTAAGAAGTATACGATAAAAGTTGATATAGGCAATCAACGTTGTTTTAGCTTGTCCTTGAAAAATCATGATAAAAATAAAGTCTTATTTCATCAGCCGGAGGAAAGACTTTAAGAAACCCGGAAGTCCGTGAGTGTAGGATTACAGTAGAAAAACTCCCACCTTACCTACTATCCTGAAGTATCGGAAACTAGTAAGAAAACTCCTCCTCTACTTCAGATGGAATTTGCCACTCCCCCACACTTCCTTTTTAAAAGTCTAATGCTACTTTGGATTAACATGTTGGATTTGAACCAACGTACTCAAGTTCCTGAAACTTGTGTGATAACCAACTTCACTAATGTTAGAAAGATCTAGTATTGTAAGTAGCATAAAATATATTTCTAAAGACACTTAAATCTTTGCTAAAGCCATTCAGCTATTTGACCTTGAAAATGGTAGTCAAAATCGGATTCGAACCGATATACAAAAGATTGTTTTATTGTAAGTGTCTTATAACTATTTCGTTTTACAAATTTAGGGATTATTTCTGAAAAATCCAAATTTAATCCCTAAATTTTTTAAAGAACATTCTGTCGGACTGGTTCATATCTGTTACTCCTATAGAGAGATTGAAGTGGAGTATAAACATCAAAAATGTCAATATCCTTAAAATTAACAAGCATTTGTTCAATCAACTCAATTTTTCCAGGAATATACATTACCTGATCAAGATCTGCAAAATGATTTACATCATAATTGTTATAGTTCTTGATTTCAATAATTACAAGATATGGAGTGAATCCAAGATACTGCTGGCATTTATGCTGGAACTCTAGTACGCTCTCCTTAGCGTTCCAACTAGAGTTTATATCGCCATCAGAACAGATAACCCACACAGGATATTCAGCAAGAGCATCCTTAATCTCAGGATCATTCAATCCAATCCTCTTAATTTCATCAGCCATGCCTCCAAGATTGGTTCCACCTCCTTTAAAGGCAGCATTGAGATACTTAGAGATTCTCTCATAGTTCTCATACAAACTAAGTTCTGGAACAACAAAAGGCTCAGGCTTAATTTGAATCGCAGGCTGACGATGCCAGAATGAATTAACTTGATTGTGTCCCTGCAAATCAATAGCAGAAAGGAATCTACCCTGATTTGCAAACATTCCAATCAAATTACGAGCTGTATCATCTGGATTCTTAACAAGAAGAATTGATGCTAGGAATGTTGCAAAGTTAAATGGAGCACCTTGCATAGATCCAGATTCATCAATAATCGTCAAGAAGTTAAATGGAAGATTTACTTTATTGGCGAAAGACTCCAAACGAAGTTTATCAACATTTCCACTAAGAATTTCTGAATAGAGTTCCTTAAATGTTGTTGCACCAACAGTAACTTTTGCTTCTTTCTTAACTTTCTCAAGACGAACCTGTTCTTCTACAGATGCTGTACCCTGACGAACCTTTTCTTCAAGAACACGCTGTTCCTTCTGAGCCTCCTCTTTATAACGTTCCCAGTTTTCAAACCAAGCCTTCAGTTTAGGCCACTTAAGACCGGACTCAGGTTTATTCTTCTGGTTATATGAATAGAATACTCGATTCTTTACACGATATCTTGCTTGTGCAGGAAGTTTATTGAGCCAGTTTGTAAATTCCATCTCATCAAACTCATTAATCTTTCCAGATGAAAACAATACAGACTCAAGATTGGAGTTATACTGTTTGCGCCACATTCGATATCCTCTAAAGTTGGCATAATTGCCAGCAAAGATATAATCCCATCCAAGCTTATTAGAAATATCCTTAATGAACTGAGCCTTTTCCATCATATTCCTATAAGTGTCAGCAAGCATCTGTTTGTGACCAGAACGCTTACCAAGACGAGGAAGAGTCAAGAACTTTGCTACAAGCATCTTATTAAAAGGATTTGAACCCTTAATAATACTTACAACATAGTCTGCAAGGTCATTCCTATAAGTAGGGTTAGAAAGCATACGATAAACAGCAGAAACTCTGTAAGTTCCAGGAACAGTTTTTACACGATTCCTGAAAAGATGATCAAAACAAGTATACTCATTAAAGAGCCCAGCATTAAGAAACGCCTTAAACTGTTCATAATCATTCTGAATCATCCAATTCATAATCGTAAAGAATCCTTCACGATCTGACTGTCCACCAGTATCTTTCTTCTTTCCACGAAAGATATTATGTTCGCGATTAGTAATATCTCCAATAGAGAAAAGAAGAGAATAGAACATCTCTTTCTTTACTTTATCAGATTTTACTTCATTATATGCAGCAGTAATTGCAGCATCATTAATATTGTGTCCCTGAAAAAGAGACAAACAAGCCTTTAATCCGTAGAACGGGTTTTCGTTCTTCTTGTTAAATTCGATTTGCATGTTACTTCTTTATTTCAACATTTATCACAAAGACCATATAGGTCAAATAATCTATAAGTCATTCAATTAAATGGGTGAGAAGATTGTATTACAACTTCAGTTCCACATTCTGTACACTTATAGTTATGAGTATAAGATAACATTAGATAAATTACTGTAATGCAGCAATCTGATCTTCAATTTCCTTGATGCGATCTTCTGGAGTCTTCTGAGATTCCTTAAGTGCTTCAAGCTTAGAATTAAGAGCATTGAGCTGATGCTCTTTCTTTGCTTCTTCTTCACAAGCAAGCTTGTATCCAAGAGCAAGATTAATAAAATCTCTCTTAAATGTAAAATTCTTAATAGCTTCTTCGTTAGGATTTTCTACCCATTCGTCTTCAAGAGAAAGAGCATTAATCTGCTTATCAAGTGACTTAATTAAAGTACGAAGAGAATTAATTGAAAGATTATGAATGATATCAATAGTACTATACTGTTGACCCATTGGTCCGTTAATTACTATATTATTCATAACTGCTGTTGCAATCTTATCTCTAAGATTAGCAAGATGTTCATCTGTAAAATTAATTTTTGCCATAAATTTTTAATTCTTTAGTTTCTGTGTTAAATTCAAATATTTCTCTACTATCTACACAATACGCTGGAACATGATTAGTGTTTCTTATTGTAGAAACATTTATAAACGTTCCTTTGTGCTTTAATTGAGTATGTCCAAAAATTTGGATAATTGGAAGGGGATTTAACATTTCTAATATATCACACCAAAATGGTCCACCATATGCTGCTTCTCCCCATCTAGCATATCCAATATCAAATATTGTTGATCTAAAGTTTGTATACCGCATTTTCTTAATTAATCCTTCATAAGAACATTCTTTGTTCCATTCAGAATCAATCCAATCCAATAATCCATTTAAATCAACATTTTTAGGAATAAAACCCTCTTGTTTATTTATATCTATCCAACCTTTACTTATTCCAGCATGACTAAATATGACTTCATCAAACTGTTTAAATGGTTTAAATAATTCCAAATTTTCTCTAAACAATGCATGTGCATCATTATAGAACCTCTTATTAAATCTAGAACAACCATAATTCTCCCAAATATAACTGTTGTCGTGATTACCCACTAATAGTGTTACATTGCTATTATTCTTAGCAAAATCAATAATCTCTTCAAGATTTGCAAATCCATCTTCAAAAGAACATCCTTCATCTGGATACGGATCAAGATAATCTCCAAGAAAAACAATTGGAGTGTCTTTTACTTCCAATACAGGTTTGTAAAAATCCCGACAATGAACGTCCGGGCATATAATAAGCTTCATATTTTTATTTTTTATATTAATTAGTTAGCAGGCTGGGACTCGAACCCAGATCACGGCAATCCAAAGAGCAAACTTGAGTTTGTAAGTATCTTATAATATACTTGATACGTGTCCTAACCATTAGACGACCTGCTAAATATTTAGTTTATTTTAAATCTCCAAGACTAATAAACGTATTTGATCCAGTTCCCATAAAAGTTGGAACTTTCCCATCCCATTTTTCAATCCACATCTGCTGAAGAATTTCCTTTGTCAGTGCACGATTCTTAAGTTCATTAGCTTCTTTCTCTGCTTGTGCAGCAACAACTAACTTTTCTGCTTCTGCTTTAGCGAGTGCTACTTCATTCTGAGCACGCATAGCATTCTGTTCAGCCTGAACTTTACGATTAATTGATTCTTCAATACTATCAGGATATTTCAACCCACTAGTAAGCTGTTCAAGATGGAATCCTTCTTTCTCCAAAGATTCAGACAAATAAGATTCAATGTTCCTTTCAAATTCAGCGCGCTTAGAAACCAATTCATCTGTAGTATACTGATTTAACTGAACACGAAATGCATCACGAATATAATTAAAAAGAACACCTTCAATAATTTTATTAAGTTTCAGTCTATATTTCTTAAATACAACTGGAGACTGTCCTTCATTAATTCGCAGAGAAATAGTAGGATCTACAATAAACTCTGGACCATCCTTTGCATTAATTGTAAATTCAGGATAATCGATTGTCTGAACAAAAGTAGGATACTCGTATACTCTAGTAGTAAGTGGATTATAAAACACCCATCCAGTGACAGATGCTACATCGTCAACACCTTTATTAGATCCATAAAGGTGTACTTTCATACCTTCACAACCTGCATCAATGCGAGTACAACTAGAAATAGCAATAATAATTGTAGTAAGAATAATAATAAACTTTTTCATTTTATTTGATAATTGTTGTTAAACATTTAGTTTTAACGCTAAGAATTGCAGCTACGACAATAATAAAAACTCCAAGAATGTTAGCCAATGTATCTGCTGCACTAAGTAATGCGAACGCTCCATCTAAAATAAGAATAGCAGCAATAATCCACAATACAAATAATAGGATTTTACTTATTTTCATAAATCCAATCAATTATAATTTCTTCTAGCCATAAAATTGGCCAGCATATTGTAAACAATATGTGTTCAAATTGTTTAAATTCTGGATTAATAATTCTAGATATACAATATCCAAAACCTAAATAACAAATAATGAGCCATATGATTCTGATGAATCTTGCAACTTCGATTGACATGATGGGAAAAATGTTTCTAGATGTGCCCTACTATAATCAAACATATTATCAATTACATATAAAGCACAATTATAAATTGAATCTGGATCTTCACATTCATACCAATTAGGATCTTTCTTTGCTGACTCTTTAGAAGAATCTCCGGTTCTTGTATATCTTATAAGAATGTTTTCTAAAAGATGCTCTTCGTTACTCATATATTTCTTCAATACTATAATCCAAAATATCTGGATGATCTAATCCATAAAAATCAATAATCTGCTCTTTGTTCAGAGTAGAACAAGTTCTTTCAGATTTATGAAATGTACCATCAGGTAGAATTTCTGTAAATTTTACTTTATATTTCATTTTTATAAGATTCTAATAATTGAAGTAAGTCTTTACAATACTTGTGATAAGGACGTGGTTGTGTAGTAATTCCAGTTCTAATAATCCAACGTAGTCCTTCAAGATGTTCTTCTGTTATTTTAGAAAGAAGTTCGTCATGCTTTCTCTGCCACTCGGCTCCGGCCTTGAAACCGGCGATATGTGACGCCGTTTCTATATTCGGAAAAGGTGAATAACCTCCATCTACATAGTATTGTCTCGCACTCTTCTCTGCCGCCTCCGTCAAGTCGTGACAATCCGTCACGGGTTCATCCGGTAGGGTGTCGA
>ODAI012512729.1_pt1 | contig 11643 bp, 10 predicted proteins | sample 1539321 | NCBI WGS metagenome assembly ODAI01 (sample SAMN02144231, study PRJEB22623) | gut metagenome | biome: sheep rumen | host: Ovis aries | place: New Zealand
ATTACAGAAATATTATTTTTATATTACAATGAATAAAAAGTATTGACATTGGTAAAAAAAAGTTAGATACTTAATACAAGCTAACAAATGAGAAGTATTTTATTTAGGAGGTATATTATGTCAGGAGCAATAATGAATAAGGTATGGGATTTATTTGGAGTAGATCCATCAGCAGACACAGAAGATGAAGAATATGAAATGGATGAATATGAAAACGAAGGAGAAGAGGTAGAATCAAAAGGATTCTTTGGTGCTAAACGTAACAATAAAATTGTTAGTTTACCAGCAGCACAACAAATCAAAATGGTAATATCTCAACCAACATCATTCGAGCAATCTGAAAGCATATGCGATTTACTAAAAGAGAAAAAATCTGTTATAGTAAATTTGGAATATGTTAATAAAGATGTTGCAAGAAGAATTATAGATGTTATTAGTGGAGCTGTTCATGCTTTAGATGGACACATTCAAAAAGTTTCAAATTCTATATTCTTAATTGCACCTTTTAATTATGATATTACAAATGAAATGGCAAGAGAAGAAATTAAAAGTAAACTTTCTGTTTCTTGGTTAAAGAATAATAGTTTAAATGATTAATCATAAATAAAAATGGAGGGAAAGCGTATGATTACACCACTAGATATAGAAAACAAAAAATTTTCCAGAAAAATGGTTAACGGTTATGACGTTGAAGAAGTAGATGATTTTTTGGACCAATTAACAAGCGATTATGAAGCTAAATGTAGAGATATTTCTGAAAAAGACAGAAAAATTGCACAATTGGAAAAAGATTTAGTGCATTATAAAACAATTGAATCTACACTTCAAAATACATTGGTTATAGCTCAATCAGCTGCTGATGAAGTAAAAAATACTGCAAAACAACAAGCAGATCAAATCATCAAAGAAGCTGAAGGAACTGCAAAACAATCTCTAGATTCATTAAATCAATCAATAGTTTTGAAACAAAGAGAGAAAGATGAAATAGAAAAACAATTTGATATTTATAAAGCAAAAATGGAATCTCTTTTGATATCTCAATTAGAGTTGATAAAAGACATGAAAAAGGATAATTAATGAAATGTAAATTGGAACGGTGGAAAAGGGGACAATTCTCTTTTCCATTTTTCTGTGTACCAATATCGTTGGACAATTTTTTCAAAAATATTACAAAAATGTAATTTTATTACAGAAATATTAAGAGTATGTTACAATTGTGTTAATAATATTGACATATATATAAAAAAATAATATAAATATAAGTGTACAAGTATAGATTAAGAGGTTTTTATGAGAGTAATTAGTGGAACTGCAAGAGGAACAAAATTAAATTCAATAGAAGAATTGTCAACAAGACCAACATTGGATAGAGTAAAAGAATCTCTATTTAATATAATACAATCCAAAATACAAGATTCTACTATTCTAGATTTGTTTTCTGGTAGTGGTGCGATTGGAATTGAATTTCTAAGTCGAGGATGTAAGACTGCATATTTATGTGATAATTCAAATAAAGCAATAAATATGATTCGTCAAAATTTAGAAAGAACAAGATTACAGGACAACGCTATAGTTATCAATAAAGACTATAAAAAATGTTTACAAGAATTATCGAACAATAATGTATCATTTGATATAATTTTTATTGATCCACCGTATAAGGATGATATTGCTGTTGATTCAGTAAAAATGATATTGTCTTTGAATTTGTTAAAAAAAGATGGCATTATAATAATAGAAACCGATGAGAAAGATAGAGAAATCGATAATTTAAAAAATTTGGATATACAAGTTTATGATATTAGAAAATATGGAAGAGCAAATCTCATATTTTTGAATTGTGAAAGGGGCTAAATCATGGAAATATTTACTTTATTAGAAGAATTAGAAGACATATTAGAAAACTGTAAATCAGTACCATTTTCAGGTAAAAGTGTTGTTGATAAAGAGGAAATCTTAGAAATAATTAAAGAAATTAGACTTAAATTACCAGATGAGTTGAAACAAGCAAAATGGATAAAAGAGGAAAGACAACGTATTCTTGTAGAAGCTCAAAAGGAAGCTGATGATATTGTAAAAGAAGCTGAAAATAGAATAATTTCAATGATAAATGAAAACGAGATTACTAAAAAAGCATATGAGAAAAAAGCAGAAATTATAGAAACTGCAAATGAAATGTCTAGAGAAATTTCAAAAGGAACAAAGGATTATGCAGACAATATATTACAAGGTTTGGAAGTTGCTTTAGAGGATGCTTTAAAAATAATTCAAAATAATAGAAAAGAACTTAAATAAATAAATGTTAAGTGGAAAGGGGACGGTTTGAATCGTCTCTTTTTAAGTTTAAAATAGGAGGAAATAAATTGGCAAGGAGAAAAAAGACTACTCAAAAAAAACATTCAAGAAAAATGAATATGGATACTGCAATTGTTATTTTAATAGTTGCAGGTATTTTAAGTGGAGTACTTATATATTTTAAATCAGGATATATAGGAGAGTATTTAAGCAATTTATTAGGAGGAATATTTGGAATTGTTAAATATATTGTTCCGATAGGTATATTTGCCATTGCAATTCTATTAATAAAGAATAGTAAAGAATATGTAACGTCAAAATTAATTCAATACGGTATAGTTTTAAGCTGTATATGTACTGTTTTAAGTATTTTCGAAATTGCTGTTACAAAAAATTTAACAATGAACGATGAAATTAAGTCTGTACTAGAAAGAGGCTATTTTCTTGGGACAGGAAATCACGGTGGTGGTGTAATTGGTGCACTAGTGTCATATCCATTAGTTCGTTTGTTAGGCGTTCCTGGAACTGTAATTTTTACTATAGGGTTAGCTCTAATTTTTGTTGTTTTCATGTTTGGATTTAAGCCAACAGAGTTTATTGGAAATATGTTAGATAGAATGAAACAAAATGATGATGAAAATGACGATAAAAAAATAGATAATAATTCACCAAAAGAAGTTATTGAAACACGAAAGGAAAGAAAGTTAAGAGAAAAAGAAGAGAGAAGAAGACAAGCAGAAGAAGTGGGACAATTACAGATTAAATTTGGAGAAAATGATTCTAATCTAAAGAAATATAAGCATAGTGAAGATGATTTGGTTCCATTAGGTGTAAAGAAATCAAAAGGACATGAGGGAACTGAAGACCCTGAATATATTGAAGGAAATCTATTTAAACAGGAAGATGAGAAAAAAGAGGATGCTAAAAAAGAAGTTCTACAATTGGAACATGCTATGACAGTTGAAGATGAGCATTATGAATATCCTCCAATTAATTTATTAAGTAAAAACACCAAAAAGGTGAATAAAGCAGGAGCTAGAGCTCTTACAGATACTGCTGCAAAACTTCAAAAAACATTATATAGTTTTGGGGTTTCTGCCAAAGTAGAAGATGTTTCAGTAGGACCAGCAATTACAAGGTATGAACTAAAACCAGCAGAAGGTGTAAGGGTAAGTAAAATAGCAAATTTAGCAGATGACATTGCATTAAATTTAGCAGCAGAAACAATAAGAATTGAAGCTCCAATTCCAGGAAAACAAGCAGTAGGTATTGAAGTTCCAAATAAAGAAAAGGAAGCTGTTCATTTAAGAGATGTAGTTGAAACAGAAGAATTTGCAAATAATAAATCAAAACTAAGCGTAGCTCTTGGAAAAGACGTTGCAGGACAAGTTGTAATAGCAGACATAGCAAAGATGCCTCACGTTTTAATAGCTGGTTCAACAGGTTCAGGTAAGAGTGTTTGTATTAATACAATAATTACAAGTATTATTTATAATGCTAAACCAAGTGAAGTAAAATTGGTAATGGTTGATCCTAAAGTGGTTGAACTTTCTGTTTACAATGGTATTCCACATCTATTAATACCAGTTGTTACAGATCCAAGAAAAGCAGCAGGTGCACTAGCATGGGCAGTACAAGAAATGGATGATAGATATAATAAATTTGCAACTAAGGGTGTAAGAGATTTAAAAGGTTATAATGCTGCTATGGAAAAAGAAGGAGAGGGAGGAAAACTACCTCAAATAGTAATCATTATAGATGAGCTTGCTGATTTAATGATGGTTGCTGCAAAAGATGTTGAGGATGCAATCTGTAGATTAGCGCAAAAAGCAAGGGCTGCAGGAATGCATTTAGTTATAGCAACTCAAAGACCATCTGTTGATGTAATCACAGGATTAATTAAAGCTAATGTTCCATCAAGAATAGCATTTGCAGTTTCATCACAAGTAGACTCAAGAACAATTTTAGATATGGTTGGTGCAGAAAAACTATTAGGAAAAGGAGATATGTTATTCTCTCCAGCGGGTTCATCAAAGCCTACGAGAATTCAAGGTGCATTTGTATCAGATGATGAAGTAGAGAAAATAGTTGGTTTTGTTAAAGCAAATGGAACAGCTAAATATAGTGAAGCAATTCTTGAAAGTATTGAAAATAGTAATAAATCTGATAAAGAACTTGCTGAAGAAACTGACGATGATGATACAGATCCATTTTTAATGGAAGCAATGGATGTTGTTGTAGAAACAGGTCAAGCTTCAACATCATTTATACAAAGAAAATTTAAGGTAGGTTACGCAAGAGCTGGAAGAATTATAGATCAACTTGAGGAAAGAGGCGTTATTTCTGGATACCAAGGAAGCAAGCCTAGACAAGTTTTAATGTCTAAAGAAAGGCTGGAGGAGTTGAAAATGGCAACAACGCCGGATACTAATGAATAGTGAGTAATTTGAGAGTTTTCTCCAATTACTTAAAAAGGAGAGTTTTATTTTGGGAGAAAAAGAGAAAATCTTAGCAAAGCTAAACATTAAAGATTATAAAGGCGAACTAGAGTTAATTCTAGAAGGAAAACAATTTGATGAGGAGGCTAAAAGTCTCCTTCTTAGTATTTTTTATAAGCTAGATAATTTTTACAAGGATTATACCGCAGTAAAAAAAGATACTGAAATAAAGAATAAATACTTAGAAAGCTTTATAAATATTATTAAGACAAAATGTAAAGTAATTCATTTATTAAAACCTCAAGAATTTAAAGAAAACAAAAAATATGAAGTAGATAAGAAAAAGGGAGAAATCAGATGTGTTCCAAATGAAATAATTCTTTTATATGCTGTATATGAATTGGTTGAAAAGGAAGCTTCTGAAGAAAAATATCTTTTGGAAGATTTTACTAAAATATGTGTTGTAAACGTTTTAAATAAAGGAAAAACTATTAATAATACAGAACCAATTAGAGATTTTAATGGATGGTCATGGAACATACAAATAGACAATTCTGAAAATATAGTATACAATCTAATATTTCAAAATCTGTTAATACTATTTGGATATCAGCTAACATATGATAACCTTAATAAATCAAATATAATGGAAAACTTAAGGATTAAACTAAAAAAAGAAGGATATGGTGAGCAAGGTTATAATTTTTTAAATACTTTATTTAAAATATGTGTCATTTTATATAATAATCAATCTGTTGAAAACCATGAAAAATGTTTGAAATATAAAAAAAGCTTGATAAATAGAAAAAATATGTTAAACAACAGAAAAGAATATGTAGAGGACAAGAATAAAGACAGTTCAAATGTAAGCAAAGAAATTCAGAAAATAGATAAAATGTTAAATGATATTAAGCTCATAAGAAATGAGTATGAAAAGTGTATAAAAACAAATAAAAATGAGTATTTTTGCATTAGTGATTTCGTTGAAAGTAAGGAAAATGAGAAAAAGAAACTATTAAAGAAAATCAAAGAGAATAATAAAGTTTTAAGTCAAAAAAAATACTTATTTGAACATGATGATTTTGAAGTAACATTAGGTTTATATGAACAGATAGTAGAGGGTCAAGAAAATCTTAATTATCATGCAATAATTTTGGAACTTCAAAAACATTTTATAGAATGTATTAAAATTAAGGTACAAAAAATTGAACAAAAAAGAGATTTACTAAATATAATTTCTCAATTAAGATATTATTGTAACCTTTTTTATAAAAAAGACAAACCTATATTATCATATGAAAAGCTACACGTAAATCTAGAAGATGTTATTAAGAAGACAATTGAAAAAATGCTTGAATTGAAAATAGTAGATACAGGTTTTAAAAGTGAAAAATTGAATTATGATATTTTGAAATATATTTTTAATACAAAAATAATAGAACTTGAAACAATGAATTTAAAAGTTAGTTTTATTGAACAAAATAAAATTGAAGTTGAATATTATGATTCAAAGGTGTTAGATTATAAAGAAAAAATTGATGTACCAAGCGATGAAGAAATTGCAAGTAAAAAAGATAGAAAAATCAAATTATTGAAAATAGGAGGATAATATATGAATATTACTTTTTTAGGAGCTACAAAAACAGTAACCGGATCAAATTTTTTAGTAGAAGGTGCTGGGAAAAAATTCCTAGTAGATTGTGGATTGTTTCAGGGACAAGCTGCTGATGAGTGGGAAAACGAAGAACCTTTTAGCTTTGATGTAAACGATATAGATTTCATGCTATTAACACATGCACATATAGATCATTCAGGAAGAATTCCAAAATTATATAAAGATGGATTTAGAAAAAAGATATATGCAACAAAAGCTACATGTGATTTATGTGCGATAATGCTACCTGACAGTGGACACATTCAAGAAATGGAAACAGAGTGGAAAAACAGAAAGAGACTAAGAAAAGGTGAACAAATAAAAAATCCAATTTATGATGTGCAAACAGCTTTGATGTCATTAGAACTATTTGAGCCAGTAAACTATGATCAATTAATAGAAATAGATGATGATATACATGTTAGATTCAATGATGCTGGTCACATGTTAGGTTCTGCAATTATAGAAATTTGGATTAAGGAAAATGGGGTTAATAAAAAAATAGTCTTTACAGGTGATTTAGGAAATAATGATATTCCATTATTATCAGAGCCAACTATGATTGAGGAAGCAGATTATTTAGTTATGGAATCTACATATGGAGATAGACACCATATGAGAAACGATGATAAAGCTGAAATTTTTGTTGATATAGTAGCAGACACAATCAGAAAAGGTGGAACTGTTGTTATCCCATCATTTGCTGTTGGAAGAACACAAGAAATTTTATTTGAATTGAATAATTTAAAAGAGAAAAAACATGATAGTGAATTTTTAAGAAAATATGAAACTTTAATGCATACACCTGTATATGTTGATAGTCCACTTGCAATTTCAGCAACAGAAGTATTTAAAGAAAATATGGAATTATTTGATGAAGAAACACAAAAATTAATTCAAAGTGGAGATAATCCTTTAGAATTTCCAGGACTTCAATTTACAAGAACAGCAGAAGAATCTAAAGAACTTAACGAAAGTGATGATTCTTCAATAATTATTTCTGCAAGTGGTATGTGCGAAGTCGGAAGAATTAAACACCATTTAAAACACAATATATGGAATCCTAAAAATACAATACTATTTGTAGGGTATCAGGCACCAGGAACTCTTGGTAGAAAAATTGTTGATGGAGCTAAAACAGTTAAAATTTTTGGTGAAGATATATCAGTAAACGCAAGGGTTGAATATATTGAAGGATACTCAGGACATGCAGATCAAGAAGGATTATTGAATTTTGTGTATTCATTTGTTAAAAAGCCTGAACATATCTTTTTAGTTCATGGTGAGCCAGAAGGCCAAAAAGTATTGAAACAAAAGATTATAGAAACAACAAATATTCCAGTAACGATTCCAGAATTTGGAGAAAAATATAATTTAGATGAAACAATTAAAATGGTTGATAAAGTTGAAAAGAACCATGATCAAAAATATTTAAGATTACAAGTGTTAGATAGAATGCAAACTTTAAAAGAAGAATTGCAAGATATGGAATCAATTGTTAAAGAAGATTTACAGGCAGCAGATACAAACGATGTTGAAATAAACAAATTAAACGAAAGAATAAAAGAACTTGAACAACAAATAGTAAGAATTGTTGAAGGTTAATGAAAGAGCGCGTCCTTGAAAATCAGGGACGCGTGAAAAATTGTATCAAATTATAGGAGGAACAATTTAATGGCAACAAAAATAAAAACAGTATTTGTATGTAGTAACTGCCGGATATGAATCAAGCAAGTGGTTGGGAAAATGTCCAGGTTGCAATGAATGGAACAGCTTTTATGAAGAAAAAGTAAGTAAAAATAATGATAAACTTGGCGTTGCGGGTTCTGAAAAGAAGAGCTGCAAACCATTAAAATTAAATGAAGTAATAGGTAAATCAGATGTAAGAGTTTCTACTGGTTTTGAAGAATTAGATAGAGTACTTGGTGGAGGACTTGTAAATGGTTCTTTAGTTTTGCTAGGTGGAGAACCTGGAATAGGTAAATCTACATTAATATTACAAATTTGTGATAAAGTTAAAGGTGATGGAAAAGTTTTATATGTTTCAGGAGAAGAGTCTGCGGAGCAAATAAAAATAAGAGCTGATAGATTAGGAATAAATAATCAGTACTTAATGTTTTTGGGTGAAACGGACATGGACGTAATTCAAACTGCCATATTAGAAATGAACCCTAAATTAGTAATAATTGATTCTATTCAAACAATGTATTCTGACGAAATAACATCAGCTCCAGGTACAGTTAGCCAGGTTAGAGAAATTACAGCAAGAATTATGAAATTGTGTAAAACAAATGGGATTACTACAATTATAATTGGACATGTTACTAAAGAGGGAAATATTGCAGGACCAAGAGTTTTGGAACATATGGTTGATACAGTTTTATATTTAGAAGGAGAAAGATATTTTTCATATAGAATCTTGCGTGGAGTAAAAAACAGATTTGGTTCAACAAATGAAGTAGGAATGTTTGAAATGGCAAACGAAGGAATGGTTGAAATTTCAAATCCATCAGCAGTCTTAATTTCTGAAAGAGATGATAACCCTGCAGGTTCTGTTGTTGTTGCAAGTATGGAAGGAACAAGACCTTTATTAATAGAACTTCAAGCTTTGACAACTCCTAGTGTATTTGGAATGCCAAGAAGAAATGCAAATGGAATAGACTACAACAGACTTACTTTATTGATGGCTGTGTTAGAGAAAAAAGCTGGATTTAACCTTGGAAATCAAGATGCTTATATTAATGTTGTAAGCGGGATGAGAATTAATGAACCAGCTGTTGATTTAGGTGTTATTATTGCTGTTGCATCAAGTTTTAAGAACTTAAGTGTATCAAAAGAAGTAGTAGTTATTGGTGAGGTTGGACTAACAGGAGAGGTACGTACTGTCAATTTAATAGATAAAAGGTTGAAAGAAGCCGAAAAATTAGGATTTAAGACATGCGTTATTCCAGAAAGTAATAAAAAACAGTTGAAAGAAAAGTATAAAATGGATATAATAGGTGTTAAGAATATTAATGAAGCATTGAAGAGTGTAGGACTTCGCTAATAAAAAACACCCTACTGTACAGTAGAATTAGTTTGGAGGTAAAAATGGCTTTAGTAAAAGATGACAATGAAATGATAGATATATTAAAAATGATAGCACCGGGAACTCCAATTCGTGAAGGATTGGAAAATATTTTAAAGGCAAAAACTGGTGGGCTGATTGTAATTGGAGATTCTAAAGAAGTTTTAGATTTGGTTGATGGTGGATTTAGCATTGATGTTGATTATACTCCAGCAAAATTATATGAACTAGCTAAAATGGATGGCGCTATAGTTTTGAGTGGAGATTTGAAGAAAATTTTACGTGCTAATACTCAACTAATTCCATCTTCTGATATTGTTACAAATGAAACAGGTACACGTCATAGAACAGCTGAGAGAACAGCAAAGCAGACAGGAGAACTCGTTGTGAGTGTATCTCAGAGAAGAAATATTATTACCATTTATAAAGGAAATTTAAGATATGTTTTAGAAGATACTTCAAAGGTTATTACAAAAGCAAATCAAGCGTTACAAACAGTAGAAAAATATAAAAAAGTATTTGATAGCAAACTTAATTTGTTAAATGAATACGAATTTAATGATATTGTTACTTTGGAGAATGTTATTATAGCTATCCAAAGGGCTGAAATGGTTATGACTGTTGCAGATGAAGTAAGAAAAGCAATCTATGAGTTAGGAGAAGAAGGAAGATTATTGCAAATGCAACTTGATGAATTAGTTGGTGATTTGGAAGTGGAAGAGCTACTTATTGTTAAAGATTATCTAGTTCCAAATAAAAATAGAACTCCTGAAAATGTATTAGAACAAATAAGGAATATTACACACGACGAATTAGTTAAACCACAAATAATAGCTAAATTATTAGGATATGAAGACTTTGATAACTATGAAGAGGTTGGCGTTTTTACAAAAGGATATAGAGTTTTAAATAAAATTCCAAGAGTTCCAGCTAATATTGTTGAAAATTTAGTAAAATCTTTTAAATCTTTCCAACATATATTAGCAGCGGATATTCCAGCATTAGATGAAGTAGATGGAATAGGTGAAATTAGAGCTAGGGCAATTAAACAATCATTAAGAAGAATGCAAGAACAGTTTATTTTTGATAATCTTATGATGTAGAGTTAGATTTAAATAAGTTTAGAAAAAATCTTATAAAGGTATTGTAATTTGTTACAATTTAAGATTATAATATGTTTGTGATTAAATTGATTAAATAAAAAAGACGATGGAGGAATTCAAATGAAGAAAAATTTATTAAAAATAGGAATAGGTGTTGTAGCTATAGCAGTTGTTGTTTTGGTTGTAATGTTAGTTATGAGTAAAACTCAAAAGGTTAAGAATCCTGTTGCTACAATTGTTATTGAGGGTTATGATAAACCAATAAAAGTAGAGTTAGATCCACAATCAGCTCCAAACGCAGTTGCTAATTTTGTTAAACTAGCAAATAGCGGTTTTTATAATGATTATAAGATGTCAATTGATACTAATAGATTATTAGGTGATCAATCTAACGAAATGGCTAAACTATCTCAAATAAAGGAAAATCCAGAAAGTAATTATACTTATGGGATAAAAGGAGATTTTATAAAAAATGATGTAAAGAACTACATTAGACATGAAAAAGGTGTTATTACAATGGAAAGAAATGATTATACTTTTTTCGGACTTACAGAAGAAGGATATAATTCCGCTAACTGTAATTTTGCACTATTAACAAAGGATATACCAGAATATAATGGATATTATGCTGCTTTTGGTAAGGTTATAGAAGGAATGGATGTGCTAGAATCAATTGCTGCTTCAAGAGTGGAAAATACAAACTCAGAAGAAAATGCTGATATAGAGGAAAATGAAAACACTGATGATAAAGCTTCAGAAGATGAAAATAAAATTACTATAAAATCAATTACAGTAGATACATTTGGTGTTGATTATGGAATGCCAGAAACTGTAAATTATGAAGAAAGTTATGAAAAAGTACAACAAATTTATAGCCAATACTTTGGTGGAAGTTCAAATGTAGTTACAACAGAATAATAATTAAAAGACGGATAATCAATCCGTCTTTTTTCATTATATGAAATAATTGTATAAAAAACTAAAAAAACTTCCTAAAATGTGTTGACTTTCCAATAAAAACATTATATAATAGTGGGGCATGTAAGATTAGCGATGAAGTAAGATGTGGCTACATCCTTTGAAATA
>ODAI012988932.1_pt1 | contig 11643 bp, 11 predicted proteins | sample 1539321 | NCBI WGS metagenome assembly ODAI01 (sample SAMN02144231, study PRJEB22623) | gut metagenome | biome: sheep rumen | host: Ovis aries | place: New Zealand
GGGCGGGGAGCCGGAGAAAGGAAAAGGACCGGCAGCGGGGAAAGAAATGAAGGAATACAGGATCATTACAGCGACGGATCTGCATTACATATCCCCGGTGCTGACAGACCAGGGGGAATATTTTACGAATCTGGTGACCTATGCCGACGGCAAGGCCATGCCCTGCATAGAGGAGATCGCAGAGGCTTTCATTGACAGGGTGATCTCTGAAGCCCCGGACCTTCTGATCCTGAGCGGGGACCTTACCTTCAACGGGGCCGTAAGGAGCCATACGGACATGGCGGCAAAGCTTGCCCGCATAGAAAAGGCAGGGATCCCGGTCCTGGTGATCCCGGGAAACCATGACATAGGAAGAAAAAGCGCGGCCATGTTCCGGGGAAATACCTATACCCGGGTGCCCTCCCCGGACGCGGAACTGTTCCGGAGGATCTACCGGGACTTCGGACCGGACGAAGCCGAGTCCAGGGACCCCCTTTCCGGCTCCTATACCTGGAGGGCCGGGGAGGATCTGCTGATCCTGATGCTGGATACCAACTCGGGAGCGGAAAACGCCCTGCCGGAAGCCTCCTTCCCCTGGCTGGAGGAAGTCCTTTCCGGGGCCGACAGGAAGGGAGACCGGGTCATTGCCGTCAGCCACCAGAACCTGTATATTCATAACAAGGCCTACTTCCGGGGCGTGGTCATAGACAACGCCTCCCGGGCGGCGGCCCTTTACGAAAAGTACGGAGTCCTGCTGAACCTGAGCGGCCACATGCACATGCAGCATCTGGAGGAGGACTGCGGGGTGCCGGATATGGCCACCTCTTCCCTGACGGTCTACCCTCACCACTACGGCCTGATCACGGTGGATGAGGAGGGCCTGACCTACGGGACCAGGGACCTGGATGTGTCTGCCTGGGCCAGGGAGAAGGGATCGGAGGATCCCCGCCTCCTGGACTTTGAAAACTGGTCCCGGACCTTTTTCGAGGAGACCATGGAAAGGCAGGCCAGGGCCCGGGCCGATCAGCTGGAGGGCTTTTCGGAGGCGGAAAAGAAAACAATGACAGAAGCCATGGTCCGGATCACCTCGGCCTATTTCCGGGGAGAACCTCTGGACTTTGACGCCGTCAGGGAAGGGATGGACCTGTGGAACAGGGTGCCCGGGACCGGCTACGGCGCCTACGTGGAAAGCATCCGCAGGGACCTGGAGAAGGACCACCGGCATCTGGAAGTCAGGACAAGGCGGGACTGACGGAAGAAAAAGACATGGGAACTATCAGATATGATCGACCAATTTGAAGAAGCCCTGGGGCAAAAAGGATATATGCGGCTGAAAAGCCGGCCGGATTGGGTCCATACCTTTATTCTTCCGGACGGCGATGAGGAGAATAAACGCAGCGCAAGGCGGGCCGTGATCTGCGTCGATTACCGGAGAGACTATTCCGTAGCCGGCGGCCAGATCCCCCTGATCCGGGCAAAGATCAGGGAGTATTTCGGCATGCCCATCGACCAGGACCGGATCCTGGTGGTGATCTTTACCCATGACCCCGAAAGGGCCAGGCCCCTGAGCATGGAAAACCCCTACTGCTGGATCGTGGACGAAAGAGAGGATAAGCTGATCCTTTATGAGAACCAGCCCTCCGATTTTGACGGCATGCGGGGCGTGGCCGAAAGGCTGCACATGGAAAGAGCGTCCGCCCCGGAGGAAGAAGAGGAGAAGGAAGCCGGAAGGCAGAACTTCAACGGCTACAACTTCCAGAGAAGGAAGAGCGGATGGAGCCTCAAGGAAGAGCTGCAGTGGATCTTCCTGGGACAGAAAAAGCATTTCGTGACCATAGGCCTGGTCCTGATCAACGTCCTGACCTATGCGGTCCTGTCCACCCGGGGAGACCTGTCCCAGAGCCGTTACATGGTATCGGTGGGAGGCATGTACCCTCCCCTGATCATTGACAGAGGAGAATGGTGGCGGCTGATCACCAGCACCTTCCTCCATTTCGACGTCTCCCACCTCTTCAACAACATGCTCATCCTTTATTTCCTGGGCAAGTGGGTAGAGGAAGCCCTGGGATCCGCCCGCTATGCGGGGGTCTACCTGGGCAGCGGCATCCTGGGAGCGGCCCTGTCCATGTACAGCTGCGTCGTGACGGGGGATATGTATGTTTCCGCCGGGGCCTCCGGGGCCATCTACGGCCTGATGGGCTCTCTGGCGGTCCTGATCCTTCTCCACAGGGGACGCTTCAGGGGCCTCTCCATCCAGCGGATGGCCTTTATGCTGGTCCTGTGCATCTACCAGAGCATGACCAGCATGGGGATCGACAGCATGGGCCACCTGGGGGGCCTTATTTCGGGCGCGGTCCTGACCATGCTCCTTTACGGGATCTCCTACCTGGCAGGCTGGGAGATATGACCCGCATTTTCATAAAGACAAAACATGCCGGGAAAGCCCCGGCACAGGAAGGAATACTGCTTTGACGACCTACAGTTTTTTTGCCACCATCGCAAGAATGAAATACATTGAGCGCTGGGCCCTTATGCGGAACGCCAGGGAGGAGAACCTGAGCGAGCATTCCATGGAAGTGGGCATGATCGCCCACGCCCTCTGCACCATCGGCAGCGTCCGTTTCGGGAAGCACCTTGACGCGGACCGGGCGGCCCTGATCGGCATCTATCACGATGCCTCCGAGATCATCACGGGGGACATGCCCACCCCGGTCAAGTACTACAACGGGCAGATCCGAAACGCCTACAGGGAGGTGGAGGCCGCGGCCGAAGACCACCTGCTGGAGAGGCTGCCGGAGGACCTCCGCCCTGTCTATGAGGAGATCTTCCACGGCAGCAGGGAGGATGAGAACGAGATCTACATGCGGCGCCTTGTCAAGGCGGCGGACAAGCTTTCCGCCCTGATCAAGTGCATCGAGGAGGAGAACGCGGGCAACAGGGAATTCAGGACCGCCAGGCAGTCCACGGAGAAGATCCTGGACCAGCTGGCCCGGGAGCTTCCCGAGGTAAGGACCTTCATGGAGGAATTCCTGCCGCCCTACGGATCGACCCTGGACGAGCTTGCCTGAGAAAGGAGCACGGATGGAGGACCAGGTCTGCTTCGGCATGGAAAAAAGACTGCGGGATCTGGACCCCGCTCTGCACAGACGGTTCACGGACACGGTCCTTGCAGCCTGGAACATGCTCTTTCGCTACAAGCGCTATTTTCCCGAATACAACGATCATTCCGGCCTCCACAGCATGGGAGTCATCGAATACTGCAACCTCCTGGCGGGGAAGGATCAGATCCTCTCCCCGCCAGGAGGTTGCAGTATGTGCTCCTTATGGCCTGCTGCCTCCACGACGCCGGCATGGGGATCTCTTCCGAAGAGTTCGACCTCTTTGTCCCCCGCCTTGACCTGGAAGCGTATTTCCGGGCGGAAGGGGAGGTGCCCAGGGACAGGATCATCGGGACTTCCACCAGGAGTTCAGCGCCCTTCTCATCGACCGATACGCGCCCTTTCTGGACCTGCCGTCCCCTTACCACCTCTTTGCGGTAAAGCAGGTGGTAAGGGGACACAGGAAAGCGGACCTGTTCGATGCCCGGGAGTTTCCTTCGGATTTCCGGGTCCCCGGGGGCAGCAGGATCTGCCTGCCCTATCTTGCGGACGAGATCGACGTGACATCCCTTCGAAGCTCGGACCTGCTCTTTGACGTGGAAAGCTTTGAGAACCCGGACCAGATCTTTTACTATAAAAGGACCAGGGCCTGCAGAAAAGTGGAAGTGACGGGGGATGCCGTCATCCTTCATGTCAGGACAGAGGATCCTCTGGTGGCAAAGGGGCTGGAAGCCATGCGGCTTAAGATTCAGGAGACCCTGGACCTCTGCAGAGAGGCGGTGGAAAAGAGGACGCCCTTCCGGGTGACCCAGAGCCGGGCGGAGCTGAGGGAGATCCTATAAAGGCTGCCGTCACGGAGACAGGACAATCAGAAGTCAGGAAGATAAGAAAAAATAGGAAAACAGGAAAATAATGAAACAGAAAAAAAACAGGGCCCTCTGCAAAAGCGAACTTTTGCAGAGGGTCCTGTCATTTTCAGAGGTCCGGTCAATGTGCCCTGCGGCCTCCGGCATTAAAAGGTAAAGAAAAGACCTGCCTTCTTCAGAGGGATCCGCATGGACATGTAGAGGATCACGGCCACGAAGGTGGAGACCACGGAGTTGATCAGGGTCACGCCGAAGTTGATGGCGAAGCTGACCTCCGCGGCGGGCTTTCCCAGGACCAGGATCTTGTAGAAGTAGCGGACGGTGGGATCCACCAGGGCGTTGAAGATCATGCCGGCCATAACGGCGGCGGTGACCCACTTAAGGATCCTTGCATGATCGCGCTCTGTGGTGATATGGCCCATACGGTGGGCGATAAAGCCTACCAGGGCGCCCATGGCCAGCTTGATGAAGAAGGTGACGGGCGCCTGGACCAGGTATACGGGATCCAGGAGATCGGCGATGGTCAGGCCGACGGCGCCGCCGATTCCGCCGTAGAAGGAGCCGATCAGAAGGGCTCCCAGGGCGGCGAAGGCGTTGCCCAAATGGACCGTGACCTTGCTTCCCCCGATGGTGGGGATGGGAATGGAAAGGAAGGTAAAGACAACATAGGTAAGGGCTGCGAAGACCCCGGCAAAGACCAGCTTTCTTGTGGCCTCGGAACTGGCTTCAAGGCCGCTCCTTGCGGCTGCGGAAGGAATGTGATTCATAAGGCGCTCCTTTATCTGAAAGGTCCCCCCGGCGCATTAGCAGCTTCCGGGAAGGACAGTGAATGTGTTTCTTTTTGTTATCAGTGTTATACATGAAAACAGGCCTTGAAAAAAGTGCCAGAACAGTAAAATTTTTTAAGGCCAGACAGGGAAAGAGGCTTTCCCATAAGGCCAAAGAGAGGGGCAAAAGGTGGGACAAAGCATGTATAATGGAAGAAGAAACCGCAAAAAGGGCGGGGCGGATGCAACAAAGCCCCGGCGGCTGCATACTTATTTTACAGAGACTTAAGTTTCGGGAGAGAGTCTCCTCGGAGGAGCGGATTGAAAACAAGAGAAGATATGTCCCTTCTGGCGGAAAGAGCCAGAAGCGGAGATCCGGAGGCCTTTGCCTCCCTGTACGAGATGGTCTATAAAGACCTGTACCGGTATGCCCTCTACATGCTGGGACAGAAGGAAGATGCGGAGGACGTGGTATCGGAGACCGTAATGGCGGCCTATGCCCAGATCGGCCAGCTGAAAAGAGCGGAGGCCTTCCGGGCATGGATCTTCAGGATCCTGTCCAACAAATGCAGGAACCAGCGGGCGGCCTACCTGAACAGGACCGGGGAGCTGGACGAGCAGATGCCGGATCCGGGAGGAGACTTTACGGAGGAGAGCATGCTCCGGGAGGCCATGGACCGGCTGACCGGGGAGGAGAGAGAGATCATCTGCCTCCATGTATTCGGCGGCTACAAGAGCCATGAGATCGGCCGGATCCTGAATATGAACCCGGCAACGGTCCGGTCCAGGGAGCACAGGGCCCTGGAACGGCTGCGAAAGAGCCAGGGGTCCTGAAAAGCTGCCTGACAGGGAAAGGAAACATACGATGAAAAGCGACGATATGATCAGAAAAATAAAAGAAGAGAGCGCATCCGCGGGGGTGCCCGAATCCCTGAGCCCGGAAGCGGTCCGGCAGATGCTGGAAGCAAATGGGAGCCGGATCCGGGAAGCCTATAAGGACGATCCGGACGTGCCCCTCATGGAGGAGATCCTTCCGGAAGAGGAAAAGGTCGCGGATATGGAAGAGATCCGATTAAGGAGCACGGAAAAAGGCCGGAAAAGGGCCCTGATCAGCGCCCTCTCCCTTCTGGCGGCGGGGATCCTGCTCTTTACGGGAGTCCGTTTCTGGAGAGGGATGCGTATGGGAAGCTCCCAGGCGGCCGGAGGGGCCATGGCGGAAGAGGCGGCGGAGGTCTTTGAAAGCCCTGCCGAGGCAGAAACGGAAGCGAAGGAGCAGGCAAAGGAGGCGCCTGCAAAGGCGGATTATCTGACTCCTGCCGGGGACTATGAGGAGATCTATAAAGCCTTAAGGACAGGCCGGGAAGCCCTTCTGGTCACCAACGGGGTGACGGACGCTTCAGCGGTCCCCAAAGAGGAGGCAGCGGCAGAGTCTTCGGAGGCGGCCGCCGGCGGAGGCTTTTCCGAAACCAACGTCCGGGAGGAGGGGGTCGGCGAGAGCGACGTGGCCCTGACCGACGGATCCTATATCTATACCCTGAGCGACGACGAGACCGGGGTCCTGATCACCTCTGCCAGCGGAGGGGACCTGGAAAGGGTCTCCCAGATCCGGCCGGATCTGGGGAGCGGCAGCATCCGGGAGTTCTACCTGCAGGGAGATCAGCTGATCCTTATGGCTTCCTACTACAAGACCTCCATGTCCCAGGCGGACCAGGCGGATACCTTCCGCCTGGAGAGCGTGGATGAGACCCATGTGATCAGCTATGACCTTTCCGACAGGGAAAATCCTGTGGAAAAGGGAAGACTGAAGCTGGACGGCTACTACAGGACAGCCCGTTTCAATGACGGCTTTGCCTATATCCTGACCACCACCGACAGGCCCTTTTTCACGGCTCTGGAGGAGCGGTACGAGGAAGAGACCTTCGCGGACCGGGTCATTCCCAAGGTGAACGGGATCCCGGTCCCCGCAGGGTCCATCTACTGCCCGCCGGCCGCCAACTGCATGCAGGCCCTTACGGTGACCGGCATGGACCTGAAGGCCCCCGAAGAAGCGGTGGACGCCAAGGTCTTCATGGGCTGGACATCGGACTACTACGTTTCGGAAAACGCCCTCTACCTGGAGATCCCCTCCTGGACGGGCGGAAGGACCGTCACGGACCTTGTGAAGGTATCCTATGACAGGGGCAGGATCACCCCCTCTGCCGCGGCCACCGTGCCCGGCACCCTGGAGTCCTCCTTCTCCATCGACCAGTCTTCGGACGGCTTCCTCAGGGCCGCCGTGACCGGAAGGACAGAGACAAATGTCTCCAGCGGGGTCTACATCTTTGATGAGGACATGGTCCTCATCGGGAGCCTGACGGGCCTGGCCCCCGGAGAGGAAATACAGAGCGCCAGGTTCCTGGACGACATCCTCTACCTGGTCACCTTCCGCAATACGGACCCCCTCTTTTCCGTGGACCTGTCGGATCCGGAAGATCCCAGGCTTCTGGGAGAGCTGAAGATCCCCGGCTTTTCCGACTATCTCCATTTCTGGGGGGAGGACACCCTTCTGGGCATAGGCTGGGGCGCGGACGAAAAGGACGGCGAGATCCTGGGCCTTAAGCTTTCCATGTTTGATATTTCGGACCCTGCGGACGTGAGCGAACTCTCCACCCTTCCCATGAAGAACTACTGGCAGTGCGACGGCCTCTATGACTACCGCATGCTGCTGGTGGATCCCTCCAGAAACCTGATCGGCTTTGAAGCCGGCCGGGAGACGGAAGAAGAGGAGGATGCATGGCACTGGAAGAACGAGTACCATGTCTTTGCCTTTGAAGACGGGAAGTTTGAAAAGCTGGCTTCCCTGGATCTGGAGGAGTGCGGCATTCCCTACGGAGCAAGAGGCCTCTATATAGGGGATACCTTCTACCTGGCAGGGGGAAGCAGGATCCTTGCCTTTGATATGAAAAACGGCTTTGAGAAGACAGGAGAGATCCGCTAGGAGATATGCGGACCGCAAAAACAGAACAAAAAAGGCAGGGCCCGGATTATTAGCCGTGATCCGGGCTCTGCCTTTTTTCTACTCGCTGTCGCTCTTTACCCTGGCGCAGCGGACCGCGCATCTTGTGGCGCCGCCGGGGAAGCAGGTAAAGAGGGTGAGATCCCAGTCCCGGACCTCCTGCCCGTCGGGTGCCTGGACGGTGTTGGTGACCATCTGCTCCACGGCGGTGGGGCGGAGGGTCTCCCGGTTGGTGACCTTATAGTGGTAGGCCACGCCGTCCGCGCTGATGAAATATACGTCCGCACCCATGTCGATGCCGCGGATGGGGGCAAAGAACTGGATATAGTTGTGGGCGCAGATGACCATGTCGTCGGTCTTGTAGTTGCCCCAGTAGAGACAGGCCGCGATCCGCAGCCGGTTCTCGTCCCAGCTGTCCATGACGGGCAGGGAGATCTTCAGGGAGGGGATCTCGATCACCCCCACGTATTTGTAGCCGTCGATCTCGAAGACCGGCATGGTCAGGTCCACTTCCTCCATGGCCTGGGGCTCGTGGGCCTCCACGATGGTCTCCGGCATCTGGGCCGCGATCTTCCTCTCGATGGCCATGCTCTCCTGGCCCGCCCGCAGGCCGTCCCAGAGGTTGTAGGCCGTCAGGCCCAGGGCCGCCAGGATCAGAAGGATGCCGACGGCCGACAGGAGGCCGCCTTTTTTCTTTTTCTTCTTTTTAGCTGTCATGTCTTTGTCCTTTTCCTTTTCAGTCGCTGAAATCCGTATCCATGATGATCTGGAAGGTGTAGTCGGGATACTTTTCCCGGATCTCGCTGGCTATGTGGTCATATACGGCGGACCGTTCCCTGGCGAAATCCAGAACGATATCGAACCGGATGGCCTTTTTCTCTGTGTCCACGTAAAAGCCGTGCATCTGCAGCACATGCTCGTGCTCCATGACCAGTTCCGTGATCTCCCTGCGGATGTCCGCGGCAGAGTCGTCGAGGTTGTAGGAATAGATGCCCACGGCCTCGATCAGGACGCCGTGGCCTTCATAGACGGCCCGCTGGATCTGTCTGGTCAGTTCGTCGATCTCGCTGGCCTTCATGTTTTCGGGGACCTCCACGTGCAGGGACCCCATCAGACGGTCTGGGCCGTAGTTGTGGAGGGTCAGGTCATAGGTGCCCATGACCTGGGGGAAGCGGTTGACCGTCTCCCGTATGTCCCGGGTGATCTGCGCGTCCACCCGCCGGCCCAGGATATCGCTCAGGGTCTCCTGCAGCATGCCCCAGCCGGACCGGATGATGACCAGGCTGATCACGGCCCCCAGCCAGGCTTCCAGGGAAATGCGGAAGATGAGAAAGAGCAGGGCGGCCGCCAGGGTGGAGGCGGATATGACGGCGTCGTTTCTGGCGTCCAGGCCCGAGGCCACCAGGGAGTCGGACCGGACCTGCATGCCTACCTTCTTTACGTAGGAGCCCAGGACCAGCTTGACCGCCACCGCCGCTCCTATGATCACAAGGGAGGGGAGGGTATAGGCGGGCTCCTGGGGCGAGAGGATCTTCCTGATGGATTCCACCAGGCTGGCGATGCCGGCGTAGAGAACGATGGCGGATATGATGGTGGCCGTCAGGTATTCGGTCCTTCCGTGGCCCATGGGATGCTTTCTGTCGGCAGGCTTTCCGGCCAGCCGGGTCCCGGCAATGGTAATGATGGAGGAAAGGGCGTCGGAGAGATTGTTGACGGCATCCAGGGTAATGGCAATGGAGTGGGTCATGAGACCTATGACCGCCTTGAAGGCGGCCAGGGCCGCGTTGGCCCCAATGCCTATGAGGGATGTTCTTATAATGACGGCTGTCCGTTTGTCAGAAGGAGAAGCGTTTTTCGCCATACAGGCTCCTTTCTTTTTTGTATACGATCCAGTGCAGGACACAGACAGGCACATTCGTTGATTTTTTCTCCTAAGTATAATACATTTTTTTATACAGATACAACTCCGCAGCAAAAAAGAGGCTGCGGCAGAGGGAAAAAGGCGGGCAAGGCCCCGGGTGCCCCTGAAGATGAGGCAGAAGGAGAGATGCTATGAACGATCAGACGATATATGTGGTAGGGCACAGGCAGCCGGATACGGACTGCGTAGCTTCCGCCATCGCCTACGCGGCCTACAAGAAGGCCCTGGGCTTTGACGCCGTGCCTGCCGTCCAGGGCCAGCTCAATCCCGAGACCAGGTTCCTCTTAAAAAAGTTCGGCTTCGAGGAGCCGGAGCTTTTGGACGATGCCAGGGTCCGCCTGGACCAGATGGAGCTGGATTCCCCTATCTCCATTTCCGAAGACACCTCTCTTCTGGAGGCGGTCCGGACCATGGACGAAAACGGGCGGGAAGCCCTGGCCGTTACGGACGGGGAATGGAGGATCCGGGGCTGGGTCTCCCGGTCGGATATATCCAGACTGTCCCTGACGGATACCCTGACCAGCGCCTCCCTTCTGAAGGATACGCCCGCATCCTTTTTTGCCAGGGCCGTGAACGGGGTGATCGTCTATGACGACCCTCTGATGGAGCTCAACGGCAAGGTGTCCATCGTGACGGCCGCCACCAAAAAGAGCCTTCGCAACTACGAAGTGAAGAACCGGATCGTCATCGTGGGAAACGAGGAAAAGGTCCAGGAACAGCTGATCGAGAAGGGAGCGGGCCTTCTGATCGTGGTCTGGGCCAAAAAGATCGATTCCGATGTGCTGGAAGCGGCCAGGGCCCGTCACTGCCCGGTGATCATCTCCGGCTGCGGCGCCACCAATACCTCCCGCTATATTTTCCTGGCCCCGCCCGTTTCCATGATCATGCAGACCACCGTCACCAGCTTTTACGGCCGCGAATTTGCCGATGATGCCCTGAAAAAGAGCTCCAGGACCAGGTTCCGGACCTTCCCCGTGGTCAACGCGGACAAACGCCTCACCGGCTATGCCACCCGCTACCATCTGATGAACTACAGGAACCGGCGGCTGATCCTGGTGGACCACAACGAGTTCTCCCAGTCGGTCCCCAGCGTGGAAAGGGCCGAGATCCTGGAGGTGATCGACCATCACAGGATCCGGGATTTCTCCACCCCCGGCCCCATCCATCTCAGGAACGAGACCGTGGGGGCCACCACCACCATCATCGCCACCATGTACCGGGAAAACGGCATGACCATCCCTCCGGCCCTGGCTGGCCTGATGCTGGGAGGGATCCTTTCCTGCACCCTGAACCTGCAGAGCCCCCTGACCACGGAAAGGGACATCCGGACCTGCAACATCCTGGCGGCCCTGGCCGACCTGGACCTGGAAGACTTTGCCAGAGAGATGTTCTCCGTCAGCTGGGACCTGGAGGGGAAAACGGCGGAGACCCTTCTGAATCTCTACGCAAGGTACTATGACTTCGGCGAGTACAGGGTCCGCCTGGCCAGGGTCCTGATCCCGGACAGGTCCTTTATGACCCAGGACCCCGAAAGGATCCAGGAAGAGCTGGAGGAATATACAAGGGACCACAGGCTGGATTTCTGCGCCCTGGTCTTTGTCAGCATCCTGGACAACGGCTGCATCTACTTCCTGGCCGGCAGCAGGGCCGCCTGGGCGGCGGAGGTCCTGCCCGTAAAGGACGTGGGCGACCACAGCATGACGGAGGGCGTCGGCGCCTTTTTCATGCAGACGGTCCCCGCTCTCCAGGAGTCCTTTGTCAGAAACAGCTGATTTCCGCCCTTTTTCCCGCTTTATTTGCTGATTTTTTCTTGCATAGCAAAATGACTGCGTATATAATGCTTTCGTGAAGAAGGACGGGGTATTCGTGTATACAAATACAGCAGAAGGGAGAAAGCAGCGTTGAAATCATACCTTGTAATGACGCGTGAGGAACTGAAGGCAGAAGAGGAAAAGATGCGGAGAGAGTACCGCAGGTACCAGAGGATGGAACTGAATCTGGACATGAGCCGCGGCAA
>ODAI013200180.1_pt1 | contig 11643 bp, 9 predicted proteins | sample 1539321 | NCBI WGS metagenome assembly ODAI01 (sample SAMN02144231, study PRJEB22623) | gut metagenome | biome: sheep rumen | host: Ovis aries | place: New Zealand
CAACAGATGTTAGTGCTTGTGAATATGATTTAGTTAAGTTTACAAATAAGGGACTTAAGAATATTAAGAAACTCTGCGATAATGGTATGTATTGTGGTGAAGTAGGTGGAAAATTCTACTTTATGGAATATAAGAATGATGAACTTAGTGCTGGTAATTTATACAGATGCAATAAGACTGGAAAAACAGTAGAATTTCTCGGAACTATCAAAGGTAATAACGGTGAAGACGTTGTCGTTTTTAGTGTTAAGAAAACACAGTGTACAGTTAGTGTTGGCGGAACAGAAAAGACATTTGATTACAAAACAAAAAGTTTTAAATAATTAATCATAACAAAAAGCCAGCCCCGACGGGCTGGCTTTAAATACACAATCTTTAGATATCTCAATATTAATAAATCCAAACATCATTTATCCATACTAAACCTCTTCTAAAACATTATGATAAATCATTGACGTATAATTATTACTATACTATAATTGAGTTACTTGTTTGAAGGGTATTCGTATCCTCAAATATTCCCCTTAGGTGTTGGTAGCACTTAAGGGGAATTCTTTTCTGTCCAATATGATCAATCATCAAATTTCAAACCAAAAATCATCAATTAATTCTTTAAAAGTTTTACCTTTAAAAAAAGGCTTATTAACTAATTCAAGGAAATTATCACTTGAAATAACCTCTTCAAAACTAGGCTGTTTAACTATTACATATTTTTCATTTATACTTGTAACAGTATACTTTTCCTCATCATACCAAAAAGTTGTCTCTACTGTAAGCGGCGGATTATTCTTTCTTTCCGGATACTCATCCCATCTTTGCCATAAAGTATACTGGTCCCAATTTAATTTATTTACTATTTTTCCATCTGGACCACGCACTTGTTTTTTTCTCCTTCCATACTTGATTTATTAAATTAATCAATTGATTTTCCTTTGTTGTTACATTAGCTGCACCTTTTTTAGAGTCATTTTCGTTATGAAAATATCCATGATGAGTATGTGGCAACATACCATTATGAGGAACATCTAAATCAATCTGTTTTCTTCTCTTATTATCTTTATCATAGTAAGAAATAAATTTAGGATTCCCTTCACCATCTAAAGTAACATAAACACGATTTTTAGTCATTGTTTCCATAGGAGCCGTCGTATTTAGTTCTAGTGGAACAACAAATTTTATATTTCCATATGTTAAAAGCGATTTATATTCTGTACCGTATTTTTTACCATTTACACTTACTCCGGTACTACTTCCTCTTCCGCCCATTATTTTACCTCCTTACGAAATGATAGATAATCAATAGGTATTATCTTTCCTTCCATTTCATCAAAAGGTACACCTAAACATAAAATAGCTTCTGGTTCAATCCTATATAGCATTTCATTATATCCATCTAAAAACTCTGGCTTAGATCTTTTACATCCTATCATTCCTATAGCCACTATAGAGCCTTTTTCGACAGCATCAAAACAAAATTCATAAGAATCACGAGTACTCCAACTAATCGTTGGTACTACTATTTGACCTTGATCTTGCCAAAACGCCCCACACCATCTACTATGAGCAACACTTTCTAATTGTCTCCAATAATTCATATTAGAATATGTAGAAAAATCTGGTGTACAAGCAAATGCATATTGAGATATTCTTACAAGAGCTTTCTCTGGATTTCTATAAACCGTTTCAAATTTATAATCATCAACAAAAAAATGTACACCTTTTTTTCGATTTTCACTATTATCATTATATTTTGTATTCGATATAGCTATTAATTCAATATTAGATAAATCTAATTTCTGCTTTTTTATTAGTGGCATTTGCCACTTCCCTGAAGTTTCAAATTCATTCCTTAAAAATAAAGGATTGTTTCTAAAATCGATACTTTTCATAATCGTATCCTCCTTATTATATTATTATTACGAAGATACGAATAAAAAAACTTGTTCGAAGAGTATTCGTATCCCCAAATGATTAACAATAATAAATGTTGGTAGCATTTATTATTTAAATTTTTAATTATTTCTACCATGTCTTAACTATACATCCTCACCTCCTAGCATCAATTTCCACCTAGGCACACCCGCAAGTACTCTTCTAAAATCAGCAAATCCTTTAGATACATGATAATACTTCATTAGCTCTCCCCTTTTCATATTTTTACTTTCTTCAAAAGGAATCATCACTTCCCCAGAAAGTGCTTTAGCTTGCCATTCAACGCTACAACATCTATCTATAGTATTATCTCTAAAACTACATTCAAATATAGCAGTATATCCAATGTAAAATAAAAAAACATGACATAATTCATGACATATAAAGCCCAAGAAAGCTCCTATTTGCTTCTCATATGCACCAATATAAACTGTTTCTCTTATTTCTATAGTAAAGCCCCCACTATCGTTAGGTACACATCTAGCCATAGTTTTATTATCAAACTCTTCATCAGGTAATACTATATAATTACAACCTTCAAAAACGTCACCTATTTTTTCTAATGCCTCCAAAACAGGAAATGCTCCTTTTAGGTCAACGTCAAACAATTCCCTATAATACGCTGCATATCTACGTAGCATTTCTCTACTTAAAGGTTTTGTTTTATAGTCCAATTTTTTTGTCCTCCTTCTTCCTAAGTAATTCAAGAATTTTCATTGCAGTTTCATCATCCATATCATCGAATGATCTAGTAAACTGCATTACTGCTTTTCTTTGAATCTTATTTGCTTTTTCAGCTTTAATCTTATATTGTGTCTTCGATTCCTCAATCGCCATTTTCAATTCACTTTCCTCAGCATCGGACAAATTATAATGTTCGATTATCTTCTCAATCCATTCTTTAGGAACATTTTTTTTACCATTCTCTACCGCTGATAAATATGGAACCTTAACCCCCAACATTTCTGCCATATCTCCCATAACCTCGTGATGTTTAATACGCAATATTCTTACAAATTCTCCAAAACTCGTATAACCCATAACTGTTTCCTCCATATCCATAAATCTCATTTGTTACATCTATATACTACCACCTATTATCTGTAAAGTCAATAAAAAAGTTAATCTTTTTTTGGTTAATTTTCTTACACTTTTCTTTTTACTATTTTACAACGCATTCAAAAAAAAGGCAACCCTTTCGGATTGCCTTTAAATCATTATTCTATTTCTACTTTCTTAAACTCAATTGGTATTTTACTGCTTCCATTATATTCAAACTTTTTCTCAACTACTTTACAGTATATACCATTAATTTCATAATCATACCCACCTTCAGATTTAAAATTATAAGTTTCCTTTTTTTAATAAGCATATAATTCTAAACTATTTTTTTGTTTATTGTTTTTAATGCAAACAGAATATTGTCCACCATCTAAAGAATTTACATATAAATCATAATGTGCACCATAATAATATACATTATCAAGCAATGAATTTGTAAAATTCACTTTATAACAATTAGACTTAATATTATATGTTGTATTAGATTTAATTAAGACCTTTTCAGATTGCTATAAACATATATTTCTATAAGCATGATTATACGAAGATACAACATATTCTCCCGGCAACTACAACACCATCTACTAAGGTAAGCTTATAATCAACAACTAATTGCTTTTCTTCTTTTGTAGTAAGTGTAGTAATTACTTGCCCTAGATTCTTTTTGATCCTCATGATTCCTCCAATTTCTTTTTACATTTATAACCTTATCTATACATTTTTATTCATCTCTTTCCCCTCAGGTAATTATATCAAATTTCCTTACATATTGTACACACATAAAGTAGTTTATATGTGACAAAAGCCAGCCCCAACGGGCTGGCTTTAATACTATTTATAAAAACTGAGCCATATAAATTGGCAAACATTCTATATCTCCATCTTTTTGATAATCCTTAGTATAAATCAAATACTTATGCGCTATTCTTGAAGAATACTTTTCTTGGAATTTATCTAACGAAGAATGATTCTTATAACCTGAACTTTTTACTTCAATTGGACAGATTTTATTCTTATCCGTAATCAAAAAGTCTAATTCATAATTACGTTTTGAAACTTCATTACGCCATGTATAATAATATAATTCATGACCATTTGCTGCTAATATTTGTGCAACTACATTTTCATATAAGTACCCCAAATTAACCTTTGATTTATCATTCAGCAGATTCTCATAAATATCATTATCAGTAAAATTTCTATCCATAAATACCAGTGTTGTAAACAATCCAACATCTGATGCAAACAACTTAAATTTCGATAAGTTCTTATTATTAGCCATTCCAATCATAGGGTCATTAGCATGATATGATACCAACACTGTCTTTGAATCAGATAGTTCAGATATTTCTTCTAACACATTATCAGCTCTTTGAGAAGGTAACACACTAGAAACCTGATATCTTGATGCATTTCCCATAAGTTGCGCAGGAATAGCCGTGTATAAAGTTGAAAGTTTTCCTGTAGAATCAATCTTTCTAAAATCATCTCGATACAAAGAAAGTATATCCCTCTTAACATCATCAACTTCTCTAAAATCATTAGTCTCAATAAATCTTTCAATCGCCTGCGGCATACCTCCTACAAGCATATACAAGCGAAAATCTCTCATCAATTTTCTATGTGCCACTTGACCTAATTCTCGTTTCTCAGCAAATGCTTCCTTTAACATCGGAATAGTTACCGTGTCTCCCAACGCCCACTTAAACTCTTCATAGTCCATAGGAAACATCTGTATTTTTCTTTCCTCACTTGGAATTAAAATATCTTTAACATTTTTCTTTATAGATATCAACGAACCTGTTTCTATATAATCATATCTTCCATCTTTAACTAATGCTTTTATGGCCCCTCTTGCTTTTGGACATAATTGCACTTCATCAAATATTATTAATGACTTTCTATTTTTCAATGAAACTTGATATTGGAGTTGCAACTGTAAGAATATATAATTAAGATCCGATAAATCTTCAAATAAACCTCTAACGTCAGGCGAAGCCGTATAAAAGTCCACAAGAATATAACTATCATACTCATTCTTAGCGAATTCCTCAACAACCGTTGACTTTCCTACTCGTCTAGCCCCCTCTATAAGTAAAGCTGTCTTACCTTTTGATTTCTTTTTCCAATCTACCAATTTATCATATATTTTTCTTTTAAATACCACAAAAATCACCTCCGAATTGCAAATTCGTCAATTTCATTTTAGCAAATTATTGCAAATTCGTCAATTTCATTTCGGTGAATTATTGCAAATTCGTCAATTTCATTTTTAAAAGCCAGCCCCAACGGGCTGGCTTTACACTACTATTTAACAACTACTTTTTTATTTCCTGCTTTTCTAAACTTCTTAGCGTAAGCTTTCTTTTTCTTCTTAGGTACTGTAATTACAAGCTTCTTTGATGTTTTCTTTATTGCATTCTTGCCAACTTTCTTAAGTTTCTTAGACTTAATTATAATCTTTGTAAGTTTCTTATCTCCATAGAATGCATTTGCTCCAATGCTTGTTACATTCTTTCCGATTGTAACCTTTTTAAGATTCTTAAGCTTTCTAAATGCCTTATTTCCAATTGAAACAACTCTATATTTAACGCCATCATATGTAACAAAAGCGCCAACACTTATCTTCTTAACTGTTTTTTTCTTAACTCCAACAACTGAAACTTCACCTATATTTTTACCATCTTTGGTTCCTGTATTAAGAACTTTGTACTTAAGATTTTTTACAGCAAATTTAGTTCCTACTACTTGACCTTCAGGCTTAACTTCAGCTTCTTTTTTAGGAATCTTAATAATATCACGACTTGACCCAGTTACGATATTTACATTCTTTGAGATTTTTATTATTGGTTTCTCAGTATTTGTTCCATATGTTCCTACTATATCCTTAGGGAGCAACTCCTTTAAGTTATCAGGAATTACGATAAATATGTTTCCATCATTAATAGTAGCTGATTTTCCAGCAAGGATTGGATTTTCAAAATCTATCTTATCCTTATCAATATCTGTATCTTCATATTGAACAATAATAACTCCATCATTAATAACTATATCAGGACCATAAAATACTGCTCTATAGCAATTATTATTAGGTGTATTTGTTCCTTCAGTACACTTTACAACTGCATTTATAGTTCCGCCATTCATTTTAAATAATCCAGCACTAAGTATTCCATAAAAAGTTTCTCTATTTGAATTAATCTCTCCGCCATTTATTTCCATGGTTGTAGCATATAGTCCCACATAGACTTTACCTTTACCACCATTTATATTAATTTTTCCATTTTGAAGAGTCAATTTACCATATACTTCCATTATAGTAGTAGAATAATCGTAATCAAAATTAATGACCGGTCCATCAATAGTCAAATCATAGGTACTATAAATACCATCTCTATATTGATATGATTCCGAATCTGAAGCATCCTTATAATCATCAAAAGTTAATGTACCATTTCCTGTAATCTTTACTGGAGCATCTATCTTTATTATTCCTTCATTAATACAAGAACTCTTTATAACGTTCTCACCAACAACTTTTATCTCTACAACTGGTTCATCCGAAAGAATATCAGGATAGCCAGATATATAAAACCCATTATTGCCTTTATAATTATTAAAAGTAAAAACCTTTGTTTTCTTATCATATGTAAGACCTAAGCTTTTATAATTTTCTAAATCCAAAGCATGACTTGTTTCATATCCAGTATTTGTATTTCTTTCATATACCCATACGCTACATCCATAATCATATCCTTCTGGAACTTTAGCAACTTTAATATTGTAGTTATCGGTAATTTCACCCTCCATACCACATTCAAAATAGTATGTCGATCCTTTCTTAACTTTTACTAAAGTTCCAACATTATACTCGCTTCCTGTTTTCATAGGATCATTAATGTTACCTATACATTTTCTTACGAAATTTCCATCTTTATCATAGATATACATATCTGGTCTTATTTTATCACTATCAGTATATACTATTACTGTATCATCCATACTTGAAACATATTTTACGTACTTATTTTCATACGCCTGCTTAATAGAAATTGGTACGCTATCACCAGGTTTTGATAATGTTCCTACAAGATTAGCTTCAATTTCATCTTTCATATTCTCTGCAGCATTAACATTCTGTGAAAACACTCCGCCACTTATCATCAGACAAATAGCAAATACTAGTCCAAATATTTTCTTATTCATTTCGTCCTCCAAAGTTATATTTCTTATTTTTTATTATATAAAAAAAATCTCTTCACATGATAAATACACATAGGAAATCTCAAATGTGACATAACAAAAAAAATGCCCAAAAGTGCTCAGCATATGTACAGTTAGTGTTGGCGGAACAGAAAAGACATTTAATTACAAAACAAAAAGTTTTAAATAATTATTCATAAAACAAGGACTATGGTCAATGACCATAGTCCTCTTTATTTTAAATATCTATAAACTATTTTTGCATGAGATTAATTTATTATTCTGCAGGAAATGCTCCCTCAAATGGTGGTGGGCCAAATCCTTCGTGCTCCTTAACTTCTGTTGAAGCAGTTGCTTCTGTCTTTGTATCTCCACATACAAGAGTATATGTTTCTCCATTCTTAATATTTGCTGAAGAATATAAAACATATCTAAGTGCCTTACTTGCAACTTCAGAGAATACTATGTTTCCTTTAGAATCTACTATCTTATAATAACTTCCAACTTCAATTCCAAGAGGTGAAGGTCCTCTATCCAAATCCATTGGTGGTGGGGGTGGCATAAATCCTTCGCCTGGATTAAATCCTTCACCATCTCCTGGGAATCCTGGAGGAGGTCCACCTGGACCACCATGTTCATTTCCACCAAACTGTATTACTGGTTGCTTAAGTATAGTTGGATCTTCTGGCATTCCCATATCACCAACTGAAAGTAATGTAACACCATCACCAATGTAATAATCATCATTACAATCTATAGGTGAGTTACCTGGAGCAACAGCACCATATGCAAGTACTTTTCCACCATATGCATAGAATGAACCGTTACAATCGATACCATCACCATTTGCTGAAAATGTTCCTTCATAATCGCTATTATCTTCAAGAACACCAAAACCGTTAGTTACATGTAACTTATAGTCATGTTTTTTATCATCTGCAATGTAAACATTTATTTCACCTGTGTAAATTCTAAAACATCCACCTGAACGTGAATATGTGTCTCTTGCATATTTTTCTTCTTTTTCATCTTCATATGTATAAACAACTTTATACTTTTCTGTTGCATTAATACCATCATCATATGTGTATGTGTAAAGATATGGTGAATCATTTCCACCATCTGTACCAAGAATAAGATTCTTAGTTTCTACACCTTCATATGCTCTATTAACATATACCTTACTGTCTCCAGTAATTAATGTATCATTTGCTACTGAAATACCATCATCTGAGGCATTAATAACAAGTTTACCGCCTGACATATTAAATGAATTTTGGCTCTTAATACCATCTTCTGGGCATCCTAAAATAACCTGATTTTCACCACATGTTGTAAGGTTACTATCTTTTTGTTCTTCTTCAAAGTCTTCATCAGGACTAGCTGCATAACCATCCTTTGGTGGTTGCTGTCCATTCATAGGAGGCATACCTCCTTCAGCACCATATTTAACACCTGTATTTGTTGTATCAAGATTGATATAACCACCTGTGATATTTAATCCACCACTTGCATCTTTATGATACTCTTCTCCAGCAACTAATTTACTTATTGGTTTAACCGATTTATATGTATAATAGTAATCTTTTGAACCAACCTTAATTCCCTTATGACTACCTGTATCTACATTAATATATTCGCTCTTACTTGAACTTGTGAAACCATCTTTTTTAATTAATGTATTATAATTTCCTTCACCAAGTTCCTCATTGTAATAGTTAAGACCTGCATTTTCAAAATATGTCTTAATTACAACGTTACCACCTGAAATATTTGCTTCTTCAGCCTGAATACCATCACCATAAACATTATCAGCTTTTAAGTATCCACCTGAAATATTAACTGAATAATTTTTTGCATTAACTGCATCATCACCAGAATATAATACTTCAACAACACCACCTGTAATATCTACAGTTCCATTCTTAGACTTAATAGCAGAACCTTTATTTGATGTCAACTTAAGATTTCCACCTGAAATCTTAACGCCACCTTCACCATTAGCTCCAGTACCATCTAAGCAATCGCCATTTGTTGTAACATTAATGTTACCACTCTTAATATTAAGTGTACCCTTAGTTACAATACCATCAGCTGGATCTTTACCAGCATATTCTGTATTAACATCCATTGAATCAACAACATTAAGCACACCGTTACCGCCATTTACAATTGTAAGTGTTGAAGACTTTTCTTCATTTGCTTCCTGATTAATAATAGCCTTAGGTTCATTTACAAATGAATCATTACCAAGTATATTATTCTCACCTACTAAAGTGATTTTTACATTAGTACCAGCAAACATTGAAACTGATGAATTATCACCCTTTGTTGTCTGTGCTAACTTAGTATTATCAATAGTAAAATTATCAAAAATCAAATTAACTTTATAACTAGATACAACGAAAACAGCATCCTTAACTGCACCTGTAAATGCATAAGTTCCTTCTGCTGTAATTAAAACTCTAGTAACACCCTTCATAACTCCAACAGTAACGCCTTCAGGTTTTACTTCTTCACCATTTACTTTAATGCTTGTACCTTCTTCAGCAAATGCAACTACAGGAGTTGTTTCTATGACCTTACTTGCTTCTTCATCAACCTTAGCATTATCCTCATATGAAATTTCTGGAATTTCAAAATCCTTTTCATCATATGGTTGCTTAAAATTATTTACGATGTCTTTTGAATCTTCTTTTGTTTCGGAAGTTTTTTTATCATCCTTAACATTTTTGTCATCTGTCTTCTTCTCTGTTTTTTTCTGATTGTCATTTGTTTCATTAGAGATTACATATTTATATTCGTATAATCTCTTCGATTTTTTAGCCATCTTATTAAGCTTCTTTGTTGAAACTTTCTTTGACTTTTTAACTGAGAGAAGTTTTAAAGTTGTAGTCTTTTTAAATGTAAATTTCTTAGACTTTCCAGCTTTAATTACTTTACTCTTCTTAAACTTCTTACCAGTTGTGAAATAAACTTTGTAGTTTTTCTTAGCTTTAACTTTTACTTTTACTTTTTTTGCATAAGTTCCAGCATTTTTACTAATCTTAAATCCAACCGGTTTTTTCTTTGTGTTCTTCTTTGTAGAAACACTCTTGTTCACCTTATTCTTAGACGCTGCTTGTGCAGATGTTGGAACATATGCAAATGAAAGCGCCAAACTAAGAACAACGGCTATGGTCTTCTTTATGACTCTTTTGTTCATATTGAAACCTTCCTTTCTTTTTTCTTTTTTCCCCATTATCTTTAAACAAATTTATATATTCGTTTTTCAAACTTTTGTTCGAAAAACAAAATGGACGCTTCCTTTCGGAAACGCCCATTATTTTTAAATTATTTAAACACGTGAATAATTTTACTTTAAAAATCAAAATTTGTCAAACACTGACATTAATTGTTCTGATGATCCAATGTTTTTAAAACTGATCTGATGTTATGATTCATAATATTTATTTTTTCATAGATTTAGTCTTTTTTTACTCTAATTGACTTGAATTCTATTGGCATATGCTTTCCTTTTTGGCTATTTTTTCTAAAAAGAAAGACTTTTTCTCTTTACTCTACTTGTTTTTCATCAACAAATGCTTTCCTTTTAGTCATTTTACAAAAAAAGAAAGACTTTTCAATCTTTTATATTTTTTTAAAAATCTAGTATAATAAACAACGTCATAATTAAATATTTAAATAAGCAGGCTGCCATAGACAGCCTGCTAAATTTTTATCTTTCCAAATTTACAATATATTCTCTATATCGTCATAACCATTTTTCTTAAGCAACATCTTAAGACCTTCGTAAGCTTCCTTCTTGCTGTAGTTATGTGTTTCTAGGAATTCATCATTCAATCCAACTACATAATCATAGAATAAAACTCCAACCTTAAGATCATCCTTATATCTTTGGAGATCTTCCTTTTGATGGTGTAGACATTAAAAACACTAAAATTCATGTTTATGTAAAAAACGATATTCATCCGCACTGTTTTGCTATACCAAATGACTATAGTTATTTTTTAATTAACGAAATGGATCTTGATGTAAACAACAACGATGAATTATGCAACGCATTTATACACGAATGCATCCATTATCTTCACACTTCAAACGGAACATCATTTAACAGCATTATAAATGAAGGATTTGCTGCATATAATGAAATAAGAGCACTTAGAAAATACCAAAAAGATCACAATATAGAAGATACCGAATTCTATGAAAGATTTGGATATACTCTAAAAAAAGGTGAAGTAACGGAAGCAAATGCTGAATCCTTATTCTTAAAAGAATATACAAATACAGAACGTGTATATCCATATGGATTTGCATTTATGACATATCTTCACGAAACATATGGAGAAAAAGCATTTACAAATTTATTCTCAGCAGCTAAAATAATACTAAAAAAAGAAGTTAAAAACCAAGAAATCAATCATAATGATCTTTCCAGTA
>ODAI013701459.1_pt1 | contig 11643 bp, 11 predicted proteins | sample 1539321 | NCBI WGS metagenome assembly ODAI01 (sample SAMN02144231, study PRJEB22623) | gut metagenome | biome: sheep rumen | host: Ovis aries | place: New Zealand
CTGACCTCTAAAACATTCTTGGTTTCGCTCCTTAAAATCGGAGCCGGACAGTAGTTTTTGCTCAAAATCCAACATATATAGCACAGATATTCGTAGTTTCACGTTGCAAAGATAGGGATTTTAACTATTCAATCCAAATTTTAATCAATTTTTTTATGTCTCTCAGTGTTTTTAATACATAAAATCGGTTTTTTTTATAAATGTTAAAAATGGATGGGTGTTTTGGGAAATTCTTGCAACTCTTAAAATCTTTGGAACATTTTAACTCCCCTGGAATTTTTGAGACCTTGGATTTTCCAGAAGAACTCCGTTCCGCTGCATCTTTGTCAATGTGTCGAAGCAGCACGGAAAAAAGGCGGCGGTTGATTGCCGAAACAATTCAACCGCCGCGCAGTCATGAAAAGATAATATAATTGGAACTGTAGGTTTCTTAGTCGAATATCACTTTCTTTCCATTGATGATGTAGATGCCCTTTCCTGGCTTTTCTACACGGCGTCCTTGCAAGTCGTAGATGTCGAATGAGCCGTCGATTCTGCTGCTGTTCTCCACCTTGTCAATGCTGGTCACGCCGTCGTCGTCCACTTCGTAGAATTCATAATTTCCGTCTACGAATGCGTCTGTAAACTTGGCGTTGGTGCCTTCTTCTTCGAGGTAAATGTAGTTGCTGAAGCCTTTAACTGGAGTCTCGCGTGTTGCGTAGTACATCTTACCCAATTCGTAGAAATAAGCACCGTGCTCCTGCGGCTTGATGGTGTATGGTTCGTAGCTGCCGTCTGCTACTACGCGGTATTTCTTGCCTGAGGTGTCGCCCACGACGCTCACGAGCTTGTCCACTTTCGTCTTTTCCGCCGGAACCCATTTTCCGTCAGGATAAACGTCGCCTTTGACTACGGGGAAGTCGTCGAGGAAGTAAATCGGGCCTGCAATCTTTTCGGTCACGCCGTCACGGTTTTCCACCTTCACTTTCGTGTAGTATGAGCCTTGTTGCACTACCGGGAAGTCGGTCGGTCGGATGATGTATGACTTGCCTGCGATGAGGTAAGGTTCGTTGTCGCCCTTGGACTGTACGAACTCGAAGTGTAGCGTTTTCCACACGAGGCGGTCTACGATGGCCAGTGATGAGCCTTTTCCGAATGTTTCTTCAAACTGTGCCTTGGTCAGTGTGACCGGAAGTGTTACGGTACTCCACTTGTTGCGGTCGAGTGAGCGGTGGATGACGAGTTTCTTCATCACCTTTGTGGTGCCCTCGTCCATTTTCGGGTCGAAGATGTCGGTCATCAACGTGTTGTTTGCCGGATTGTCTTCGTCCATCACGAGGATGTCCGGTTCGTCTTTGCCCAGGTAGATGAGCTCAAAGTCGTCAAAGCAAACCCATTCTTTATCGCCTTCGGTGCCAGTGTATTCAACGCCGATTGTGATTTCACGGCTTTCGCCTACTGTAATGGGTACTCCTACGCGGAATTTCTGTGCCTGTGTATTCTTCGTTGCATCGAAGAATCGTCCTGCGCCGTCAATGGTCTTTGGCAGGTAGTATATTTCATTGGCGTCGCGTCCGAGGTCTTGTCCCTTGATGCGTGCGAAGACAGAATTGTCCTTCATCCATTCCAAGCGCTCTTTGGTCGAAACTTGGTATCGTGCCCCGTTGGGGTCGGAACCCAGGTTGGTGTATTTGAAGTCGTCTGACTGCATGAATTCTTCTTTGGAGAAAGATGCCAGGTCGCGTTCTGGCACCCATGCCTCGAAAATTGATGGCAGTCGGCGTTTTTGTGTTTTGTTTTCAGAGGTGGCAAACAGGAATGCTTTGTCGCTTGCTTGCGGTTGGCAGGCCATTTTAATGTCTGCTGCATTGTATTGTGCCTGTCCATTCTCGTCGATGACGTAGTTCGTCATGGCATTGGGCGCATAGAAGCCTTTGCAGTAGATGATGTAGTTGCCTTCGCGCAGCTCAGTGATCTTCTGGGTGAGCTTACCCGGTGTATTATACATGGAAACTGCAAAATTCGCTTCATGACCTTGTGTCATATAATGTTCGCGAGTGCGCACCTGGTCGCTTCCCTTTGAGTGTCCGAATCCAACCATGTAGTTGTAGCCTACACCTACCTTGCGCAGCGGTGTCTCCGCGTCATAGACATCCTTCGCGTTGAACGAACGGCCGTCTTCCCAGTTCCAGGAATAGCCGCTGCGGTGCTGGCCTGAGTACATCTCGCAATAAGAACTGTAAAATTTGTTGTTGGAGATGTTGAAGCTGATGTCCACCGGCTGGTCTGCCGAGGCTGTCAAACGGTAGCGCTTACGTTCTCTTTGTGTAACGATTTTCCATCGTGCGGAATTGTCTTTCGCCAATTCTGCCAAGCCTTCTTCAAGGCTGACCTCACGCTCGGTGTAGTTCTGCTCGTCGCCAACTCTGCTGTCCAGGAACCCGTTGTGCATCGTGCCGGCAAATTTCTTGAATCTGATGACGTTATAGTCTTTTCCAGGTGCTTTCTGTAATTGTAGGCAAAGATAAGATTCGCGGTTACCGAACTCACGCAATTGTTTGTTGTTGTCATTGAGGTCTGTTGCCCTCTTGGTGTAAATCACATATTCATAACCTCCGTTAAGGTCTTCTTTTACTGGATGGAATACCCACACGAAAGCTCCAGGGTAATCGTCGCCACTGAGCTTGTCGGCTGCTGTTCTCTTATGATACTCAACACCTTTTGTACGGAGGTACAAATATTTGAACCTCTCAAAAGAGCCCATCGCTCCGTCGGTGTGTGAAACGCGTCCGAGCGCGCATTGGGTGCCCACGCCGGTTTGGCAAATCCAGTAACCGTCATAACCGAGCACACTAGTGCCTTTCTCGAAATAAAGTGGGATGCCGATGTGGCTTGCAATGGCAGAAGAGCCCCACATGTCGCCCAAGTCAAGGTATTCGCCTGTCTCGACGTTGCATAGGTAAACATCTTCCATGTTGCCTGTCATCTCACGGCCTGGCCAATGAAGTCCCAACAGTTTTTCTGCATTGATTCCGTCGATCTCGTCCAGAGGCTTGTCGAACAAGAAACCGTCCGCACTCAGCGGTAAACTCACTAACAAACTTGCCGCCAAAAGCAAATTTGATAAAACTACTATCCTTTTCATATTCTATTGTTTTTTGTTTTTAATTGTTGTTATTATCCTATTTTCTTAATCTGCTTAAATTCCTTAGTGGTGAACAAGTCTTGGGTTTTTAGTCTTCTTCCCAAATGTCAAAGGAATTGTTCCAATCTTCTCCCCAATCTTCTCCCCAGTCAATGAAATCTTTTCCAGGCTGTGGGTTGATGGGGTCATTGCCTTCGCCACCGACGTTAGCGTATGAAGCTGCTTGGCAGAAGGGGGGTTGTTCGATGATGATGCCCGCTGTTCTCGGACTTACATACTCCAATCTTTTCTTTTCCATAACTTTTAGTTTTATATTTTTATTAAATTTTATTTTTATCATTATCATTTTATCTCCTGAATTCCTTTTTTTGTTTGTCGTTTGGGCTTGTCTGCCAACTTTGCTTTTTATTGTTATCCTTAATATAATTATTATGTTGTCATTTGGAATTCGTTTGATGTTCCTGATGTAAACTCTCTTGTTCATCTTTTGTGCCACATGCACATCCTATAAAGCACAAAATTAATGCCAAATCTGCAATCTGTAGTTTGCAAAATCTATGGTTTTAATATTTGTTTAATTTATAACATATTGATTTTAAGCATTTTACAATAAAGTTAAAATGTTTTTATTTTTATGTTTTTCAGTTAATATTATGTTCACATTTTGAACAAATGTGTGTTTATAGAACATGGAAAAGTGAACATTTATTGATTTTCAAGGCCGTTTATGCAATAAAAATGAATAAAAAAACTTCATTTTTGTTGTTGTGGAACAGTTTTTAACCATTTTTCTGGATATTTCTCGGGTGATGCAGTAAAATCGTTTGTCGTAGCAGCGTCGTGTCGACATGTGTATAGATTTCTGTGGTGGAAATACTTTCGTGTCCGAGCATCAATTGGATGGCGCGCAGGTCGGCGCCGCCCTCAAGCAATGCAGTGGCGAAAGAGTGGCGGAAGGTATGTGGTGAGATGACTTTTTTGATGCCTGCTATTGCAGCTTGTCGTTTGGTCATGATCAAAATCATGGTTCGGGTCAGGTGCCTCCCGCGGCGATTGAGGAACACATAGTCTTCTTCACCTGGCGAGACGGGCATTTGGCCGCGCCACAACAGCCATTGCTCAATCTCAAAAAGAGCGCTGTCGGAAACTGGGACAAGCCGTTCTTTGCGTCCTTTACCCAGAATGCGCAAAAACCCTTCCTCCTTATATATATTAGACAGCTTTAGGTTGGTGAGTTCGCTCACGCGTAAGCCGCAGGAGAAGAGCACTTCGATGATGGCTTTGTTGCGCTGCCCCAACGGGTCGCTTAGGTTGAATGTCTGCTCAATCAGGTCGATTTCAGCCGTTGAGAGCACGTCGGGCAAGTGGCTTCCTAGTTTTGGGGCGGACAGTAATTCCGTCGGGTTTTCTTCTATAAACCCGTCGAGAAAAAGGAATTTGTAAAATGTCTTGATGCCGCTGACGATCCGTGCCTGCGACCGGGCGCTGATGCCCAAGTCGCAAAGGGTTGCCACAAATTGCTCCAAATCTTCCAACTGCACTTGGCCGACCGGTAGATTTCGGGAGGAGAGATGCTGCATCAGCTTGTCGACATCGCGCAAGTAGGCTTCCAGCGTATGGCTGGAATAATTGCGCTCCAATTTCAGGTAACGTTGGAACGCCTGTAGCATATTAGCCGAGGTTTTCTTGCCCGTTTCCATTTTTATGTGTACATTTGCATCGTTCAACACATGGGGCACGTCAAAAATGTGCTGTGTCCCTCAATGCAAAGTTAAAAAAAATCGTTGAAATATGAAAATTCTTATCGTTAACGGTCCGAATTTGAACCTCTTAGGCCGCAGAGAGCCTGAAATTTATGGTAACATGACGTTTGAAGACTATCTTTCCGTCCTTCGGGAACGATTGCCGCAAGTAGACCTCGCATTTTTTCAAAGTAATTGCGAGGGGGCGCTGGTCACCAAGCTTCAGGAAGAAGGTTTCACGGTTGACGGCATCGTCCTCAATGCCGGCGCCTATACGCACACCAGCATCGCTTTGCTGGACTGCATACGCGCCATAGCGTGCCCTGTCGTAGAGGTGCATCTGTCCAATGTGTGGCAGCGTGAGCATTTCCGCAATCATTCCATGATAGCGCCTGCCTGCACGGGCGTTGTCGCAGGCTTCGGACTTGATTCCTACCGCCTTGCCATCGAAGCCCTTTTGCAGTTAAAAGCTTGACGAGATGACCAGTGAATTGGAAAAATATTTGAGGCAGCATAGTGATCCGGAGGGTGAATATTTGTATCGCCTATGGCGCGACACCAATGTCCGCTTGCTGCACGGGCGCATGGCCAGCGGCCATTTGCAAGGGCGTTTGCTGAAGATGTTGGTCAGCATGATAAAGCCTAAGAACATTCTTGAAGTCGGTACGTTCAGTGGATATTCTGCCATTTGCATGGCAGAAGCGCTGGAGGAGGGCGGCAAGGTCTGGACTTTTGAAATCAACGATGAGCAGGAGCCTTTTACGCGTCCATGGATAGAACAGTCGGCCGTCGCTCATAAAATCGACTTCAGAATCGGTGATGCCAATGTCGAAGTGCCTAAGTTGGGCGTGTTGTTCGATATGGCATTTCTCGATGGCGACAAGCGGACATACGTTGAAACCTATGAAACGGTATTGAATTTTGTTAAAAACGGTGGATTTATTATTGCCGACAATACGCTTTGGGACGGACATGTCGTCGAAGCGGCTTACGATAAAGACCCGCAAACCCTTGGCATCAGGGGATTTAACGACCATGTGTCGGCCGACCATCGCGTGGAGAAAGTGATGCTACCCATGCGCGATGGCTTGACCCTCATCCGTAAAAAATGAATCTTTTAAGCTGATTTCTTTCTTTTAAGCTAATTTCTCGAGGATTCCCACCAACTCTTTCATCCCTTCCGACGCTCCTTTCATGATGTGTCTCACCTGTCCTATTCCAGTGGTGTTCACGGGCTTGGGGTCGATGATGAACACGGGGGTGCCCGGCGCAGTGTATCTCACCAGTCCTGCCGCAGGGTAGACGTTGAGCGATGTGCCGATGACAACCAGCAGGTCTGCCTGTGCCACTTTTTCTGCCGCGATGTTAATCATCGGCACTGCCTCGCCAAAAAACACGATGTAGGGTCGCAGCAAACTGCCGTCTCCGGCCAGCGTCCCTGGCCTCACCTCGCAATTTTCAGGCGACAAGGTGCGGATGTACTTGGGATGGTACGGGTCTCGGCTTGAGCACACTTTCATCAATTCGCCATGCAGGTGGATAACGTTGGTAGAGCCGGCCGCCTCGTGCAGGTTGTCTACATTTTGCGTCACTATTGTCACATCGTATTCCTCTTCCATGCGTGCAATTAGCAAGTGCCCTTCGTTGGGGTTTGCCTTGACCAGCTCGCGCCGCCGGATGTTGTAAAATTCCGTCACCAGGTCAGGGTTGCGCTCCCAGCCGTCGTGGGAGGCGACCTCCTCGACAGGATACTTGTCCCAAAGTCCTCCAGAATCGCGAAACGTGCTTAATCCACTTTCAGCCGACATCCCGGCTCCTGTCAAAAAAACAATCTTTTTCATAATGAGCAACATTAATTTGATGCAAAAATAATGTTTTTTACAAAATTTTTCACATAAATCAAATATAAATATTATCTTTGCAAAGATAATGATTTAACAAGTAGAATTTATGGACAAACTAAGTTATGCGTTGGGTCTGGGCATCGGTCGACAACTGGCGCAAATGGGTGCGGAAGACCTTAACGTAGAGGAATTTTCACAAGCTGTCAAAGACATGATTTCTGGTAAAGAACCCAAGATTTCGTTCAATGAAGCACAAGAAATAGCCAACAAATTTTTTCAACAACAAGAGGAGAAACAGCAGGCGGAAATTGCTGAAAAAGGTAAGCAGGCCAAGGTTGATGGTGAAAAATATTTGGAGGAAAACGCCAAGAAGGAGAACGTCGTGGTGTTGCCCAGCGGTCTCCAATACATGGTTTTGCAGGAGGGAAGCGGCAAGAGTCCCTCTGCTACAGACAAGGTGAAATGTCATTATGAAGGCATGCTCGTGGACGGCACGCTTTTCGATAGTTCAATCCAGCGTGGCGAGCCCGCTACGTTCGGGCTTGACCAAGTAATCGTGGGCTGGACAGAAGGTTTGCAGCTCATGCAGGAGGGCGCAAAATACCGCTTTTTCATCCCTTACCGTCTTGGCTATGGTGAGCGTGGCGCCGGCGCGATGATTCCGCCATTCTCGACATTGATTTTTGATGTAGAACTTATTGAAGTTATAAAATAAAAAAAAGAATTATGAAAAAACTAATGTATCATGCACTCATTGCAGGAGTTGCAGGAGTATTCGCATCATGCGGGAACTCAACGCCAAAGGCAGACTTGAAAACCGACTTGGACTCTTTGAGCTACGCTATTGGCTTTGCTCAGTCAGAGGGTCTTACGGGCTACCTTTTAAACATGGGTATTGACTCAACTTACATGAACGAGTTCGTAAAAGGTTTTAACGAAGGTGCCAACGCTGGTGACGACAAACAAAAGGCCGCCTATTATGCAGGTATCCAGATTGGCCAGCAAGTTGCCAACCAAATGGTGAAAGGCATCAACTTTGAGGTGTTCGGTGAAGATTCTACCAGAACGATTTCCGTAAAGAACCTTTTGGCGGGATTTGCCAGCGGTGCCACTCGCAATGAAAGCATCATGACGTTTGAACAAGCTGCCAAATTGTCTGAAACAAAGATGCAGAAGATTAGGGCAGAAGTGATGATGGAAAAATATGGCGACAACAAGAAGGAAGGCGAGAAATTCCTGGCTGAGAATGCTAAAAAGGAGGGCATAAAGACATTGCCCAGTGGTGTTCAATACAAAGTCATCAAGGAAGGAACTGGTACAAAGCCCGAAGACGGCGCAAGAGTAACGGTTCATTATGAAGGGAAGACCATTGACGGAGCCGTGTTCGACAGTTCTTATGAGCGCAAAGATCCGGCAAAGCTCTATCTGAGCCAAGTCATCAAGGGATGGTCAGAGGCATTGAAAGAGATGCCCAAAGGCTCTGTATGGGAAGTCTATATCCCCCAGGAATTGGCATACGGCGAGCGTGAACAAGCTAAAATCAAGCCGTTTTCAACGCTGATCTTCAAAATAGAATTGATTGACGTTGAAAATCTTCCGTCTACAATTTCCATTAAGTAAAAATTGATGAAGGATGAGACAAATGATGATCATGGCTCTTGCTCTTGTAGCAGGAGCCTATTTTAATACCGCTTTTGCGGCAAAGAAGGATAAAAAGAGGAAGAAGGCGAAGATGGAGCTCAAAACCAGTTCCGATTCGCTGAGCTATGCCTCTGGAATGGCGGCTACGCAAGGACTTTTGCGCTATTTGATGGAGCAATATGGCATTGACCAGGCGCAAATGCCTCTGTTCATCAAAAGTTTTCAGGACAACATCTACAAGATGGAGCGTGAAGACGAGAGAATCAAGGCGGCAGGGGTGTCCGTGGCGACCATGGTTCATGAAAATATCCTCAAAAACGTGCGTGACCAATTCAGGAACAGCAGTGACTCCATCCATCTGGACATGTTTGCCAAAGGCTTTATCGCTGCACTTGAAAATGATACGACGAATATGACGGAAGAGCAGGCGCACAGGTATCAAAGAGAGCAGATGTATGGGAAGACCAAGCGCCAAGGCGAAGCATTCTTAGCAAAAAATGCGTTGGAGAAAGACGTTGTGGTGCTGCCCAGCGGGCTTCAATACAAAGTCCTGAAAAAGGGCGAGGGAGAAAAGCCCGATGTCTACGACAAGGTGGTGGTACGCTATGAGGGACGGCTGCTTGACGGTACGGTTTTTGATGCGACCAGTAAACATAATACGGAGACCGACGAGTTTGAGGTCAGCCGTGTCATCGGAGGATGGGCAGAGGCGTTGATGAACATGCCCGTGGGCAGCAGATGGGAAGTCTATATCCCGCATTATCTGGGATACGGTGACAGGGAAGCGGGAAATATTCCCCCAATGAGTATGCTCATCTTCGATATAGAGCTGATAGACATCAAAAAAGCACCTAAAAAAGAGATGCCTACAACGATTCAATTGGATTGAATAGTCGCTGGCGCATAAGAAACAGGCCCAACTTCCTATGGACAAGGTGTTGGGCCTGTTTTTTCTTCTGGATAAAGATAAGGTGCTATTCTTTGGGCAGACGATAGATGAGGGCGACGGCGTAGGCTGAAATTCCTTCTTGCCGTCCCGTAAACCCTAACTTCTCCGTAGTTGTTGCCTTGATGGAAACGTTGTCTGTTGATGTCCCGATCACTTGTGCAAGGCATTCTTGCATTTGCGGGATGTAGGGGTTCAATTTCGGGCGTTCAGCGCAGATGGTCGCATCAATGTTGCCGAGCACATAGCCTCGTTCTTCTAGCAGTTGCATGGTCTTCTCAAGAATGATTTTGCTGTCCATGTCAAGTGTGGCTGTTGATGTGTCGGGAAAATGGAAGCCGATGTCTCGCAGGTTGGCGGCTCCCAATAGCGCATCACAGACGGCATGGATGAGGACGTCGGCATCGCTATGGCCGAGCAGGCCCAGTGAATGTGGAATCTTGACACCGCCAATGATGAGGTCTCGTCGTTCTGCCAGTTGATGGACATCATAGCCCATTCCGATACGAAAATTCATCTTGTCTACGTTTTTTCTTATTTACGTTTAAAAAGGTCTCTGAGACCGTCCATGTCGAATGTTAATGAGAAGCGCAACGTCTGGTCCAGCGGATTGCTCTTCGTGGTGGCAATGAGATAGCCTGCGTCCAGTGAGAGAACGCTCATCCTGAAGCCTGCTCCAACGGAGAAATAGGTCCTGTTGCCTTTGTTCTCGTTTTCATGGTGGTAACCCGCACGCACGCTGAACTGGTCATGGTAGACGTATTCTGCACCAATGCTCCAATTGATTTCCTGCAGCTCTTCTTTGAAGCCGCCGGGGGCGTCGTTGAAACTTTTGAAAATTCCGCTGATGGACGACACGTCGTCGTATTGGGTGCGGACACGCTCCCTGTAGTCGTTTTCGTCTTCGCCTTCTTCGATGGGAGGAACCGTTGGTACAAGGAATTTGCTGGCATCGGCTGCGATTGAAAAGCGGTTGTATTCGTCAATGGGTATCATCAGGGAGGCGCCCAGGCGCAAGTTTGCCGGGATGAACTGGCTTCTGTCGTCACCATAGAACGAGATTTTACTACCGATGTTGCTGATGTTCACGCCTAAGCCCAATTGACATTCGCGGCTGCCTAGATTCACATAATTTTGGTAGTAGCACGACAAGTCGGCCGCGAAAGCTGAGGCCGGCGCCGTGTCTTCGCTGTAAGTGTAGCGCAAGTCAGAATAAATCCATCTGACGGCAGCTCCCAATGAAAATTTTTCCGACAGCATCAGTGAATATGCTACATCCAATGACATTTCGTATGGCCTGACGGTCATCGTCCCCCCTTCGTCGGTGACATCTCCTAAGGAGAAATATCGCAAGGAACCGCTCACGGCTGAATAGTCGCCAATGCGGTAGTAGCCGGAGAGGTAGCCCAGGAAGATGTCGTTGACCAATGAGCGCAACCATGGCGTATAGTTGATGGAAAGCCCAGCGCGGCTGATGGTGAACGGGTATTTGGCAGGGTTCCAATACTGTGAGTTCACATCTGGGTCTGTCGCGGCCCCCACGTCGCCCATGGCGGCTCCCCGGGCATCTGGGGCAATAGTCTGTGAGATGACGGCATATTCAACCGGGTTGTATATGTTGCGCTTGTCTTGTGCGTTCGTTCTTGCGGTGATGCTCAATAGCATTGCCGCAATGCTTATTCTCATTATTGTTCTCATTCTGTCCATGTCTTTTTCAACTGACACCGGTGCCAATTGCTGTTATGTTAAACGTTTTTTTTGTTTATTTATTGCCTATGATAATTAGTTTCTTAGCTTTTGATATTTTCTTGCTGCCGTCGCATGACATTGATACGCGGTAGAGGTAAACTCCCGTCTTCAATTTGTTGCCGCCGTCGATGCAAAGATCCCAGTCCATGGTGTAAGTGTTCCCTGTTGACACCCCATTTTCGCTGCGTTTCCAGAGCAGGCGGCCGCTGGCATCAAAAATGTCGAGCTCTATGTCGATTGGGCTGTTGGTGCGGTCGTGGGTAATGATAAACGAGGTGGAGGTGGTGGCTGGGTTGGTGGTGCAGGTGACATCGAACACGTTGGGGGCAAGGCCTCTGACCACATTGAATGAGAGTTCTGAAACCGACGGGTTGTTGAGGATGTCCCATGCCCGGAACATCAGTTTGTGCGGGCCGGCTGGCAGTTCCGGGATTTGGTAATGGGCTTTTCCACTGGTGTAGCTGCCAAAATCGAAGGTGAAATAGTTGTTGAGGATGTATGTCCGGGTCATGTCCCCGTCAACAATCAGTTCCAAGTCGTGTCCAATTCCGCTTCCGGCCGCGTTGATGCCGTCTTTGTCGCTGATTTCTGCCACGA
>ODAI013804230.1_pt1 | contig 11642 bp, 9 predicted proteins | sample 1539321 | NCBI WGS metagenome assembly ODAI01 (sample SAMN02144231, study PRJEB22623) | gut metagenome | biome: sheep rumen | host: Ovis aries | place: New Zealand
GCAGAGGTCATCTCGCCAAGACTGCCGTCCCAGAACCGGTACAGTACCGGAGCTTCGGCTACTGATTCAGTCTTTTTTTTTTACGTCGCCTGATTCGTCTTCCGGCTCCGTATCTTCATCTGCTTCGGCTTCTTCCGAGTTCACCTGGTCTGTGAAGTGCGTAATCGGGATCTCAGATCCGGGAGCAGGTTCGTCCTGTTCTGCTGCAGCCTCTTCCGCAGGAGCAGCCTCCGAAGCTTCAACTTCTGTCTCACCTGCGACTTCAGCCGGAGCAACATCTGTCTGCTCAGCCTGTTCAGGCTCTGTCTGCTCAGCCTCAGCCTTCTCCGGCTCGTCCTGCTTCACTTCGGGCTCATTGTTCTCTATCTTGCTAACGATCGCATCTATCACGGCATCGGGGTCTTCCCACCAGTCGATGGACCATACACGGAGGAGCTTCCAGCCGAGACCTCTTAAAACACCGGGCTGCGAGATCTCGCGCGAATACGCGGAATCGTTCTTATTCACGCCTGCGCCGTCTATCAGGATTCCGAGGCAGTATTGCTTCTCGCCCTTCCTGGTGACGCCGATATCTACTTTGAAGCCTGAATCGCCGACCCTGCGCTCAACTTCGTAACCCAGAGCTCCGAGGTGGGCACATATATCATCGGCAATGCCCGTAAACTCGGCACTTCTGTCGATCACCGGCGAATTACCCTCGCCTGCCGCAGATGCAAGGATATCGGCATCCCAGTTGCTGTTGCCTTCGGCGTACATGAGGAACCTCTTGAACGCCTTGACTCCTTCTGGAGTAGCTTCGGTCACTCTGAGTGTCTCGGGCTCTATTGACGAGAACACCTTCATCTCGCATCGCGAACGGGTAACTGCAACGTTCAGCCTTCGCCATCCGCCATCTTTGTTCAGCGGCCCGAAATTCATCGACTGCTTACCCTCGCTGTCAGGTCCGTATCCGACCGAGAACAGTATCACGTCTCGCTCGTCGCCCTGGACATTCTCGAGGTTCTTGATGAAGATCGGCTCTTCCCTGCCGAATGCCCATTTCTCGAACTCCGGGTCCTTCCTGCACTCTTCGTCGATCTTATCTTCTATCAGGCTCTGCTGCTGGATGTTGAACGTGACGATGCCGTAAGTCCTCCCCGACTTCTCTGCATTCTTAAAGCACTTCACGAGTTCTTCCGTAAGGCTTGCCGCCTCTGCCTCGTTGGTCCTGGTCTTGCCCGAATCGAACGAACCCGCGCACTTTGTCAGCGTCACGAGCGACGTCTGATCGTCAACGGACGGGAATGTATAGAGCTTATTCTCATAGAAAGCCTTGTTCGAGAACGCTATCAGGCTCTCGTGGCGGCTCCTGTAATGCCAGAGCAGGTGCGTCTCGGGCATGCTCACGGCAAGGCAGTCATCCAGGATGCTCTCGAGATCCTCGGTCTCGGGATCCTCTTCGTAGGACACCTGCTCCTTGAAGAACGACGTCGGCGGCATCTGCTTGGGATCGCCAACGACGACCGCTTCCTTACCTCTGGCAATGACACCGACAGCCTTACACGTAGGCAGCTGGCTCGCCTCATCGAAAACGACCAGATCGAACATCGGGTCGCTCGAAGGCGCGATAAACTGCGCCACGGACATCGGACTCATGAGAACACACGGAGTGATGTTAAGGATGAGCCCCTGAATGCCGGTAAGAAGCGATCTTATCGAGATATTGCGACCCTTGCTCTTGATGGCTTTCTGCAGAGTGCCGAGGCCTGATGAAGCAGCCGCGGTGATATCCTTGATCTCCGGAAGGCTTGCAGCGATCTTATGGTAGATCTCCTGCCTGGTCATAAGTTCGAAGTCATCGCTTATCTTCTTAAGCTGCTTGACCTTCTCATCGAAGATCTTGCCTGAGAATCCCTTAAGAACCGGAGTGGAATCGATAATGCCGCACGCCATGAGCTTGGACCATGCTTTCGAGAAGGCAGGTTCGAGCTGATCTTCGCTGATGACGCCGTCCTCGAATGCCTTTACGACACCCGAGATCTTAAGTTCTGCGCATCTTGCCGCGCAGGCATTGAATATCGTCTTGGATCTTATCGAATTCTCGTTGGTACGGATATCGGAGATCAATGCCTTAACTGAAGCTATGCTTCCGTTATCCGGCATGAGTGCTTCGTCCTCGAGGCCGAGCCTTGCCTTAACGGCACCGTATGCCTTGGAATAATCATCTTTGCATGCCAGAAGATCCGTCATGACCGGAGACATCTTCGGCGAATCTGCCTCGAAGCCGTAAGCAGAATACTCTGCCTTGTAAGCATTAAGGCTGTCCAGCTGAGCATCGAGGTCGCCCCTGTGAGCGCCGGACTTATCGTAAGCCTTGACGCTGTCATACACTTTGCCTACCGCACCGCTCCTGAACAGAGCAAACTTGGATTCTGCGGCAGCAAGTTCAGCCTTCTTGGCTGCGCCGTCCAATGCGAGGAACTCGGGAGTCCAGTCCTTGAGGATATCGGCTCTTGCCTTCGTATATCTGACTACTGCATCCGCAAGACGCCTTACGGAAGCGAAGTCTTCCCCGCTTCCCGTCTTGGGATACGCGGCAACAAATGCTCTGACAGCAGACTCCAGCCTGTCTGCCGCCTGCTCGAGGCTATCAAGTTCAGGCACGAGCTGAACCTTGGTATCCTGGCTGTATTCGGTTGCCTTTACCGCACCTAACACTCCTGACAGGCCTTTGCCCGATGCCTTGAGCTCACCGAGCGCTGCTATGCAGGCTGCGACCTTAGCTTCAGACATGTCCTGCTCGAAGCCTTCGTCCAGGATCAAGTCCGGACTTGCCTTGTATTTGCCGTAAACATTAAGCATCTCGAAGAGCGAGTAACCGCAGCTCCGTGTCTCGCACAGAGCCGTCATATACGAATCGAGTTCTGCTCTTCTGGCCATAACGTTGTCCTTCATCGACTGATAGCCGTCTCCTGAAGTTGCAACAGCCTTGACGCGTTCAGCCATGGCGGTCTCGAGCTGGTCGAGCACATAACTCTTACGTACCTTATTGGAGTGAAGCTCAAGGCAGAAAGGCGCGATGCCGATCTTGCCAAGCCTCGAATATACAACATCAAGTGCGGCCTTCTTCTCTGCTACGAAGAGGACCTTCTTGCCGTCTGCTATGGCATTGGCGATCATGGATGTGATCGTCTGGGATTTGCCGGTGCCCGGAGGACCGTGAAGCACGAAGCTCGCGCCGTCCTTAGCCCGCCTGATCGCATAGAGCTGCGAAGAGTCCGCTGAGATCGGAAGGTACACCGAGCCGTCATCGGTAAAGGATGCCGCGGACCTCTCCATATCCTCATAATCCCAGGTCAGGCCTCCTTCAAGAAGGCTCTTTACGATCTTGTTGGCAGATATCTCTTCTCTGTGGTTATGCAGGTCATTCCACATGACGAACTGCGAGAACGAGAACATGCCGAGAACGCAGGCATCCACTATCTCCCAGCCGTCTTTGGGAGCCACTGCTCCCCTGAACGTATCAAGGATGGCCTTAACATCGATTCCGCTCGCATCACAGGGAAGCTCTCCGTCCAGCTCTTCGATGTTGATATCGAAGTCCTGCCTGAGCTTCTCCAGTATGGTTATGTTGATGCTGACATCTTCATCGGTCTTCTTCATGGCATATTTGCCGAGGCCGATCTTACGCTTGAGTTCGACAGGGACAAGAACGAGTGGCGCATAGTACGGTTCTGTTTTGCCGTCGTCGTTCCACTTAAGGAATCCGCATGCAAGGAACAGAGTGCCGGCACCGTCTTCTTCGACTGCCAGCTTCGCGCTCCTGTAGAGCTGCTTCATCCTGTCATCGTATTCCTTCTCCGTGAGCGGAGTATATATCCTGGGTTTGTCGGCGTTGATGCCTGCCGTAAGCACTTCTGCTATGGCGGAAGTGTCGCTTATCTTCTCGAATTCGAATTCAAAATCGGGGATCTTGGGGGTCTTGTCCTCGTTCTCACCGGCATCGGTTCTCGGCAGGACCGCATAGTCCTTTTCCTGTGAGATGAGGTCTTCCGCATCGCAGCAGGAAGTAACGAGCAGCGGTACGGCCTTGCCCTTCAGCTTGCAGTTGAGCAGTGCATTGCGCGCGGAAAGGTCGAGGAGCTTACGCTCCCAGAGGTCGAACTTGTTACGCGAACGGTCCTGTACGTTGTCAGACATGAATAGTACCCCCGATGCAAGAATACTACTTATTATAACCCAACACCCGCGTTTTTATTAAGGGCATTAACCGAGGCCGTTAAGCCTCTTGCGGCGCTGACGCCAGTCCGGGATGACGCGTTCGACGTGGTGCCAGAACGCCCGCGAGTGGTTGAGCTCGAGGAAGTGCGAGAACTCGTGCGCCACGACATATTCTATAAGGTCTTCGCCCTGCTCGAACAGCCTCAAGCTGAACTTGAGTGTCTTCTTCGACGGCACGCACTCGCCCCAGAACGACTTATACTCACCGAAAGATATCTTCTCGGGATAGTCGACGCCGAGCCTCGCGTAGTGCGGGTAGATCTCCTCGCAGTAAGCGAGCACGACTCTCTTCAGGGTGTCCTTTCTCCACTTGTCGTATGTGCGCTTGACCTGTGCTTCGTCGGAAGGATCCTTAACAAAGACGTGTACGGAAGACCCGGACACTTCAACATAGTTCTTCTTTCCCTGAAGGATGTGCAGGATCACGTCGCGCCCGAAGACCTTAAGGTGCTCGCCTTCACAGTATCTTACCGGCCTGCCGGACTTGGCCTGCCTGAAGTTGACTTTGTCTATCGACTTGGACAGATAATCTGCCGCGGTGCCGATGAACCTCTCGGCTTCCGCCTGCGATACATACCTGGGATAAGAACAGTACAACGTACCGTCATCTCTTACTCTGACGTTGATATTCTTTACGCGCTTTTGCTCGAATTCACAGATGACCGGACGCCCGTTAAGGCTTACTATCCGAAGAGTGCCCATCAGGCCTTGATCATCTTGTCGAAGTTCTTGCCGTTCATCTCAGCCATGGTGCGGCCGCATTCGGTAAGCCTTCCTTCGATGTGTTCCTGTTCCTTGGGACGCTTGATCTTAAGAGTCGTCGTCTTGATCATGTCCTCTTCGGTGAAGACATAGTGGTGAACGCTCTTATACTGAGGCATCTTGTGGTTTGCTTCATGGACCTTATCGTTGAGATATACTTCGATCTGGCTGTCATCCGGCTCTGTCGCAAGACCGAGCTCCGCGCCGATGGCGGAACGGTTGATGAGGAGCTTGGCGCAGATGTCGATGGACTGTCTGTCGTTCGCATAACCCCAGACGAAAGCCTCCGTTACGCCCTTGATCTCCGTAAGAACTGCCTCGATCTCCTCGGGGAAAGCTTTCTTACCGTTCGTGAGAACGATCATGGACTTAACACGGCCCGTGATGTGGATCGTGCCCTTCTTGTCGATATAGCCCATGTCACCCGTGTGGAACCAACCATCAGAATCGATCGCTTCCTTCGTAGCTTCCTCATTCTCGTAGTAGCCGAGCATGACGCAGTCTGACTTGGTAAGGATCTCACCAACGGCTTTGGGGCCTTTGCCATCGGCATCGATGGTAACGGTAATACCCGGAAGCGGACGACCTACCGAACCGTGGACATCACAAAGCTCGCTGTTGACCGAGATAACAGGCGCAGTCTCCGTGAGACCATATCCCATGAAGAACTGCAGACCGAAATCCGTGAAGGCATCAATATATTTCTTGTCAATGCCGGCGCCTCCGATGACGATCATACGGAAGTTTCCGCCGAGCTTGTCCAATATCTCCTTGAAAACGTTCTTCCTTACATCGATCCCGCAACGTCTGAGGAACCTCGTGACGGGTCTGGCGACTGCGATGATCTTCTCCTTGCCGGAAGCTTTGATGCCGTCTTCGATCTTGGAATAGATATTCTCAAAGAGCAGCGGGACCGAGATACATACGGACGGCTTCCACTCCTCCATGTTCTTTACGATATATCTGAGGCCGTCGCACAGGCAGATGCACGCACCGCACGACAGGATGAAGAAGTCGCACGTATTCTCGAAAGTATGGTGCAGCGGCAGGATCGAGAACGCCCTGTCGGTCTTCCTTACATCGAGAGTCTGCGCGATCGCATAGACATTGGAACAAATATTGTTGTGCGTCAGGAGTACACCTTTACTCATGGATGTCGTTCCTGACGTGAACAGGATTATCTTTGCTTCATTTGCATCGATCGGAGTATCTTCGAACTTGGTGTCACCTGTTTCCCTGAGCTTGAGGCCTTCAGCTATCCAGTCATAGATATCGCAGAACCTGTCGTCGCTCTCGGGCCAGGTGTCTTCAGGCTTCTTGCCCGTGAGGCCGTCCTTGTAGAAGATGACAAACTTCTCCAGAGCGAGGTCGAGTTCGCCGGAGTCCATTTTCGCCGCGATGTCGAGCATCATCTTGTGGTGCTTGTGGTGATAGAAGATAACGCGGCTCTTGGATCTTATGAGCAGCTGGATGAGCTCGTCTTCGGGGAGCATCCTGTCGAGAGGAACGCCGACAGCCGAAGATGAGAGGATCGCATTGTAGGAGACGAACCACTCGTAAGCGTTCTCGCCTACGACGGCAAGCCTTCCGCCTGCGTAATCGCTGTTAAGGATGTATGTGGCAAGACCCTTGATGTCCTGTCCGTATTCGTAGAAAGTGCGGTGGACCTCACTCTGCTTGGGAGATCTCCTGAATATAAATGCGTCAGATTCAGGGAACTTATCACAGGTCTTGATGACAAGATCCTTGATATCGGTGAACTTCTCGGCTTCAAATATAGCGGTACCCGTAACAGGGGTCATAATTATCCTCCATGCGCGCATGAATCATCTGCAGGCGCAATAGCAAATATAACATACTTGCCGAATATTTTACAATAAAAGTGCAATTACTAATATAAATAAAGTGCATTTGCACTATTCGCAAATAATCGGTTATTGGGGTATATTAGACGAGTTAATACTATTAAGAGGTGTTTGTATGCCCGAAGGAAACGATACCGAGAGTATAAAGCAGAACCCGGAGTCCGCACCTGCTGCTCCGGAGAACAAGACATCCCGCGCAGATCACCATAAGCATCTTGATGAGAAGTATCCCACCAAGAGAGGGTTCTGGGATGTTATGGCCAAGAACGGCTTCCTGTTCCTTACGCATTTGCTGTGTGACATGAAGTGTATCGGCAAGGAGAACTTTCCTTCCAACAACCCCTACGTAGTAGCTTCGAACCACCAGAGTTATCCTGACGGCGTTCTTATCATCGACTACCTTCCAAAGGGACATTTCAAGTGGATGTGCTGTCTCGCGGCTTCCGACCTGGAAACCAACCACGGCAAGTTAGGCCGCCTCATAATGAGAGTAGGCAGAGGCATCGCCGTTGACCGTTACGGAAATCCGGTAAGAGGTCTTATCAAGGCCAAGAAGGAGATCGAGAAGGGCAACATCTGCTTCGTATTCCCTGAAGGTACAAGATCACACACCGGCAAGCTCGCAGAGATGAAGGACGGTGCGGCATATCTCGCCATCAAGGCAAACGTTCCCATGGTCCCCGTATATATCGCAGGCGCATACCAGATCTGGCCCAGAACTTCCAAGCACCCTCATCCGTTAGACGGCCTTAAGCGCAGGAAGATCAGGATCTATGTCGGAGAGCCTCTCTACGGCAAGGACTATGACAACGATGCTCACAAGATGACCGAAGCACTGTCCAAGTGGATGCACGAACAAGAAGATCTTCACTGGGATCCTGAGCTCGGCTGATCAAACAACATAAGCAACCAAGAAAAACGCCCTGCACATCGAGTGCAAGGCGTTTTCCTTTTCTCAAATTATCCCTCTCCTACAAAGAAGTTATTTCAGTTCGATATCGTCTACCAGGTTGTCATAGCCTGTCTGTACCTGTGCCCACATGGCATTCCAGTCTGTCTCTCCCGCCTTCTGCGCGAGCTGCAGTGCGAAGGCTGCGATCGTAATGATCGAGAAGACTATCGCGAGGATCAGTGATACGACACCTGTTATGAGAAGTTTGAGATCACCTTTTGCTTTATTCATGTTTACACCCCCACTCCTTTATACCAGATTGTCTTGTTCCACTTGATGTAACTGCTGATGCCCTTGCAGAAATACTTGGTGCCGAGGAAAGTTACCGCGAACAGGAAGATGCAGGCGAACAGCAGTGTTACCGCAAGAAGTATAGCCGAAGGCAGGAACGTGCCGAACGTGCCGAGCACCGCTGCCACGATGAGATATACCGCTGCCGTGAAAGCAAGAACGAGTATTATCAGCAGGCAAACGAGGATGCAGGCGATCATGATCGCTACCGGTATCGCTACGAGGATAGCCAGGAGCACTACGAGCAGAACGCCGACGGGATCAGCCGTCTTGTTTGCATAATCGGCAGGTGCTGCCTTCTTCTTCATGACAGCAGAAAGGCTGTTGCCGTCCTTGAACTCACCTGCGAGCTTGACGGGATCACCAAGACCTTCAGCGATCTGCTCTTCAGTCTTACCGGCTTCCACGCCCTCCGCGAAATGAGCTTCCATATCATCAAGGATATCTCTTACATCCTTATAGGACATGGAATCAAGCTCTTTGGCGAGCAAATCCAGATATTCCTTTTTATTCATCCTTAGTGTCCCCCTGTTTGTTACTTAAGATATCATCTACTGCCTTCGCGAACTCATCCCACTCCGCGCGATCCGATCTGAGCCTGTCACGGCCTGAATCGGTCAGATGATAATACTTACGCGGCGGGCCGTTCTGCGATTCCTTGAGGTAAGTCTCGACACATCCGTCCTGGGCAAGTTTCCTTAAGATCGGATATACGGTACCGTCTGCCACCTGAACCTTCTTGGTCAGTGAATCTGCGAGGTCATAACCGTAACTGTCTCCCTTATCCAGGAATGCAAGAACACACAAATCGAGAACGCCTTTCTTGAATTGGTTGTTCATTGTTCATCCCCCGTTTCCGAATTGTAACAGTTTGGTGCTGTCAGTATTGGTTATAACACACTATTATTCATTGTGCAATACTGGCCTATGTTTACATCCGGGGTGGGTTTTCGCCTTCTCATTTCTTGATCATGTACTTGCGTGCGATGGAATATGCCGCTTTGTAAGGCAGAGGCCGCAATGCCTTGTCTGCCTCCTGTATCTTCTCTCTTATCGGAATGGACTGCGGGCAGTGCTGCTCACACTTGCCGCACTTGATGCACTGCGAGGCATCCGCACTGTCGGCGCGCAGGGCAACCGTCTGGAAGTATTCCTTCCTGCCCGAACTCTTCCCTTCGGAAGCCATGTGATTGTAGCAGGAGAATATTCCCGGGATATCTATGCCCTTGGGACACGGCATGCAGTAACGGCAGCCGGTGCAGTTGACCTTCATGTTCTCGTTGATGATGGCCTTGATCCTGTCTATCATCTCGAGCTCGTGCTCGCCGAAGGAGCCCGCCTCTGCGACGGAAGCTGTATTGCAGTTCTCCTCTATCATCTGTATCGAGTTCATTCCGGAGAGGACGCATGTGACCGCCGCCTGGTTCCAGAGCCAGCGGAATGCCCACTCTGCAGGTGTCCAGCCGTTCCTGTCTTCTGCGATCTCTTTTCGCGCACGCTCGGGAAGAAGGTCCACGAGCTTGCCGCCTCTTAAGGGCTCCATTATCAGTACGGGGATGCCCTTTGCCGCCGCTGCTTCGACGCCTGCCCTGCCCGCCTGTGCGAACTCATCCATGTAGTTGTACTGCACCAGGCAAAGCTCCCAGTCGTGGGCGTTCAGGATCTTCAGGAACATATCCGTGTTGCCGTGGAACGAGAACCCGAAATGCTTTACCACCCCGGCTTCCTTTTTCTCCTTCATCCACTCGACGATCCCGAGACCTGCGAGACGCTCCCACTGCGCATAGTCGGTCATGTGGTGCATCAGGTAGTAATCAAGGTGGTCCGTCCTGAGGCGCCTGAGCTCCTCGTCGAGGTATTTGTCGAGTCCCGCGCGGTTCTTGACCATGTACTGCGGGAGCTTGGTCGTCAGGGTTATCTTATCGCGGAGGCCGTTCTTCTCGATGATCTTGCCCAGAGCCTCTTCACTGCCGGGATAGATATACGCAGTATCGTAATAGTTCACGCCCATCTCGAAAGCACGGAGCACTTCCTGTTCGGCCTTATCAAGATCGATCTTGCCGCCTGTCTGAGTGAATCTCATGCAGCCGTAGCCGAGGATAGAGATGCCTTTCCGATATTGCATAGAGGCCTCCTTCGAAGATTTAATTTGTGCTGTAAGAGATCAGCAGATAATCTCCTGACTGGGCGTTCGTAACGACAGCCGTGCCGGTCTTGACCCGGGTAAGTGTGCTGTCAGCTGCTGCCTGCTCGGGAGTCATGGAATAGTATGCAGCGATGCCGTCCATATCAAGTTCGTTATAGACCTCATAGTCGATCGAATAGATGGTGAATTCGATTGTTATTGTGCCGTCTGTATTGTTCAGGACGGAATCAACGATACCGATAAGGTTATAGCTCTCGCCGTCTGCTGCCTCATACCAGATCTTGCCATCCTCATAGAAGGGGCCTGCAGGCTGGTCTCCGTAAGTTTCCGGAGGTGCAGGAAGAGCCTTGCAGTCATCTTCTGTGAAGTAGAGGGCAAAGTATTTGGAGATTACCTTTGTGGCCTCGCTCACAGTGAAAGTCTCGAAAGTAATGTCGCCCTTCGTCTCATAGCTTATCTGATCGTACGCATTGATCTTCAGATGGATGTGTACAAAGTCCAGGAGCTGTTCGGCAGTAGCGCTGTCGCTGTCGAAGTCGAAGAAATACTGCTCAACAAAGTTAGTGATGTATGTATTGGCGTACTTCTGTTCGTCGCTGTCCAGTTCAAGGTATTCCGGCTCGATGACAAAGTCATCGGAAGGATCGGACTCTGCAGGAACCTCAGTATCGCTTGTCGCAACGGATGCCTGAGGAGCCTCGGTCTCTGCTTCTGATTCTTCCTGTGCTTCGCTTGCAGCTGATGTTGCTTCGGGTTCTTCTGCAGGCTTACATCCCGCCAATGAACCGAGAAGCAGACAAGCGCCTGCGGAGATGGCAATGAGTTTTACTAATCTGTTTTTTATAGCCATAATTACTGTCCCGCTGTTCTCAAGTAATACGGAAGAATGCCGTTCTTTCTACGGCTATTATAACAGACAGGCACGGTAAGGATACCTTCACTAAGTTTTGCCTAAGGTTTGCTCTGATTTTCATTAATTTGCGGGAAGGGTTTGGGGCATAATAAGGCTACTAACAAGCTTCATAACACCCCTCCAAAGGTAGACCCGGGATATTTGAGTCCCGGGTTAACTATTTTGGCTTTTTTGCACTGCTCGGCTGGGGTGAATTCTGGCCTGACTGGCCTGTGCGTAAAATGTGACTAGCAGAGGCGGGTTTACGCACAAATATTGCATAATCGGGGATAAATGCAGATTTTGTGACTAATTGGGGGCTGAATCTGCATTTTTAAGTCACATGGCGTTCAGCCTCACTTTCGGAACGGGCACTCAAGTATCTCCTGCGACGCCTCGAAAACAAGCGCCGCACCACACTTGGAACACGAATAGCTCTTCAATACCGACATACAAGAACTCCTATTATCCGCC